>Ga0163144_10000775_pt1 | contig 75544 bp, 71 predicted proteins | sample OliLak19BULKMAT1_FD_123175 | JGI IMG/M metagenome (GOLD analysis project Ga0163144, IMG submission 123175) | Freshwater microbial mat bacterial communities from Lake Vanda, McMurdo Dry Valleys, Antarctica - Oligotrophic Lake LV.19.BULKMAT1 | ecosystem: Environmental > Aquatic > Freshwater >... | reverse complement strand
GCGTTCATAAGCTCCTCGCGCGGCGCGCTCAAGCCGCGGACGCACTTGTCGCCCACATTCCCGTATGCGATGGCTGCCCCCATGTTTCTCGGTCGCGCGCTGGCGCTAGCGCTGGTGCTCGGTGCGCTCGGGATGCCGCCGTCGACCGTGGGCGCGGGTCCCGTTCGTGCCGCCGCCACGCCGTTGCCCGCCTACGTGATCGACGCCGCGTTCGACCCGGCCGCGCGGACGATCACCGGCACGGTCGAGGCTCACTTCATCAATACGAGTCCGGCGCCGATCCGCGACGTGGCGCTCGTGCTCTTCCCCAATCGGTTCGCCGTCCCCGACTCGCGGATCGACGACATCAATCGTCCCTTCGTCTACCCGCGCGAGACGTTCGTCGCCGGCGGCATGACGGTCGCGCAGGTGGAAACGCGCGTCGCCGCGCCGCCGCCGCCGAAGAGGGCGAAGGGCGTGCCCGTGCCGCCCGCGGAGCCGGCGTGGGAGACGGTTGCGGCACCGCGGCGCGACGCCATCGCCGGCCATCCCGATACGTTGCTGCGCATCACGTTGCCGACCCCGCTCGCGCCCGGCGCCACCGCGACCGTGCGGGCTCGGTTCCGTACGTTGTTTCCCGAGCGCTACGGTCCGTTCGGCTCGGCCGACGGGCGCTTCACGGCAATCGACGGCTGGTTCCCCGCGCTGCCGACGCTCGCCGCGGACGGCACGTGGGACACGGCGATCCCGCCGCGTCCCGCGCCCGTGCGCGGCGATCTCCGCGCCCCGACCGGTTTCAAGGTCTTCGTCGGCGAGACGCTCGGACCCGAACCGCCGGCCGATCGCTTTAGCTTCGACGTGCCTGCCGGGTCGCCGCCGACCTTCTTCGCAGCGGAGGATTACGCCGCGCACAGCCGCGACGTCGACCAGGGCATCGTCGCGTTCGCCGAGCTGCCCGCGCGGCGCGCGTTCGCGCTCTGGCCGGCCGAAGCGCATCACGAGCGCGTCCTCGACGCGGTCGAGCGCATCATCAAGGAGCGGCCGGCCGGCGTGCCGTTCACCGCGAAGGCGCTCCTGATCGTCGAAGCTCCGCTCCGGCTCGAGCTGACGGCACAGGGCGGCCCGCACCTCGTCGTCGTCTCCGATCGCCTGCTGCGCGTGCACAAGCTGCTGCGCGAGTTCCACGAGCGCGAGCTCGCGCAAGCCGTCTACGCGGCGCTCGTGTGGGAGCCGATCGCCGCGCGCGAGTCGCCAACCGACACGCCGTGGGTGGTGGAAGGCGTGAGCGCCGCGCTCGCCGACCGTTGGCTCGCGACTGCGCATCCCCACCACCGCACGGTCTACGACTGGATCGGAATCCTCAACGTGCTCGCGATCGTCGACCGCTTCGAGTCGGCGCCGAAGCTGCCGTTCGGGCGGGCGTTCTTTCCGGAGGGCCGCCAGGCTGTGCCGCTGCGCGACGATCGCGAGAGCCTCGGACGCGACCGGCCGCCCGGACGGACGATCTTCACCAAGCTCCGGAACGACGTCGGCGACGCCGACTTCGCCGCGACCATCGATCGGTATCTCGCTGGCGGCACCGCGACCTTCCGCGCGACGGCGACCGCGGTGCATGGCCGCGCGCTCGACACCCTGTTCGCGGACTGGACGCAGCCCTATCCGAGGCCGCTCGACTACGCACTCGCCGACGTCGCGCTGAACGCCGGCCCAGGTACCCCTGCTGCGGCCGGCGCGACGCGGACGCAGCGTTTCAGCTTGATCCGCCGCTCCGAGCGTCCGGTTGCCGAGGCCGTCGAGGTGGAGGTGCAGGGCGCGGAGAAAGACCAGCGCACGCGCGTCACCTGGAACGACGACCGTCCGCGCACCGACCTCTCGATCGCGACGCCGTGGCGCGCTCGCCGCGTCCTGCTGGATCCCGATCGCAAGCTGCTCGAGGACGAGCGCGTCGACAATGCGGTCCCGCGCGCGCCGCAGGTCGTGCTCGACAGCGCCGACGTCACGGTCACGTCGAGCGAGTTCGGCCTCTCGGGGCTCTTCGTCGCGCGCCAGCGCTACGATTACACGAAGGACATCGGCCTGATCGGCTTCTTCTCCGCTCGGAGCGCCGGCATGCACGTCGGCCCACGTCTCCACTTCGGTCCGCGCAACGACGGGACCACCTACCGCCACAATCTCTACGGGTTCTATACGCTGGCCGGCTTGCGCGGCGACTTCCGCGACGACTCGCGGCGCGGGCGCGGTGACGACGGCATGCTGTCGGGCGTCGGCCTGCGGTACGACTACACGGACGAATACGCCTGGGACAATCCGACCGACCAGACCAAGATCCGCCTCTTCGGCGATTACTTCGGTCGCGGTCTCGGCAGCTCGTACGACTACTTCGACTGGGGCGTCCGCATGAGCTTCGTGAAGCCGCTCTTCACGCCGCGGACGCTGCTTGCCGTTCAGCTGATGAACGCGTTCAGCTCACCCGTCGATTCGAGTCGTGTGCCGAACCAGGGCCGCTACTCGCTCGGCGGCGACCTCGCCGTCCGCGCCGTGCCCGTCGACGAGCGCCTCGGCGAGAACGTCGCGCTCGCGCGTATCGAGCTCCGCCAGACGATCTACCCCGAGGTCGACCACAATTTCTTCGACTGGGTGACGTTCCGACACGGCCAGCTCCGCCTCTTCCTCGACGCGGGCAGGGTGGAGGATCGGCGCACGTCGCTCTATCGCCCGAGCGACTTCGCGGTCGGTGTCGGCGTCGGTGTCGCGGGCATGTACGACTTCATGGGGTTCTATCCGTCGGTCGCGTACCTCGCGGTGGCGCAGCGGATCGACGATGTGGATGAGAGCGGGGTGCAGTTCCTGTTCGGGACGCGCCAGGCATTCTAGTCGATTTCGGCCCCGTGCGGTCGAGCGCTTTGCGCTCGATCCTCCGATGGCCCTCGGTCCTCGGAGTGAATCCGAGGACCTCGCTCACAGGGCTCTGAGCTTGATGGTCACCAGACGTATGGGATGAGGCGGGCGGTCGTCGTCGTCGCGTAGCGCTCGTAGTCGGCGCCGAACGTCGCGCGGAGCTCGACCTCGTCCTGCATGCAGCGGCGCGCGAGCGCGATGACCACCGCGACGAAGCTTACCCACGTGAGGGGGGTGGCGGCGGTGACGGCCGGTCCGAGCGCCAGGATCACGACGCCGAGCGCGAGCGGATGGCGGACCACCGCGAACGGTCCCGTGGTGACGAGCGCGGGCGGTGGCTGCGACGGATCGAGCAGGCGGCCGTAGGCGACGAGCGCGCGGCGCGCGAGCATCCAGAACGCGAAGCCGATCAGGAAGACGGCGATGCCGATGATCGCGCGTAAGACCGGCACGTCGCCCGCATCCCGGAGCGCGATCTCGGCGAGCGTCACGTGCACGCTGACGGCGGCGGCGACGTTCCACATCGCGCGGCGTTCGTCCGACGTCGCGACCGCGCGGCGCTCGTTGAAGCGCTCGCTGCGGAACACGAACAGCGGGAGCCATCCGACGGTGAAGAGCACTTTGGCGATCATGGTCAGCATCGTGGCGTCACCCAGCGCGATCCCGTTGCGTGTGCCAGCCGGGTGCGAACGCGAGGCACGCGAGGCCGGCGAGGATCCAGAACGTCTCGGCGAGCCGGAGCGCGACGGCCACGCCGAGCCCGGTCGCGAGCGGCTCGCCGCCGATCGCGAAGAGGCCGATCTGGGTCGCTTCGAGCGTACCGAGCGCCGCCGTCACCGGCACCGCGTGCGCGATCCCGATGCCCATCGAGCTCAGGAGCAGCAGCGGTAGCGGCACGGCGAGCGCGAAGACGGCGAAGAGCGCGGCGAGCTCGAACAAGTGCAGCGCCTCGATCGCGAGCGACACGCCGATGCCGGTCGGGACGAGCCCCGGATGCGCGGCGAGCGTCTCGCGCAACGCCGCGTCGGCCCGCACGGTGTGCTGGACGAGCGGGTCTTTCCATCGTCGTGGCAGAAGCGGCAGCAGCGGCCCGAGCAGAGGGACGAGCGCCGGCCGTCCGTGCATGCCGCGCACGTAGACCAGGCCGAGGACGAGTAGTCCCACGAGCGCGCCGACGGCCGTGATCCCCATCGCCGTGCCCGGACCGGCACCGAGGGCGATCGCGCCGGCGATGCAGAGCGGGCCGACGATCATGTTGCCGGCGAGCTCGAGCGCGCGGTCGAGCGCGACGGCACCGGCCGCGCTCGCGCCGGTCATGCCGCTCGCCGTGAGGAGCCGGACGCGCACCGGCTCGCCGCCGAGCGTACCCGACGGAACGACCGCGCCGACGGCGCGCGCCGCGAGCCAGAGGCGGGTGAGCCGCGCGAGCGGAACGTCGGTCCCGAGGCGGCGGAGGATCATCTGCCAGCGAAACGCATGCAGCACGACGGTCGTGAGCCAGAGCGCGAGATAGAGGGGCAGGGCGCCGAGCACGACGCGCGGCGGGACCGGGCTCGCGTCGGTCGCGAAGCGCCACAGCACGTACGCGGCGGCGGCACCCGCGAGCACGGGCAGCGCGAGGCGCAGGCTCGACGTATCGGCGCTGGCCGCCGTCGGCGTCTCAGCGCGCCAGCTCGTCCGCATACACCTCGCGGATCGAGCGGAACGTGAACGAGGAGAGCAGTCGGCGCAGCGCGGGCAACGTCCGTCCGCGCCCGATCCGCTTCCAGATCTGCACGTAGCGCGGCGTCCCGGGAAGCGCGCGCACCTCGGGGTCGAGCTCCCACGGATGACAATAGACGACGGCTGGGCCGACCGCGGCCTCGTGCCTGCGGAGCGCGCGCTCGACGAGGCCGACCGGCAGGAAGCGCAGCAGCGGGCCGCCGCCGGCATACGGCAGGTTCCAGCCGCCGAAGCGCTCGGCGAACGGCAACGGAAATTCCCAGAGCCCGCAGGGATGGCGATAGGGCACGCGCGGAATGCTGCGGCCGACGTAGGGCATCCAACGCACCGGGACGTAGCTCGCGTCGTAGCGCAGGCCGAGCTCGGCGAGGACGTCGATCGCCCAGAGGTCGCGGGCGCGGCTCAAGAAGTAGGGCGCGCGATAGCCCGCGACGCGGACGCCGGTTACGTCGCTCAACACGTCGAGCGACGTCAGGACGTCGCGCTTGAAGTCCTCCCGCCCGAGGCTCGGTACTTTGCGATGCGCGTCGCCATGGCTCGCGATTTCGTGGCCGGCCGCGGCGATCCGCTTCACGACCGCGGGCTGCCGGCGCGCGACATCGCCCAGTACGAAGAACGTGGCATGCGCACCCGCGGCTGCCAGCATGTCGAGGAGGACGCCGACGTCGGCAGCGACCGTACTCGGCAGGCGGTCCCAATCGGCACCGCGATCCGGTCGCCAGTCGTCGTGAAACCACTCTTCGACGTCGATCGTGAGCGCGTGCGAGATGCCCATGCGGGAACGACGACCTTACGACATCGCTCCGCGCGGGGAAACTTGCGAAGGGAAGCTCGGTTGTCGGCCCCCGTCGAAGCCGCTAAATCATGGGCCGCATGTCCCCGGTCCCTACGTCGTATGACGTCGTCGTGGTCGGCGGTGGTCCTGCGGGCTCGACGGTCGCGTCGTTGCTCGCGCGCGCCGGCCGTCGCGTGCTCGTGCTCGAGCGCGAGCACTTTCCGCGCTACCACATCGGCGAGTCGTTGCTTTCGGCGACGCTCCCGATCCTGCAGCACGTCGGCGTGCTGCCCGACATCGAGGCGGCCGGGTTCATCCGGAAGCCCGGCGGCACGTTCGTCTGGGGCTCGAACGTCGAGCCCTGGAGCTTTCTGTTCCACGAGGACCCAGGCGGCTACACGCACGCGTACCACGTCATCCGATCGCAGTTCGACGAGATCCTGCTGCGCTACGCCGGCCGCCAGGGCGCAACCATCCGCGAAGGCGCGACGGTCGAGTCGATCGACGGCGAAGGGCCGTTCGCCGTCACCGCGCGCCTCGACGACGGCAGCGTGCTGCGCGTCGATGCGGCCCACGTCGTCGATGCCAGCGGCCAGAACGCGATCATCGGCCGGCGCGAGCATCTCCGCGAGTACAACGACTTCTTCAAGAATCTGGCGCTCTGGAGCTACTTCGCCGACGCCGGGCGCATGGAGGAGCCGCATCAGAACAACATCCTCTCGGCCGCGCACGGCGAAGGCTGGTGCTGGTACATCCCACTCCACGACGGCACCGTCAGCGTCGGTACGGTCGTCGACGCGAGTCGTTGGCGCGAGCGCGCCAAGGGCGCGACCCTCGACGCGACGTACGCTCAGCTGATCGGCGGCTGCGAACCGGTGCAACGCCTGCTCGTCGGTGCGAAGCAGGTGGCGCCGGTGCGCGTCATCCGCGACTACTCGTACTCGAGCAAACGTTTTTATCACGGCGGTGCGCTGCTCGCGGGCGACGCCGCGTGTTTCATCGACCCCGTCTTCTCGACGGGCGTCCACCTCGCGTGCCTCTCCGGGCTGCTCGCCTCCGATTGTCTCGAGGACGTGCTCGCCGGCCGTCGCACCGTCGACGCCGCGTTCCCGGTCTACGACGCCGCCTATCGGAACGCGTTCGAGCGCTACCGCCGCTTCCTCGTCTATTTCTACAACCACCACATGGCGACCGACTCCTACTTCTGGCACGCGCGGAAGCTCGTCGATCCCGACGGGGCGCTCGAGCCGCGAGAAGCCTTCGTGCGCCTGATCTCCGGTACCGGCGACATCCCGGCCGACGTCACGGCGATCGAGCAGGTCGACGCCCGTTGGCGTGAGAGCCTCGAAACCTCCCGCCCCGACAAAGCGCCGGGCATCCATCTCATGCGCGTCGCAACGACCCTCGGTGAGATGCGGCGGTCGCAGCGGAACTCGGCTGCGTAGCCGATGAGTCTCACCCCGGAGCGCTGGGAGCTCGTCCGCACGGCCATCGGCCGAGCCCGTCAGAGCAGCTACTACGCGCGCTCACTCGCGACGGTGCGGTTGGAGGAGCCGGCCGACTTCGCGTGTCTGCCGCTCACCAAGAAGCAGGACATCGCGAACGCCGGCGCGTTCGATCTCCTGGCGGTGCCGCCGGCGCACGCGTGGCACTATCACGAGTCGAGCGGCACGACCGGTCAGCCGGTCTCCACGTGGTGTGGCCTCGCCGAGCTCGGCGTCATGGCCGAGCTCATCACGAGCGCGGTGCCCGAGCTCGCGGCCAACGACGCGATGCTGCTGAACCGCTTCCCGTCGTTCGCGCCGATCCACTTCCTGATGGAAGAGGTGCTGCGGCGGACCGGACGCTGTCACATCGCCGCGGGCAGCATGAGCTGGGACGTGCCCTTCGGGCGCGCGCTCGAGTTCATGCGCCGGCTGCCGGTGAGCGTGCTCTCCACGTTGCCGTTCGAGATGGTGCTGCTGCGCGAGGCCGGTCGCGAGCTCGGCTTCGACGTGGCGCGCGAGTGCAGCGGTCTGAAAGTCGCGTTGCTCGGCGGGGCCGTGCTGCCGCCGGCGTTCAAGCGCTGGATCGCCGACGCGTGGCAGGTGCGCGTCGTCGAGATCTACGGCTCGAACGAGACGATGCTGCTCGGCATCAGCTGTCCCGAGGGCGGCTTGCACCTGGCGACCGAGCTCTTCGAGCCCGAGCTGCTCGACCCGACCACGCTCACACCCGTCCCCGCAGGCAGCCCGGGTGTCCTCACCGTCACGTCGCTGGTGCACGAGGTGATGCCGCTCGTGCGCTACGTCACCGGCGACCTCGTGGAGATCTCGCACGAGCCCTGCGCGTGCGGCCGCACCGCGCCGACCGTGCGTGTCCTCGGTCGCGCCACCGAGATGATCCAGATGAACGGCCGCACGATCACGCCGGCCGCGCTCGTCGACGCGTGCTACGAGTTCATCAGCGCGATCGGCGCCCGCGTCTTCTTCGTCGTCGTGCTGAAGCGCGGCATCGAGGTGCTGGTCGAGACGCCGTCGCCGAAGCCCGCGACCACCGCGCTCGAAGAGGTTCGGCTCGCCGAGACGCTCGGTGTCCCGGTCACCGTGCAGTGGCTCGGCGAAGGCGACGTCTTCGACCGCAGCGCGCTCTTCCGAACGCCCAAGATCTACAAGCCCGGCCAGGTGAGCGACTGGCGCGGCGAGAGCCGCAAGACGATCACCGTCATGGAGGCGCTGCTCGAGTGGCCGAAGTTCGGTCTCGGCGACCTCCGCGGCATCGTCACGCGCGAGATCAAGAACGCGCGGCGGCGGAAGAAGCTCGCGGCGACGGACAAATAGCGCTGTCGTGCTGTGTCCGCTGCACTACGGTCGCTGCTGTGCGTGGGGTGGGACGGCGCTGCTCCGGCTCCGCAGATCGGACGCCCGCACCGCTCAAGGGTAGAATTCGTAGGGCCCCCGTGTCCGATCTAGTCGCCTACGCAGCGTCGTCCCACCCCACGTCCACCCGTCGCAGCGCAATGTGAATACGACTCAGCGGCGCTCGCTGGGCCGATCGGGTGCTCTTGGTCTGTTTTCACATCGCGCAGCGGCGGTGCTGACGGGTCTCGTGGGGTAGCGGTTCGGCGGCTCGTCAGATCCGCTACGCGGCCCTACGCATGGTGCCCTTGAACTTCTCGGAGTCCAGGATCTGCTGAGCCGACGAGCCGCCACCCCGCGGCCCGCTCGGAGCGACCGTCGTGCGTCCGTCTTGGAAAGAAATCAGCTAGCTCGCCCGATACGCCCAGCCGCCGTCGATCTTGATGACGGCGCCGCTCGTGTACGACGACGCGTCCGACGCTAGGTAGAGCGCGGCGCCGACGATCTCCTCGGGCTCACCGCAGCGGCCCATCGGAATCTGGCGCTCCATCATGCTCCGCATCTCGGCGGGCCAGGCTTTGCTGATGTCGGTGAGGAACGCGCCGGGCATGATGACGTTGACGCGGACGCGACCCGCGTAGTCGTGGGAGAGGGCGGCGCTCATCGTGTGGAGTGCCGACTTGGCCATCGCGTACGGCAGCTCGCCGACGGTCGGTTGCACGGCACCGACGCTGCTCACGTTGATGATGCTCCCGCCCTTCGCCGCCATGCGCTCGGCGGCGAGCGCGGCCAGGCGGAACGGGCCCTTCATATTGACGGCCATCACCTTGTCCCAGAGCTCTTCGCTGAGGCCGGTGAGCGACGGATAGAGCGGCGACACGCCGGCGTTGTTGACGAGCACGTCGAGCCTGCCGAATTCGGCGTAGGTCGCATCGAGCAAGCGGCCGCAGTCCTCCCACTTGCCGGCATGGAACGGGACGGCGAGCGCGCGACGGCCGGAGCGCTCGCGAATCTCGGCGGCGACGCGCTCGCACGCGTCGGCTTTGCGGCTCGCGATCACGACGTCGGCGCCGTGCTCGGCAAACGCGCGCGCCATCTCGAGGCCGAGCCCACGGCTCCCGCCAGTGACGATGATGACCTTGTCGGTGAGATCGAAACGCGTTGCCATGGTGTGTCCTCCGTCCGTGAGTTGGCCGAGCTCGTCGCCATATCCGAGTACGGATGTCGGACGCCAGGCGGGACGTGTACGGTCCCGGATGCTTAGCGCGGAGCTAGGGCGAATATTGACGATATCCGTCAGCAGCGGATAGGCCATGAGGCATGGGATCGCTGAACGTCAACATGCCAGATGAGCTACGGAGCTACGTCGACGACCGAACGAAGGCCGGCGGATTCGGAACGCCAACCGAGTACGTCCGTCATCTCATCAGGAAGGATCGCGACGAATCCGCGCAACGCCTTCTGGCCGAGCGACTGACGAGGGGACTCCAAAGTCGGGAAGCAAGGGGCGACGTGAAGGCCTTGTTCCGCCGGTTGCACGCGCACGTCGACCGAGTGGAGCGCGAGAGCAAGAAAGCGAAGCCGAGTCGTGCAACGAAAACGAGTCGTCCGAAAGGAGATCGCCGACCGTGATCTCGCGCTCCAGGTCGACTACCTCGCACGGCGTCGACCTGCCGTCGCTCGCCGCTATCTCCGCGCTGTCGAGGATGCGTACCGCCGAATCGCGGCGCTGCCGGACATCGGGCGCCGGCGAAACGTCGCAGTTCCCGAGCTGAAGGATCTGCGAGTCTGGCCGGTTCCGGGATTCCCGCGCTACCGCATCTACTACCGCCCCACCGCCGTCGGCGTCGAAATCCTTCGGGTGCTGCATACGGCGCGCGATCTCCGGCGACTGTTCTGACGAAACGTCGGCGCGAATTGCGGGGTGATAAAGCGCGGCATAGAAACCACCGCCATGGCGCGCCGTCCAGAGCCGCAGAGTGGAGTCGTTCCCGAGCCGCAGCATGCGGCGCATTTTCTGGTGCTGCGCGTGCGCGATCATGCGCGCGACGCCCGCGCCGTGGCGGCGGAGCTGCGGGCGATTCCCGCGCTCGTCGCCGCGCTCGATCCCGCCGATCACCCGGCGAAGCTCACGGTCACCGTCGGCATCGGGCCGGATTTCTGGGACGCGCTCGCGCCGACGCGCCGACCGAAGGGGCTCCGGCCCTTCAAGGCAATCAGCGTCGACGGTCGTTCGGCACCGAGCACGGGCGGCGCCGTGCTGCTGCACGTGACGTCGGCGCTCCGCGATCTCACCTTCGACACCGTCCTCGGTCTTCGCAGTAGGCTCGGAGCCATGGTCGAGGTGGTGGAGGATGTCGCGGCCTTCCGCCGAAAAGACGCGCGCGACCTCACGGGCTTCATCGACGGCACCGAGAACCCGAAAGGCGACGAGCGTGCCGAGTGGGCGCTCGTCGGCGACGACGATCCCGACTTCGCGGGTGGCAGCTACGTCTTCGCGCAGCGCTGGGTGCACGATCTCGCGAAGTGGGGCCGACTCACCGTCGCGCAGCAGGAAGACGTGATCGGCCGTCGCAAGCCCGACTCGGAAGAGCTCCCCGACGACCTCAAGCCCGACACCTCGCATGCCGCGCGCTCGAACATCGAGGTCGATGGCGAAGAGCTAAAGATGGTCCGCCAGTCGCTGCCCTACGGCAACGCCGACGAGCACGGTCTCTTCTTCATCGCCTATTGCCGCACGCCGGGCATCCCGGAAGACATGTTCGCGCGCATGATGGGCGCCGCCGGCGACGGTCTCTACGACCGTCTGATGGATTTCAGCCGCGCGGCAACGGGCGCGCATTTCTTCGCGCCGTCGTTGCCGATGCTGCAGACGCTCGGCGTCAGCTGAACGCCTAGCTCCGCAACACCCGCCCCGCGCGCGCCCCCGCGTCATAGCGCTCCCCGTCGATCACCGCGCACCCATTGATGAACACGCGCTCGATGCCGAGTGGAAACCGCGCTGGGTCTTCGACCGTCGCGGTGTCTTGCAGCGTGCCGGCGTCGAGGACGACGAGGTCGGCGGCGCAGCCGGGGCGCACCCAGCCGCGATCCTTCCAGCCGAGCCGTTCGGCGGCGCCGCCGGTCATCTTGCGGACGGCTTCTTCCAACGAGAAGAGACCTTCCTTGACGTAGGTGCTGAGCGCGCGCGGGAAGGTGCCGTAGCTCGCGGGATTCTGGTGGCCGTCGCGGGTGACGAAGGTGTCGGTCTCGATCAGGCACTGCCGGTGGGCGAGCACGGCGCGGAGCGCTTCCTCCTCGCCCTTGTCGCCGCTGTACGTATGGATGAGCACGCGCGCCTGGCGATGGCTCGCGAGCACGAGCCGGCAATAGAAATCGAACGGCTCCATGCCGGCGCGCGCTGCCGCTTCGGTGATGCGGAGCCCGTCGTATTGGTTCAGCTCGGGCGCGTTGGCGCGCATGATCTGGATGTCGGGGAGACCGAAGCCGAGGCCCTCGAAGGCGAACTCGGCGAAGCTCTTCAGGCTGGCGAGCTCGGCGGGATCGGCGAGGACCGCTTCGAGCCGGGGCAGCACGTGGGCGGGAAAGATGACGCTCGCGGTGGTGTTGCCGGCCGTGTACGGGAACGCGTCGAACGCCACGTCGAGACCGGCGGCGCGGGCAGCGTCGATGCGCGCCAACGCCTTCGGCCAGCTCGGCCAGGTCTGCCGGCCGACGAAGATGAGATGGCTCACCTGCACGCGCGCGCCGCTGGTGTGGCCGACGCGCAGGATCTCGTCGATCGCGGCCAGATTGTGCGGCTCGGTCATCGGGTCGGTCGCAAAGGCACCGCTCATCCAGCTGTAGGCCTTCAAGTGCGACGTGAAGAGCTTGTCCTCGCGCGCGGCCCAGGTCGCGAAGTGCGCCAGCTCTTCCTCCGCAGCGAAGATGCCGGGGGGATAGCCGAGGCCGGTCGAGACGCCGACGCAACCGACGGCGAGCGCGTCGCGGACGAGGCGTTCCATCTCGCCGAGCTCATCGGACGTGGGCGGCGCGGGATTCAGCGGCCCGGTGACGGCGGCGCGGACGGTGCCGTGGCCCACCAGCTGCGCGACGTTCAGGGACACGCCGCCGCGATCCAGTCCGTCCAGGAACTCGCCCATCGACTCCCAACGGAGCTCGATCGCCTCGTCGACGATCAAGCGGCTGGCGTCGAGGGCGGCGCCGCGGTTCGCGGGCGTGATCGGCGCGGGGCTGAAGCCGCAATTGCCGCCGACGAGCGTCGTCATGCCCTGACGGACGAACGGTTCGATGAGCGCCCCATGGTCGGCGCCGGGCACGAGCCAATCGGAATGCGAGTGGATGTCGATGAAGCCGGGCGTGACGGTCTTGCCGGTGCAATCGACGGTGCGGGCGGCCGCGAGATCGGCGAGGTCGCCGACGGCGGTGATGCGGTCGCCGCTGATCGCGATGTCGGCGCGTCGTGCCGCGCTGCCGCTACCATCGATCACGTGACCGCCACTCAGCTTCAGATCACAGTCCATGCGGCTCTCTACCGACGTCGCCGCGCCGCTCGCAAGAGGGCCGGGTTTCGCGTGTGCCTGGGCTTCCCCCAGCCCAGAGCGGCTGCTACCCCGGCACGATGGAAAATCTCATGCAGTTCGCCCAATACGCCGCCGATTTCGAGAAGACGCTCGTGGACGACGACTGGTCCCGCATCACGCCGTACTTCGCGCCCGACGCGATCTACGAGGTGAAGGCGGAAGGCTTCCCCTGCACGCTCACCGGCCCCGACGCGATCGCCAGAGGTATCAAGAAATCGCTCGACGGCTTCGATCGCAAGTTCGACGGCCGCGACGTCGCGATGGTCGACGGGCCCACGGTGGAAGGCGACACGATCCACATGGCCTGGACCGTGACCTACAAGAAGGCGGGCAAGGCCCCGTACGTGCTGCCAGGTCGGAGCGAGGTCCGCTACCGCGACGGCAAGATCGCGTACCTCGCGGACTCGTACGACGCGAGCGTCGGTCCGAACGCCGCCGCGTGGATGCAGGCCAACGGCATGATCCTCGACCCGTCGTACGTGTAGCGGGCTACTTCTCGAGCGTTCCCGTTCCGACCATGGGCAGCGTCTCGCCCTGTCCGTCGATGGCGGTCTTCAGCGCGATGTCGAGTCGGCGGCGATTGTGGCCGCCGACAGCGAGATTCACCAAGAGCGTGACGCCGCTACCGTCGCCGCCGCAGCTCTGACCGGGCGTCGCGGCGAGGACGAGCGTCGCGCTGCCGAGGCCGTCCGCACCGATCTCGTAGCTCCCGGTGGTGGCGAAGGGACACGAGAAGGGCGCTTCGCCGGGAACCGTCACGGTGACGCGGCTCGATCCTTGGGCCGCGCCCTTGCCATCGAAGGTGAGCGCCGCCAGCAACTGCGCGTCGAGGTGGTAGGTCGAGGTCCCGTCGGTGAAATTTGCGCCGAGGTCGAGGTGGCCGGTGTAGCGGCCACGGAGGCTGCCGGTATCGAAGGAGTCGCCTGCGGTGGCGCGTACTGATCGCGAATCGTCGTCGCCTTGTGGCTCCGCGACACCTCGGATAGGGCAGCCGCGTGCCTGGGACCGAGCTCTCGCGCCGCACGCTGCTGAAGGCCGCCGGTGTGGCCGCGGTGGCCGGCACCGGGCTCGCGGCGACGGGCTGCGACGACGGCGGGCATTCGCCCTCGCGGCCGGGTGCGGACGGCTCATGGACGAACTGGTCGGGCGGCCAGACGTCGCGTCCGAAGACGTGGCTCATCCCCGCCAACGAGCCCGATCTCGTGACCGAGGTGCGGCGGGCGACCGGCACGGTGCGCGTGGTCGGGGCGGGGCATTCGTTCAGCCCGGTGGTCGCGACCGACGACACGCTGGTCTCCCTCGACGAGCTCGCCGGTATCGTCGAGCACGACGAGGCGACGACGCAGGCGACGATCTGGGCCGGCACGCGCATCCGTGCGCTCGGCGATCCGCTCTGGGAACGCGGCCAGGCCTTCGCGAACCAGGGTGACATCGACAAGCAGTCGCTCGGCGGCGCCGTCGGGACGAGCACGCACGGCACCGGCGTCACGCTCGGGTCGTTTTCGTCGGCGGTGCGCGGCGTCCGGCTCGTGACGGCCGCCGGCGACGTGGTCGAGTGCAGCGCGACCCGCGACGCCGACATGTTCCACGCCGCCTGTACCGCGATGGGTACGCTCGGCATCGTGACCCAGCTGCGCATGCAGAACCGCGCGCCGTATGCGCTCCGCGAGCACGTCTATACGGCGCCGCTCACGGAGGTGCTGGGCAACCTCGAGAAGCTGATCGCCGCGCATCGCCACTTCGAGTTCTGGGCCTTCTACTCGGCGTCGGACGTGCTGGTGAAGACGCTCGACGAGGTCCCGCCCGACACGACGCCCACCGAGCCGCCCGCGATCGACCTGCCCATCGATCTGGCGCTGCGCTCGGCGAGCGAGCTGGCCCATCGCTTCCCGCTGCTCTCCGGCACCCTGCAGCGGATGCTCGCGGCGGCGTCACCCGAAGGGACGCGCATCGACCGCTCGTATCGGATCTACCCGAGCCCGCGAAAGACGCGGTTCAACGAGATGGAGTACGAGCTGCCGCTCGCGCGCGGTCCCGAGTGTCTGCAGGAGATTCTGACGACGGTCGCGGTGCGTGGCGTGACGACGCTCTTCCCGGTCGAGTACCGCACGGTCGCCGCCGACGATTGTTGGTTGAGCCCGTTCTACGGCCGCGCGAGCGCGTCGATCTCGATCCACCAATACGCCCAGGTGGACTACCGCGAGCTCTTCGCCGTCGTCGAGCCGATCTTCCGAAAGTACGAAGGCCGCCCGCATTGGGGGAAGCTCCACACGCTCGGCGCCAAGGAGCTGGCTCCGCTCTATCCGCAGTGGGACGCGTTCCAGGCGGTGCGGCGGCGCCTCGATCCGAAAGGCAAGTTCCTGAACGAACACATGCGGCACTGTATGGGGGAGGCATGAAGCTCGCGCTCGTCGTCGTGAGTGCGTTGATCGCGCTCGTCTTCGTGCTCCGGCCGCGGGACGACGGCGGGGGCTACGATCCGTACTTCCGCGCGCTGAACGCGACGCTCAAGAAGAACGGGCCCGCGCGTCCGACGCTCGTGCTCGACCTCGATCGGCTGGATCGCAACATCGAGGTGCTGCGCCAGTCCATCCGCGCGCCCAAGCACTTCCGCGTCGTCGACAAGTCGCTGCCGTCGCTCCCGCTCCTGCGTTACATCTTCGAGCACGCGCGCACGAACCGGGTGATGTCGTTCCACGAACCGTTCTTGGCGCAGGTTGCCGTCGAGCTGCCGGATCCGCAGATCCTGCTCGGGAAGCCGATGCCGGTGCATGCGGCCGAGCAGTTCTACGCCGACGTGAAAGGCGGGTTCGATCCCGACCGACAGCTGCAATGGCTGCTCGACACGCCGGAACGCCTCGAAGAGTACCGCCAGCTCGCGACCCGACTCGGTCGGCGCATGCGCATCAACGTCGAGATCGACGTCGGCCTGCATCGTGGCGGCGTGCAGGACACAGCGACGCTCGCGCGCATGCTCGCGATCATCGCCGCCGATCCGACGCACCTCGAGTTCGCGGGGTTCATGGGCTACGACCCGCACGTCGCGAAGGTGCCGTCGTGGGCCGCCTCGCGGGCATCGCTGATTCGCGACGTGCGCACGACGTATCGCGGTTACGTCGACTACGTGCACGCGCACTACCCGCAGCTCTGGAACGATCGCGTCACCCTGAACGGCGCCGGCAGCCCGACCTATCGGCTGTACGAGGACGACACGCTGCTCGACGATCTGTCGGTCGGCTCGGCGCTCGTGAAGCCGACCGACTTCGACCTCGACACGCTGACGCCCCACGTGCCGGCGCTCTTCATCGCGACGCCGGTCTTGAAGGCGGGCGCGAGCGCGCGTCTCCCCGGCCTCGATTGGCTCTCGCGGTTGCTCGATTGGTGGAATCCCAATCTCGCCCGCACGTTCTTCATCTACGGGGGCTATTGGATGGCGCATCCGGAAGCACCGGCGGGGCTCCACAACAACGGGCTCTTCGGGCGGAGCTCGAACCAGGAGATGTTGAACGGCTCGGCGCGGGTCGAGCTCGGGGTCGACGATTACGTGTTCTTGCGGCCGACGCAGAGCGAGGCCGTCATGCTGCAGTTCGGCGACATCCTGGTGGTGCGGGGCGCGGAGATCGTCGACCGTTGGCCCGTCTTCAAGCAGTAGCCGCGATCAATACAACCAGGGAATCAGACACCAGCGCCGGCGGCGATATTCGACGAACGCGTCGCCGAGGCGGTCCTGCAGGCCGCGCTCCTCGGCGTGGATGCGAAGGAGGGCGAGCGGCAGCCACGTGACCAGCGTCATGCCGATCGCGAGCGGGCTCCGCACCATCGTGGCCGTGCCGATCGCGATCAGCAGGAGCCCGGCGTAGTTCGGATGACGGAGCCAGCGGTAAGGGCCGGTCGCGATCAGCTCGTGGTCGTCCAGGACGGAGAGCACGACCGTGAAATGGCGGCCGAGCGCTTGTGACGCGCTCTGGCGGAGCGCGACGCCGGCCATGATCAGCGCGAACCCGACGAGGCCGTAGAGGCCGGGGTGGCGCCAATAGAGCTCGGGCGCGCGGTTGTCGAAGGCGCCCGCTGCCAGCACCGCAAGAAAGGCGATGGGCATCGCCCGACCCCAGGGATCGAACGTGAAGGCGGCGAGGCCGGCCGGTCCGATCTGCTCGACGCGGTCGCGTCGGCCGAGGTCGAAGATCACGACCGCCGCGACGATGGCGAGGATGAAGACCGTCGGGCCGTTCCAATTGCCGGCGAAGCCGACGAGGGCACCGGCAGCGGCGCCGCGCAAGAATTCCATCGGGCGGCGCTTGTAGCTGCGTGCGCCGGGCCTCCGCAAGCATGCGGAGCGCGGCGCGAGTCGGTGTGCTCGAATCCGCTCGATCTGCCGTGCCCGTTCGGCGTCGGCGTCGCAACACTCTCCGGGTTGACCCGGTAATCTCCGATTCATAGGCTGCGAAGGCTCCGTGACTCGCCTGCCCATGTGGTGCTCCACTTCTCGCTGTCGTGCCGTCGCTCTCGGCGTGCTTCTCGTAGTCGCGCTCGGCCACGCCTGCGGCGCCGCGGCGCAGGTCGGCGTGAGCGATCCCGACCTCGCGAAGAGGGTGAACACCTGCCACAAGACCGCGACCAGCGCGGCGGCCACCTACTTCGCGGGCACGTACAAGAGCTTCAAGACTTGTGCTGACGCGGTCTTCACCTGCGTGCAGCTGAAGCAGTTCGACGCCGCGTGCGTGCCGAAGGCGACGGCCAAGTGCGACAAAGAGGAGATCAAGCGCGAGAAGATCGACGCCAAGCTCCGGACGTCGATCGAGAAGAAGTGCGGCGAGGCGGCGCTGCCGTTCGCCACCCTGCGCGCGCCCGAGGGGGCCGATCTCGGCCTGCTCGACGAGTCGTGCGTTCGGCTCGGTGTCGGCACGGCGACGAGCGTCACGGCCTTCGAAGAGTGCGCGCTCCGGAACGCGCGTTGCCGGGTCGAGGAAGCGCTGGAGCTCGCCATGCCGCGCGCCGCCGACCTGCTGACACAGGCGGGGAGCACGCTGCACAGCGGATTCTGTCCGCGGCCGACCCCGACCCCGACGCCGACCCGGACGCGCACGCCGACCCGGACTCGCACGCCGACGCCGACGCTGACGGTGACGCCGACGGCGACTGTGCAGCCGACCGCGACCGGTGAGACGCCGACCCCGAGCCCGACCGAAACGGCGAGTGCCACACCGACTGTGACGCCCACGTCCGCGGCGACCGCGACGGCCACGCCGACGCCCACCCTCACTGCCACCCTGACGCCCGCGCTGACGGCGACGCCGACGCTCTCAGCGACCCCGACGCTGACGGCCACGCCGACTGCGACCGTGACCCCGGCACTCACGGCGACGCCGACCGTCACTGCGACACCCACGGCGACGCCCACCCTGACGGCCACCCCGACTCCAACCTCGACGCCCGCCCTCACCGCCACGCCGACGGTGACCGCCACGCCGACGCTCTCGGCCACGCCGACCGCCACCGTGACTCCTGCGCTGACGCCGACTCCGACGCTGACGGCGACCCCGACCGCGACGCCAACAGTCACTGCGACCCGCACGCCGACGCCGACGCTCACCGCGACGCCGACGCTGACCGCGACGCCCACCGTCACTCACACGCAGACCCCGACGGCCACTGTCACGCCAACCCTGACGGCCACGCCCACGGTCACGGCCACGCCGACCCAGACCGCGACTCCCACGCTCACGGCAACGCCGACGCGTACGGCGACCCCGACCCCGACGCCCGAGCCGACCGAAACGCCGACCCCGACGTTGACGGCAACTCCGACGGCAACCCCGACGCAGACTCCCACCGAGACTCCGACGGAAACCCCCACCGAAACCCCGACGCCGACCGTAACCGCGACGCCGGAAGATTGACCGCGGACTAGTGCACCGCCGCGGGCGACGCTGGTCACTCCGGTGCGCCTCGGCTAAGTCATCCCGCGATGGCAGAGGACGACGCCGCGCGCCGGGATCGAGTCTTCGCGTTCTGGTCGGCAGCCGGATCCGATGTGACCGGCCCGTGGGCCGAGCGTCGACGCCTGGCCAAGGCGATGCGCGAAGTGATCGATCGCCTCACGACGAGCGACGCCCCGGAAGAAGAGCTGCGTGCCGCCGCGGACGGGCTCGAGCGCTACGCGGCCCGCCTCGCGACGCATCCCCGGCGGAATACGCCGCTCGGCTTCGGGGAGAGCGCCAACGCGGGCGACGTCGCCGCGTTCTTCGACTACAGCCCGATGATCGGCCTCTCCAATCCGCTCGCGCCGCCGATCTTCCTCGTGGTCGAGGGCAAGACCGTTCATGGGAAGGTGCGTTTCGGGGCGGCGTACGAAGGCCCCCCGGGCCACGTCCACGGCGGCTTCGTCGCGGCGGCGTTCGACGAGGTGCTCGGCTTCGTCCAGTCGACGACGGGTCAGCCCGGGATGACCGGCACGCTCACGATCCGCTATCGGCGCCCGACTCCGCTCGACACCGACCTGCGCTTCGAGGCCACGGTTCAGCGCGTCGAGGGCCGCAAGATCTTCGCGGAAGGCCGACTCTACGCCGGCGACGTGATGACGGCCGAAGCCGAGGGCATCTTCATCTCCGTCGATCTCGTGAAGATGGCGATGATGGTCGCAGCCGCGAAATCGCGCTGAGCGCCGGAGCTAGGACGCGGGCGGCGCGAAATTCTCGATGTCGACGCCGGCATCGAGGTGCTCGCGCAAGATCGCTTCGAACGGGCGCTGGTCGATGACCTCGAACTGACTCGACTCGAGCGGAAAGCGGGCGCCGTCTTCCGTGTAGGGCGTGACGGCGGACGAGCCGGCCGACAGCACGGCCACGAGCTGGGCCACCCGTTGCTGAATCTCGCGCGGCTCGCGGGTCGTCAGCACGAGCTTCGCGTCGGGCAGTGCCAACGAGAGGAGCGCGAGCAGGCGCACGAAGTCGTCGTCGCTGACGCCACGACCCGTGCCACCGCCTGCGATCTTCCGCAGGCGCGGCGTCGACAAATAGACTTCCATGCCGGCAGCGAGCAGATGCTCGACGTGGAGCGTCGCCGCGATCATCTCGAACGCGACGTCGTGACAGAGGCCGAGCAGCACGCCGGGATTCGCGACGCGGAAGCCGGCGCGCCGCGCGCGGTCGAAGTTGGTGAGACGCCGCTCGTAGTCGCTGCGCGGATTGTTCCCGTCCCGACCCATGAACTTGCCGTAGGTCTCGCGATGATACGTTTCCTGGAACGTGCACATCGTGAGCTTCGGCGCGATCATGCCGTCGGCCCGGCGGCTCACGCCGTCGAGCAGCACCGGCAGCTCGTCCTCGTCGATCGAGCCGACGTTCACGAGCACGTGATGGAAGCCCCGGCGCTCGGTCGCACGCAATGCGGCGTTGACGTAGCGCATCGCCCACGGGCGGCGTTCGACGCCGTACTCGCCAGTGAGGAGCGCGACCGCCTGCATGCCGCGATCGAGCAGCGTGTCGAGCTGCGCTTCGACCGTGTCGAGATCGGCGGTCTCGCGGACGAGCGCGTCGTTGTCGCGCCGCATGCCGCACATGCGACATGCGGCATCGCACGTGTTCGTCATGTAGAGCGGCGAGAACGTCTCGAGATGGCGTACCCGCGCGCCCCGTGCCGTGCGCGCAACGTCGGCGATCGTCTCGGTGTCGATCGCGCGCGCGAACCAGAGCGTGGCGATGGCCTCGGCGTCGAGACGGGTGCCACGTGAGGCCTCGGCGAGGAGTGCTGCTGCCTTGTCCGCATCAGCCGCGCTCGTGCGCGCGAGCAGCGCGCGGATGGCGTCCTCATCGAGCCGGAAGTCGTCCATCGAGTAGGGTGTTAACCTGGGGCTCATGGCGCGTCAATTAGGCAAGGGGGATTCCCTCCCCCTTCGCGTGGACCCCCGGCTCGCTATCGCTCGGCCGCCCGCTGCGCGCGCGGAGGGCGCGTCGTAGTTCTGCCTGGCGGTCGCGCGCTGCGCGCGGGGACAGCGCGTCGCGGTTCCGCACCGATTTCGTTACGGCTTGGCGGTTCGGGCGTGTATTTGTGCTTCGCGCTGTGCTGCTGGGCCTTCGGGGGCGAGGGCGAGCACGCGTTGCCATGCGGCGTGTGAGGTCGCTTCGTCGCCCGTGCGCGTCGCGGCTTCGGCGAGGCCGCGCCATGCCAGATGATCGTCGGCGCGGAGGTCGGTGGCGCGGCGATAGAGGTCGATGGCGGCGTCCCAGCGTTGCGCGCCGGCGGCGACGTGGGCTTCGTGGCGGAGGCGTGCGCCGAGCTCGAAGCGGGCCCAGGTGCCGTCGTGCAGCGCGAGATCTTCGGGGATGTCGCCGGCGGACTCAGTAGCCGCGGCGCGCTCGCCCTCTCTCAGCCGCGCGGGCAGATCGATGCGGACGTAGCGGCCGAGCGTGTGCGGACCTTCCGACACCCAGAGCACGCGCGCGGTCAGATCGGCGACCACCGAGTGTGTCGCGACGAGGGCATCGACGGCGTTGCGATTCCCGAGTGGAATCGCCGTGTCGCCGACGCCGGTACGGTCGCGCAGCATCGCGGTCGCGATCGCGGGGTCGACGTGGCCGCGGGCACGCGTCACGAGCTCGCGCATGCGGGCGTCGCGATGCAGCGTCGTGGTGCGCTCGCGAATGCGCGCGTCTTTGGGATCGTCGTTGAGCGGGCTCGTCCGGTAGTGGTTTGCGAGCACGGTCGTGCTCGGATCGCGGACGATGCCGAGCGCGCGACCGGGGGCCCGCTCGACGACCGCCGATTCGCCGGTCTTGCCGTCGGCGAGCAGCAGGATGTGCGACGCCATCGGCGCGTCGCGCCCGATGATCGCGATCGCCTCGTCGATCGAATGCGCGCCTTCGAGCACGGCCCGCGTCGTGAACACGACCGGCACCCCGCCGCTGTCGAGCTCGCCGGCGCGTCCCCCGTTCACGTTGACCCAGATGCCCTCGGCGTTCATGCCCGTCACGACGCCGGTCATCCCCGGCCACGCGACCGAGACGAACGCGATCGCGTTCGTGGCGGCGACGATCTCGACGATCTTGTCGTCGTCGAACCACGGGTCGACGTCGAAGTCGAAATTGCGGCCGACGATGGTGTGGCCGTCGGTCGTCGCGGCTCCCGACGCGACGAATGCCGTGCACGCGAGCAGTGGCGAGTGCTCGAACGCGAGCGCGATGTCGTAGAGCGAGTGCAAGTAGACGAGCCGTTGGTAGGTCGGAAAGACGAACGTGTAGGGATCGGAGTAGCCGACGCTCTGGCCGTAGATCTCGGCGCGCCGAGCGGCGGGGAACGAGTGGTCGAGTCGGCGATAGCGCGCCTGCACGATTGCGCTCACGACGGCGCGGAGCGCGCGCGACGGCACCATCGCCGCGAAGAGATCGAGCATGCGGCCGTCGCCGTCGGCCATGAGCGGGCTCGCGAGTCGCGCGTGCTGATAGCCGAGCGTCACGGGATCGCCCGCGACTTGCATGACCCAGAGCTTGCCGCGGCGCGCGAGGTACGCGCCGTCGACGCGCGCGGTCGTGCCGTCGTAGGTGACGGGGCTCGGAGCCGGCGGCGGCAACGTCGGCGGATCGATGCGGGTCGCGGCGTCGAAGACCCACGCGGCGACCACCGCGACCACGGCGAGTACGAGCAGGCGCCGTAGCCATCGCCATGCGCGTCGCGGTCGCGCCGTCGTCGCCGTCGTCATGGCGCGGAAACCTACCACTAAAATTGCATTGACAGCTCCGGGGCCCGTTCGTAGAAAGCGCGCGGCGCATGCGGCACCATCGGAATTCGGCGCGCCCCGCTACGGACGACCCGCGCGACCCAATCGTCGTCGACTGGGGAAGCGTCGAGCTTCCGGATGCGTGGCCCGACCAGTTGGATTTGCGACGTCCTTCGCAGCTGGCGGCGTACGTCCGGGGCTGGTTCGGTGCGCGCCGGAAGGTCGAGATGCCGGACGGCATGCCGGGCGCCGACCGCCTGCCCGCGTATCTCCGGCAAGAGTTCCATCACCTGCCGAACGGGACGTACTCGAAACGCCACGCCGACGGCTACGCGCGCTGGTTCGATCGGATGATGTTGGGGCAGGCGGCGGAAGCGCGGACGCGCCTCGCCACGGAGCTCGCGGATTGCCGCGCGGTGCTCGACGTCGGGTGCGGGATCGGCAGCCTCGCGGGCGCCCTGCACGCGGCCGGCGTCCCCGAGGTGTGGGCGATCGAGCCTTCGCCGTATCTCCTGCAGATCGCGGCCCACCGTCATCCCGAGGTGCGCTTCGTGCAGGGGGTCGTCGAGCAGAGCGGATTCGCGACCGCCCGCTTCGACGGCATCGGCGCGTGTTTTCTCTTTCACGAGCTGCCGACGCGCGTCGCCGACGCCGCCCTCGCCGAGATGCACCGCCTGTTGGTCCCCGGCGGGCGCTTGGTGATCGCCGAGCCCTCACCGGTGCAGTTCCACGTCCGCGACTGGCGTGCGCTCCTCCGCCGCAGCGGCCGACGCGGCCTCTACTTCTTCTTGATCGCAAACTGGATGTACGAGCCGTTCGTGCAGGCCTGGCACCGTCGCGACGTCGCGCCGTGGCTCGCCGCGCACGGTTTCGAGCTGACCGCAGACGAGCACGGGATGCCGATCCGGTTCATCACGGCGAAATCGATTGGTGGGGCGAGTATGGACCGCTCGTCATAGCGACTTTCAGCCTGGCGACCATGAGTGCGCGACCTCTACTCCGGGGTCGATGGGTCGCCGCATCAGGGAAGCGATTCGCAGGGGGCGCTACGAATTCTCTCTTCATGCCCTCGAGGAGATGGACGAGGACGACATGATCGAATCCGACGTGCGCTCGATCTTGTTGCACGGTCGCGTGACGATGCGTCTCCTCGGCGATGCGCGTGGTACACGCTTCGTCGTGCAGGGGGCCCTTGGTTCGTTTCGGGCAGAGGTCGTATGTCGCTTCCTTCCCTCGGGTCGGTTGCGTATCGTCACGGCGTACCGAATGGAGCCTTGAATGAGCCGAAAGACCGACGCGTGTGAGTATTGCAAGACCCGCCTCGACAGTGCCGAGCGACGAGTCACCGTCTATCGGCATCGCCGGCACAAGCACTTCATCTTCGAAGAAGTGCCCGCTCGCGTCTGTTCGGGTTGTGGCGAGCGCTATTTCTCGGCGCATGTCGTTCGAGCGATGGAGCGTCAGCTGAGCTCGCGTCGTCGACGAACGACCGTCGCGGTGCCGATCATCGGTCTGGGTGCCGTCGGTTAGCGGCGCAGGATCTTGCCGCCCGCCGTTTTCGCGATGCTCGCGACGGCGGTGATCTCGACCGGGACCTTGTAGGGCGAGAGCTCGCGCGCGCAGTGCTGGGCGATCGCGTCGCGATCGAGGACGGCTCCCGGGGTGAGCACGATCTCCGCGTGAGGGAGCTCGCCGAGCCTCGGATGGGCGCGCGCGAAGACGCGGGACTCGACGACGCCGGGGCAGGTGGCGAGCACGGCCTCCACTTCCTCGGGGAAGAACTTGAGGCCGGCCACCATGATCGTCGACTTGCGTCGGCCGTGGAGCGTGAGGGCGCCGCTCGCGTCGAGCGTGCCGACGTCGCCGGTCATGAACCAGCCAGCGCGGAGTGTGGCGGCGCGCGGGGTCCAGGGTGCGTAGTAGGCGTCGAAGAGGCCGGGGCCGTGGATGCCGACCTCGCCGCTGGCGTCGGCACCCAGCCTGCGGCCGTCCTCGGCGAAGATGGCCACCTCGTAGCCCGGGACGGGACGCCCGACGCTCCCGGTCGGGGTCGCGGAATCGTCGCGTGTATCGATGCACGGGAGGCCGGCTTCGATGATGCCGTAGGCTTGCCCGAGTGGACGGCCGAAGCGCGCTTCGAAGCGCGTGGCCGTCTCGGGGCGGAGCGGCGCTGCCGTCGAGAGCGCGAGCCGGAGCGCCGGTAACGATGCGGCGTCCGTGACGGCGGCGAGGCGTTCGAGCTGGAGCGGCGCGGCGTACAGCACCGTCGCGCGTTCGCCCGCGAGCGCCGCGGCCATCTTCGCCGGCTGCGACTCGGGGCAGAGCAGGATGTGGGCGCCGGCGCGCAGGTAGGCGGGAATCGTCACGGCGAAGTGGTACGCGAGCGGCAACACCCAGAGCACGCGATCGTCGGGCGTAAAACGCAGCACCGCGTCGGCGGCGGCGACGCGGGCGAGCGTCGTCGCGTGCGAGAGCACGACGCCCTTCGCGTCGGCCGTCGTGCCCGAGCTGAAGCGGACGAAGGCGGGATCGATCTCGGCGAACCCGGCGGGGGCGCGTTGCTCGGGGTCGCGCCACGCGAACGTCCAGGGCGCGCCGTCGTCGGGGACCCGTACGACGCCGTTCACGGCGATGCCGCGGAGGATCTGCTCGCGCTCGGCGGCGCGGAGATTGCTCGCGATGGGCACCACACAGCCACCGGCGGCGAGGATGCCGAACGCGACGCCGACGTAGGCCAGCGAGTTGCCGCCGACGAGCGCGAGGCGTTGCGCCCGCGTGATGCCCGCCGCGCGAAGCGCGTCCGCCACTGAATCGGCGGCTGCCAGGACCTCCGCATACGTGAGCGACGCTCCGCTCGCGACGTCGGTCAGTGCCGGGCGGTTCGGATACCGATCGGCCGACTGGCGGAGGAGCTCGGCGAGATTCACGGTGCTGCCGCGACCCGCGCGGCTGCCCGCCCCGCGGCCTCCCCGGTCGCGAGGCAGGTTCCGATCACGCGCGCCGAGCCGAGCGCGTCGGAGGTGCCGCTGATGCAGCGTCCGGCCGCGAAGAGCCGCGCGACCCCGGTCGCTGCGAGGCAGCCGAGCGGAATCTCGTACCAATCGCCGTCCGCGAGGTACGCGTACTGGGCGCCCGTCGTGCCCTCGCGCCAGAGCTCGATCGGCCACGATGCCCGTGCCACGGCCTCGTCGCAGCGTCGCCCGCCGAGGACGTCCTCTCGTGTGAGCCCGCTCCGCCCAACAATACGACGGCTCTCGCGGACTCCGATCTGCGGCGCCAGGTGCGAAACGAACGCGCCCGCGAAGGCCGGCACCTCGCGCCGGAGAAAATCCACGAGCGCGGCGACGCGGTGGCGGCCGGCGCGTTCGGCGGTGGTCAGCCAATCGCCCCCGGCTCCGACGGCGAGGTCGCGGAGCGCGAGCTTCGCCATGACCTCGCCCGGGCGCGTCGTCGGCCGCCAGCCGAGATCGCTCGAGCCCGGCGCCAGCGTCCCCGCCCCCTCGGCCGCGCCGATCCGCCGCAGGGTCGCCAAGCTGGCGCCGCCCCGCACCGCCTCGGGCGCGACGCCCTGCAGCGTGAACACGATCGAGCAGAGCTGGCGCGCGTCGACGGCCGGCGTCTCGGTCGTGGCACCGGCCGCGAGCGCCGCGATCGCGTCGCCGCTGGCGTCGACCAACGCGCCGCATTCCACCTCCGACGGGCCCTCCCACGAGGCGAAGCGGACGCCCGCGACGGCACCGGCCCCCGTGGTGACGCCGGTCAGGTACGCGTGCAGACGGACGTCGAGCCCGGGCTCGGCGGCGGTGAGGTCGTCGGCGAGGCCGGCGAGCTCGTGCGGGACATACGGCACGACGAACGTCCGGCCGCGGCGGAGTGGCGGCTCGGTCCCCGGGAGCCGCGCGAGACGGTCGGCGATCTCGCCCGTGAGCCCGTCGTTCAGGCGTTCGGGCGGTCCCTCGGCGCGGGTCAGGTACAGACCGCAAATGGTGCCGACCATGCCAGCCGTCGCCATGCCGCCGAGGAAGCCGTAGCGCTCGAGGAGGAGCGTACGCGCGCCGGCTCGGGACGCCGCGACGGCCGCGGCGATCCCCGCGCTGCCACCGCCCGTGACCACCACGTCGTAGCGCCCGCTCTTCATGCCTCGTTCGGTAGCATGAAACCCGTGCGGGATGCTGGCAACGCCGCCGCACCCCGGCTATGAACGCTCAGCGACCTCCCAACCGTCTCCGTGCTCCCCACCAACGTCCAAAACCCCGAGTACTTCCACAAAGTCGTCGATTGTCAGTACGCGTGTCCGGCGCACACCAACGTGCCCGAGTACATCCGGCTGATTGCGCAGGGTCGCTACGCGGACGCCTACATGCTGAACCGCGAGTCGAACGTGTTTCCCGGCATCCTCGGGCGCACGTGCGATCGGCCGTGCGAGCCGGCGTGTCGGCGCACGCGCGTCGAGGAGAAGCCGGTCGCGATCTGCCGCTTGAAGCGCGTCGCCGCCGATCTGCGTGAGGACGTGAGCGCTCGGCTGCCGCAGGCGCCGGCGGAGAAGAACGGCAAGCGCGTGGCGTTGATCGGCGCGGGACCGGCGTCGCTCGTGGTCGCGAACGACCTCATGCCGCTCGGCTACGACGTGACGATCTTCGAGGCGCTGCCGGTGCCGGGCGGTCTCATGCGCTCGAACATCCCGTCGTTCCGTCTGCCCGAGCGTGTGCTGAACGAGGAGATCGGGATGATCCTCGGGATGGGCGTCGACGTCCGCTACGGCACTCGCATCGAGAGCATGCGGCAGCTGCTCGGCGAGGGCTTCGACGCGGTCTTCGTCGGCACCGGCGCGCCGCGCGGCAAGGATCTCGACATCCCCGGACGGCAGGAAGCCGCGGCCAACATCCACATCGGCATCGACTGGCTGCAGTCGATCGCGTTCGGCCACGTGACGGCGATCGGCAAGCGCGTGCTCATCATCGGCGTCGGCAATACCGCGATGGATTGCTGCCGGAGCTCGGCGCGGCTCGGCGGCACGTCGATCAAGGTGATGGCGCGCAAGCCGCGCCGCTTCTTCAAGGCGTCGCCGTGGGAGCTCGAGGACGCCGAGGAAGAGCAGATCGAGATCATCGTCGATCACGAGCCGCGGTCGTTCGTGGTCGAGAACGACCGACTGCTCGGGATGGAGTTCCAGCGCTACCAATCGTCGGAAGGCACCAACGGGCAGCTCGTGCAGCAGCCGCTCGATCTGGTGTTCATCCCGGCCGACGACGTGATCCTCGCCCTCGGGCAGGAGAACGCGTTCCCGTGGATCGAGCGCGATCTCGGCATCGAGCTCGACACGTGGGGCGCGCCGGTCGTCGACGCGACGACGTTCGCGTCGACGCGGCCCGGCGTCTTTTTCGGCGGCGACGCCGCGTTCGGTCCGAAGAACATCATCTGGGCCGCCGAGCAAGGCCATCAAGCCGCCATCTCGATCCACAATCACTGCCAGGGCGTCGCGCTCGGCGAGCGTCTGCCGCGCGGCATGAACCTCGTGAGCGCCAAGATGGGCCTGCACGAGTGGAGCTACAAGAACGACTACAACCCCGGGAAGCGCGAGAAGATGTCGCACGTCGACCTGGTGGAACGGTTCAAGCGGTTGAACGTCGAAGTGGAGATGGGGTTCAGTCCGGAGCAGGTGGCCCGCGAAGTGGAGCGCTGCCTCAACTGCGACATCCAGACCGTCTTCACCGACAAGCTCTGCATCGAGTGCGACGCCTGCATCGACGTCTGCCCGGTGCTCTGTCTCACGATCACGCAGAACGGCACCGAGGATGATCTGCGCGGGCGGCTGAGCGCGCCGGCGCCCAACCCGAAACAAGATCTCTTTGTCTCGGGAGCGTTGCCGCAGACGGGCCGCGTCATGGTGAAGGACGAGGACCTCTGCGTGCACTGCGGCCTCTGTGCCGAACGCTGCCCGACGGCGGCGTGGGACATGCAGAAGTTCGACTTACGAATTCCGTACGCAGGGAAGCGAGAATGCTCCGCAAGCCGCTAGAGGAGGAGGGGAGCGAGGGCCATCGGAGCATCGGACGCGAAGCGTCCGAGCGCACGGGGCCGGAACAGGAATTGGTGCTCGTGAACGATTTCGCGTTCAAGCTCGCGAACGTGAACGGCACCGGCTCGGCGAGCGCCAACGGCCTGCTCATGCAGGCCATCTTCCGGATGGGCATTCCCGTCTCCGGCAAGAATCTCTTCCCGTCGAACATCCAGGGCCTGCCCACCTGGTACGAGATCCGCGTCAACAAGGACGGCTTCACCGCGCGGACCGCGCGCTACGACCTGATGGTCGCGATGAACGCGGAAACCTACGCCCAGGACATCGACGAGGTACGGCCGGGCGGCTGGGTGCTCTACGACTCGTCGTGGCCGCTCGCCAAGTCGCTGCTGCGCTCGGACCTGACGTTCCTCGGAGTGCCGTACGCCAAGCTCTGCATCGAGCACTTCAGCGAAGCGCGCGAGCGCACGCTGATGAAAAACATCGTCTACGTCGGCACGCTCGCCGCGCTCCTCGACATCGACATGGACGTCGTCCAGACGATGCTGAGCGAGAAATTCGCGGCCAAGCCGAAGCTGATGACGTCGAACGCCAAGGCGATCCGGCTCGGGTACGAGTACGCCAAGGCCCACTTCGAGTGTCCGCTGCCGATCCGGCTCGAGACGCTGGACGCGAACGCCGACAAGATCCTGATCACCGGCAACGCGGCGACCGCGCTCGGCGCGGTCTACGCCGGCGCGACCGTCGCCGCGTGGTATCCGATCACGCCGTCGACCAGCGTGCTCGATGCGTTCAAGGAGTTCTGCGAGGAGTACCGCGTCGACGCCGAAACCGGTGAGCGGCGCTACTGCATCCTGCAGGCCGAGGACGAGCTCGCCGCGATCGGCATGGTGATCGGCGCGGCCTGGAACGGGGCGCGCTCGTTCACGGCGACGTCCGGTCCGGGGATCTCGCTCATGACCGAGCTCGTCGGGCTCGCGTACTACGCCGAGATCCCGGCGGTGATCGTCGACGTGCAGCGCGTCGGGCCGTCGACGGGCATGCCGACGCGGACGCAGCAGGGCGACATCCTGCTCTGCGCCTATGCGTCGCACGGCGACACCAAGCACATCCTGCTTTTTCCCGCGAATCCCGCGGAGTGCTTCCAGTTCGCGGTGCGCGCCTTCGATCTCGCCGAGCGTTTCCAGACGCCGGTCTTCATTCTGTCCGACCTCGACATCGGCATGAACGACTGGGTGGTGCCGCACCTCACCTGGGACGACGGCTACCGCCCCGATCGCGGGCGCGTGCTCTCGAAGGAGGAGATCGAGGCGCTCCCGAAGTTCCACCGCTATTCGCCGGAGGACGAGCACGGCGTCGCGGCGCGGACGCTGCCGGGCACGAGCGCCAAGGGCGCGTTCTTCACGCGCGGCTCGGGGCACAACAAGCTCGGCGGCTACACCGAGCTGCCCGACGAGTATCAGGAGGTGATGGATCGCCTCAGCCGCAAGCACGCGGCGGCGCGGAACGCCGTCCCCGCGGCGGTGATCCAAACCAGACCCGACGCGACGTTCGGTGTCGTGACCGTCGGCAGCTGCGACCTCGCCGTCCGCGAGGCGCTGGCCGAGCTCGCGAGCAACGGTCTGCACGGCGACTACCTGCGCGTCCGCGCGTTCCCGTTCGGGCCGGAGGTCGAGTCGTTCCTCCGCACCCACGACCGCATGTTCATCGTCGAGCAGAACCGCGACGGCCAGCTGCGCTCGCTGCTGACGCTCGAGACCGGCGTCCGGAAAGATCAGCTCTACTCGGTGCTCGCGTACGGCGGGCTGCCGCTCCAGGCCAGCCAGGTCGTCGCCAGCATCGTGCACCAGATCCGCGAAACCGAGAAAGTCGTGAAGGCCTGATGAGCTACATCAAGAAGCCGTCGGCGCGGAATCCGTCGCTGCAACCCAACAAGCTCGGGCTCACGGTCCGCGACTACGAGGGCGCGATGTCGACGCTCTGCGCCGGCTGCGGCCACGACTCGATCACGGCCGCGATCACGCGCGCCTTCTTCGAGCTCGACGTGGCGCCGCACATGGTGGCCAAGCTCTCGGGCATCGGCTGCTCGTCGAAGACGCCGACGTACTTTCTGTCGGGCGCGCACGGCTTCAACTCGGCGCACGGTCGCATGCCGGCGATCCTGACGGGCGCGTCGGCGGCCAATCGGGGGCTCATCTACATCGGGGTCAGCGGCGACGGTGATTCGCTCTCGATCGGCCTCGGGCAGATGAGCCACGCGATCCGCCGCAACGTCGACGCGCTCTATGTCATCGAGAACAACGGCGTGTACGGGCTCACCAAGGGGCAATTCTCGGCCTCGGCCGATCCCGGCTCGAGGTCGAAGTACGGGGAGCAGAACACCCAGCAGGCGATCGATCCGGTGATGCTCGCGCTCAGCCTCGGCGCGACGTTCGTGGCGCGGAGCTTCTCGGGCGACAAGACCCAGCTCGTGCCGATCCTGAAGGCCGCGCTCAGCCACCGCGGGTTCGCGCTGGTCGACGTGATCTCGCCCTGCGTCACGTTCAACGACCACGAAGGCTCGACCAAAAGCTACCGCTACACCCGGAAGAACCAGGCGCCGATCGTCGAGGCCGACTACGTGCCGCCGGCCGTCGAGATCACGGCCGAGTACGACGACGGCGCCGACATCGAGATCGCCATGCACGACGGCAGCACGGTGCGCTTCACCAAGGTCCCCGAGGGCTACGATCCGACCGATCGGGACGCCGTGACGCTGTTTCTCCGCGAGCGGCAGAGCGAGGGCAGCATCCCGACCGGGCTCCTCTTTCTCGATCCCGAGGGCAACGAGATGCATGTCGCGAACCACACGGTTGCGGCCCCGCTCGCGAGCCTCGGCCACAAGGTGCTCTGCCCGGGCTCGGCCGCGTTGGACGCGTTGCAGAAGTCGTATCGCTGAGCGCCGTCCGCGCGTTTTTCCTTGTCTCGCTTGCGACCACTGTGGCACTGTCCCGGCGTGCCGGTAGTACCTGCCGCAGTCTGAAGCCGTTCGATCGCAACGAGGAGGATAAGCCATGGGTCATTTCGCCCGAGAGTTCGTCGTGGGCGCGGCGCTGCTGTGCGCGCTCGCGTCGCCCGCCGCGGCCGACATCACGTCGGTTGCCCGTTGCCAGAAGAAGATCGCCACCGCCGGCGCCGACTACGCCAAGCGCGTGATCGTCACGACGCTGAAGTGCACCGAAGAGATTTCCGAGTGCCAGGTGCAATGCGACGAGGGCGTGTTCGGCCCGTCGTGTGAGAACGGCCCGCCCCCGTGCTGCGACTCGGACGACCGCAACTCGAACGCGACCTTCGCCGCGTGCATGGCCGACGCCGACGACTACTGCGCCGACCAGGAAGAGAAGATCGCCGGCTACGAGACGACGAAGCAGAACAAGATCGTCGCCGCGTGCAGTACGCTCAGCCAGGACGAGGTCTGCGGCGCCACCGGGAACGGTCTCAACTTCGCGCTCGTGAACGCCGGCTGTCTGGCGCTCAACCCGAGCTACGAGTGCAACCTCGCGAACCTCATCACGTGTCTCGGCGGACCGCTGCAGCGCCAGCTCATCGACCAGATCAGCGGTCTCCTGAGCCCGCGCGCGAGCGACGCCGTGCGCGCCGGCAATCTGCAGGGCGCCTTCCCCGACCTCCCGGTCACGTACAAGATCCGCGAGGATCTGCCGTCGGCCGGGAAGGTCGACGTGTGGAGGATCACCGGTGACGCCGGCGACAAGGTGATCGTCCGCGTGAAGACGCGCGACGATACCGGCAGCAACCAATCGACGCTGCAGCCGACCGTCGTGTTGCTCGGTGCCGATCAGACGACACCCGTGGCCGACACGATTCTCAACAGCGTGCCGTGCGCCGTGCCGAACACCTGCGGCGCCCAGTGCCCGCAATTCCAGCGCGTACTGCCGTTCAGCGGCACCTTCTACGCCGTGGTCCGGGCCGACGGCGGCAACGGCTGCGCGGGCGGCAAATATCGCCTGGTCGTCACCATGCCCGGCAGTGCGCCGCCGGTCCTGGTCGCCGACGACGTCACTCCCTGACCGGCTGCCATCCCATCTCGTCCCGGACGACGTCGGCGATCCTGACCGCGTCGGCGTCGTCCAGCACGCTCGCCACCCAGCTCACCACCAGGCTTTCGATCCCGTCACGCCGGCCGAAGAAGACGCCGACGCCCGGCCGCGCCGGCACCGCGGCAACGTGATGGCCGCCCGCGATGGGCGCCCCGAACAGGTGGGTGCGGTCGGGGAGGAGCGCGTCGGTGTCGGCGAAATTGAACGAGCAGAAGTCGCCGGCGGCCGTCCACGGTAGCTCGCGGAACATGCCGCGGAGCGGCCGATAGCGCGCGAAGCTCATCCCCGCCCAAGTCGCTTCGAGCTCGTCCCGCCGGACGGCGGCGGCGAGCTGATCGCGGAGCGCGCGGGCGGTGCGCTCCGTGTCGCCGTCGAGCGGCGGCAGGCAGCGCGCGAAGTGAAACGCCAGGTAGTTGCCGAGCACCGGACCGGCCTCGCCGCGGGCGCGACGATTGATCGAGACCGGAATCAGGAACGGGACGTTCGTCGGGAGGCCGCGCGCCGTGAAGAGCGCGGTCATGGCTTTCGCGGTCACCGCGAGCCGCCACGGTAGGCCGCGGCGGAGGCGATCGGACGGGGCCGCGGGCGCCGTGAAGCGGAAGCAGCGCTGGCGGCGCGCCGGTGAGCGGCCGAGCGGGGCCGCCGCCGGCGACACCGGGGGAACCGGCGCCAAGCTGCGGAGGTGCGCCGCGCCACGGCTCGCGAGCGCGCCGCGCTCGCGGAAGGACCGCGGATCGGTCGGCGCAACGAGCAGGGGTGGTCCTGCCGGCGCCGCATCGCTCGGCCGCTCGTCGAGCTCCGCGAGCAACCGCAGCACGTGCTCGCTGCCGTGGGGGTCCATCAACGCGTGCGCCCAGGTCAGTACGAGATGCGACGCGGCCCCGGCGGCGACGATCGTGATGCGGAGCGGAACCTCGCGGTACGGATCGAGCGGCGTGTCGAGCTCGCGATCGACGAGCGCGCCGATCGTCGCGCCAGTGGCGAGCGTCGTCGTACGAACCGGTGGCAGCGTCGGTCCACCCGCCGGGACGCGCCAGGCGAGCTTGCCCCACGGCCACGGCCGGACGAGCCTGCCGCCGAGCCACGGACAGGTCGGCAGAAACCGGCCGAGCGCGCGGCGCACGCGCTCGGCCTCGAGCACGCCGTCGAGCTGGACGACCAGCACGGCATTGCTGCTCGTCGCGCGGCCGGCAGCGAGCGTCTCCATCGCGAGCAGGATCACGTCGGGACCGAGCAGGGCGACCGAACGCGGCAGCGCGGCCGTCATGGCGTCACCGACGCCCGTTCCTGGGGTTCCCGACGCCAGATCACGGTGTCACGTCGCGCGGCCACAGACGTACGCCGCGAGCGTTCGTGCCGACTGGATCACCTCGTCGGTGAGATCCTCGTCCGGCACCCAGATCCCGAACTCACGCTCGACGAATACGAGCACCTTGAGGAGCGCCATCGAGTCGACGCCCGCAGCGGCGAGGTCGTCCTCGGCGGCGATCGCGTGCGAGGCCGCCATGATCTCGGTGTTGAGGTAGCGAACGATGGCGGCGGTCACGACCGCGACCGCGGGGGCTGCGGCCATCTATTGGATCGCGAGCGGCGCCGGTGAGACGCCGCGGAGACCGTGTCGACCGAGGAATCGCAGGAGCCCACGACTGTACGGCGACGTGATCGTCGTCCCGGATGCCAGCCCCGCGATGTTGGCCTCGATGTGACCCTTCATCATCTGCGCGAAGCGGCTGCCGTTCTCGCTCATCATGTCGGTTCCGGCGCGGAGGAGCGCCAGCATCCGGCCGTCATAGAAGTGCTCGATCAGTTCCATCCACGCTTGCAGCAGCCGCGTGAGCTCGCGGGCGTACGGGGTCATTCCGCTCGCGAGCACCGCGGGCGTGATGCCGTCGCGCGACCGTCGCCAGGGCGCCAGGCACGCGGTCAGCATCTCCGCGGAACGGAGACCGACCATGACGCCCGGCGACAGCATGGGATCGACGAAGCCGAACGCGTCGCCGATCGCGGCCCAGCCGCGTCCGATCCCGCGCGTCGAGATCAGTTGGTAGTTGCCGTAGGTCGCGACGTCGGTCACGCGCCGCGCTCCGCCGAGGGCCCGCGCGAGTCCCGGATGGCTGGCGACACCGGCGTCGAGCTTGGCCGCCGGCGTCGCGCCGAGGCGCGCCGCGCTGGCGCGATTCATCACCACGCCGACGGAAACGCGATCGTGCAAAGGAATGCGCCAGCTCCAGCCGCCGTCGAGGCGATCGATCAGTACCTGACCCGGCACGTCGTCCCACGTGTAGTTCGCGTAGTGGGCAAAGTACGCGACGTCGTTCCGCGCTCCGGTCGTTGCGGGGATGCCGAGGAGTCGCGCCGACGCGCGGGCGCGGCCGGTAGCGTCGACGACGAGATCGGGCGCCGGCCATCCGGCTGCGGCCACCGCGTCGGCGTCAAGGGTGAGCTCGGGGCTCGCGGCCGTTGCGCCCCGCGCGAAGCCGACGCGCATCGTCACCCGGCGCGCGCCGACCTCTTCGGCGCGCGTGAGCAGCACCTGATCGAACTCACGCCGCGGAACATTGTAAGCGTACGGCACCATCCATTTCTGGTAGTGCGCGAAGCGAAACGAGAACTGGTCGGTCGGCGACCAGGTGAGGGTGGTGCCGGGCTTCACCATGCCGATGCGCGCGATGGCATCCTCGACGCCGAGGCGGCGGAGCGGCGGAATCCCCGCCGGAATCAGCGACTCGCCGACGACGAGCTCGGGTCGACGCTCGTCGTCGAAAAGCACGACGTCGTGGCCGTCGATGGTGAGCAACGTCGCGAGGGCCGCACCCGCGGGTCCGGCACCGACGATGGCCACTCGAAGGCCGCGCGCGTCCCGCATCGGAGAGCGTCTACACAAGCGCGCCGAGTGGGACAATCGCGCCCGCGAACGGGCGCTGTCTCAGTTCGATGCTCGCGGCAGCGATTGGTGGCAGCCGGCGGGCGGGTCGGGGAGGGCTCCTACGGTCGCCGGGTTCGTGCCCCCCAGCGCATACAACCTGCCGCTGCTTTCTGGCTCGCGTGTGCGCAGGACATGGAAGCAGCGGCGGGTTGTACGCGCTGGGTGGCACGAACCCGGCGACCGTAGGAGCACGCCCGGACCCGCCCACCGGCGACACCGCCCGCGAACGTCAGTCGTTCTTGGCTTTGAAGCGGGCGATACCGTTGTCGAGCGCGATCGTGTGCGACGAGCTCCAGCAGGAGTCTTGGTTCAGCAGCTGGATGATGACGCTCGGTTGCTTCATGAACGGCAGCCCCGGAAGGGCGAGGGGCTCGCCGTGTCCGCGGACCTGGATGCTCGAGCGTCCGGCCTTCCCCGACGTCAGCACGATCGATTGCAAGCCACCGGCGCTGAGCGTGGTGTCGCGGTAGCGAAAGCCGCGCGAAAACGCCTTCCAGCGGGATCCGGGCGGAATCACTTGCGTGAGCCGGCGCTGCGCGCTGCCGCCCACGTCATCGTAGAGGCAGAGCGTGTAGGCCGTCGTCGTGGTGGGATTGCCGAAATCGGCGATCGTGGTGGCGGCGCCCTTGCGCCACGTCCACGCGAAGCGATCGCGCACGTCGGGGCTCCGATTGTCGATGGCGAGCAATGCCGCTCCGGTCGCGGCGCTCTTGCAGCCGACGACCGGCGAGACGCCGTTGCACGCACCCGCCTGACAGGTGTCGGGGCGGCTGCACGGATTGCCGTCGTCGCACGGAGTGCCGTTCGCGAGGGTGGTGCTGCCGCACGCACCGGCTTGGCAGGTGTCGGGTGCGGTGCACGAGTTGCCGTCGTTGCAGGACGTGCCGTTCACGGCCGGCGTTCCGACGCAGCCCCCGCTCTGACAGGTGTCGGCGGACGTGCAGGCGTTTTCGTCGTCGCACGCGTTGCCGTCGCTGCCGGGTCCGCAGGTCGTGCCGAACTGCGTGATCGTGAGCTGGTAGGTGCCGCTTCCGGCGTAGCGATTCACCAGCACGTGCCAGGTCCCGCTCGCGGGCGCGTTGAACTCGCAGAAGCCGAACTGATTCGGACCCGCGCGCCGGCAATCGTAGGTGTCCAACGTGGGTGCGCTGCCGGCCCGCACGTAGAGATCGAAGTCGCTGACCCCATCGTCGACCGCGTTCATGGCGACACGGAGGCGCGTCGTGCCGTTCGCGACGTTAAAGGTATGCGTGGCTTGCGGCGCGCCGGAGTCGAGCGTGCCGGTCGGGGTGATGACGAGGGTGCCCTGATCTCCGATCTGCGGACCCGCGCCGCACGTCGTGTTGGCGAGATCGGCGCCGCCCTGGGTCTGGATGAACGAGCGATAGGTGAAGACGTTGGCGTCGTAGCTGTGATCGGAGGGCAGGCAACTCGAGCTCGAGCCGCCCGAGGTGATGCCGGCGACGCGAATGCCGGCGCCGAGGTCGACGAAGAGCGGTCCGCCGGAGTCGGCGTTGCAGGTATTGGAGTCGACGCCCGCAGGTCCGAGCGGATTCAGGAAGTCCCAGCATACCGACGTGGTGTCGGATCCCGGCGAAGGGATCGTCGCGCACGACGCCGTGACGACGCCGCCCGCGCGCTTCAAGCCGTAGTCGAAGAGCGGATTACCGCTGCGGCCGTAGCCGGCGATGATGCCGGGCGTGCCGAACGGCGGTGCGGACGTCGTGGCGATCGCGGTCGGCGCGACGCCGTCGACGGCGGTGCCGAGCTTCAGGACGGCGACGTCGGCTGCGGGGAAATCATAGCTCGGGTGTTGCGCGATGCTCGCGACCGTGAAGATGCCCGCGTTCGGCAGGAAGACGTAGAAGTCGGTCGGCAGACGGCCCTCGACGCAGTGACCCGCGGTGAGAAAGGTGGAGCAGCCGATGAGCGTGCCGGAACACCACGTCCCGGCGGTGTCCGCGCTGGTGCCGCGCAGCAACGCGCCGACGGTCGGAAAGTCGCCGGCGAGGACGCCGTTCACGATGCGCGGATTCGGCCGATCGAAGCTCTCGGCGCCGACGCCGGACGCCAGCGCGACGACGACGAGCAGCGTCAGCACGGCGCGGTGCAGGACAGGCATGGCAAAGCGATGCGGCGGGAGGCAGCGACGGCGACGGCCCATGGGAGCCGACACCGTAGCGCGCCTCCATTGGCGGGTGAAGCGCAAAAAGCAAGGATTCTGCTGGCTACGAGCCCGCGGGGACGACTTTACGGGTGTCCGTATCGGTGGTCTTGCGGACCCGCACGACTCGGACGATCAGCGCCGGGCCTCCCTGGCCGTCGGAGATCGTGATGCGGCCCGGGAGCGCGTCGCGCGCGTTCGTCTCGTACCCCTCGAGCTCGGTGACCAGAATGGTTCCGGCCGGACCCGCGTACTCTTCGCGCCGCGGGCGGAGCGCCTCGTCGACGGTGATCGTGACGCCGAGATCGGCATCGAGCGCGCAGCGCACGGCCGCGCGTCCGCTGCCCGTGCAGTGCTCGCGGTCCATCTTCGGACGAAACAGAAGGGCGAGCGCGACGATCATGCGCTCGTCCTCGGGCGTCGTGCCCGCGGCGAGCGCGGCGAGATCGATGCGGCCTTCGCGGCGCTCGTTCTGCATCGGGAGCGCGAGCGTGAAGGTGTCGCCGGCGGTCGCGAGATCGAGCACGGTGACGCCGAACGGCGAGAGCACCTGGAGGCGCAAGTGCTCGGGATCGTCGATCGCGAGATACGCGGGTGACGCGAGGCGGGCGGCCGGCGGTCCGGCGGTGGCCCGCACCGAGAGCGTGAGCCGGGCCCCGAGCAATGCCCGTTCGCGTACCGCACCGGCCGCGATGATCGCCGCGGCCTCGTGGGTCGTCGTCGGAGCTGGTCGCGTGAGGAGGCGCGCGCAGCCCGTGACGGTGAGCAGCGCCGCGGCGAGCGCGATGCGCAACATCTCAACGCGCACGACGGGCGCGATCACGGGCGGCGTACGCGTCACTCGCTGACCAGGCTGAGATCGGGCGCGAAGGCGAGCGTGAGCGCGGCCGTGGCGCACGTCCGCGTGCCGACGCTCGCGCGCGCGCGAATCCGCGCCATACCGGCGTAGCGCCGGACGACGGTGATCTCGATCTCGAGCGCGTCGCCGATGCCGGCGCTGCCGGTGAGCTCGCAGTGGTCGATCGCGGCGAGCACGGCGCCGCGCGCGCGGAGCTCTGGCTCCTGCCGTCCGAGCACGATGCCCGCGCCTTGCGCCATCGCCTCGACGAGGAGCATCGGCGAGAGCTCGCCGTCCGGGCTGAGCAGCGGATCGTCGGCCGTGACGTGCTTCACGAACCGGCCCGTCGGGCCGTCGATCGCGACGATGCGGTCGAGGAGCAGAAACGGCGCGGTGTGCGGCAGGAAATCGGCCGCGGCGTCACCGGCGGCGGCGAGGCGAGACGTGGTCATGAGGATGGGGATCCTTTCGCGGCGGGCGGTGCGAAGCGCGTGGGGTCGAGTGGGGGATTCAGGACGATGTCACGGAGACGAATGGTGGTGCGGTCGCCGCCCCGTTCCCGGAGCGCGACCTCTGCGGGGAGCGGACCGTCGGCGGGGAATCGCAGCGTGATCTCGCTGAACGGGCTCGCGACGTCGCCGTCGGGCTTCAGGACGACGGTGTCGGCGTCGCGCCACTCCTCGCGGAAACCACCCGGCGCGCGCGAGCCGAGCAGCAAGTCGGTGAGGGTGCGCGCGAACGCGGCAAGACCCGCGACCTCGGGCGGAATCGGCAACGGCTTTCCCTGCGCGTCGATGACGGTCATCGTCGTCCCGGCGGCGACGAGCGCCATCTTCTCCGGGGCTTCGAGGTCGAGACGCACCGAGCTCGGCGCGGCGAGCGTCAGCGTCCCGTTGGCGTGCAGAACCTCGTCGACCAGTGACACTTCCCGTTCCTGAGCAAAGACGGCCGTCGCGGTCTTCACGGCGGGAAACCGCGCGGCGCGCGTCGCGAGCGACGGATTCGTGGCCGCCGGCGCCGCGAGCGCGGCCAGTACGCCCAGCACTCCCAGCACGCCATAGACCAGCGTCAGGACCGTCGGCAGACGCATGCGCGCAATCCTCATGGGCGGCGGAACAGCACGGTGATCGCGCCACCGCCGCGTGGGGTCGCCGAGAGCAGGACTTCGGCAACGCCGCCTGGCGGTTGCGGGGTCGACCGCGTGGCGAGCGGGAAGGTGCACGCGGGATCGGGAGCGCGGAGCGCCCCGAGACGCGGCACGTCGCCGGTCGCAATCGCCTGCACGGCGGCGGCCGCGCCGAGCGCGCCGGCGGCGCCGAGCTCGCCGATCGAGCCCTTGAGCGACGTGACGAGCGCGTGGCGTGCGCCCGCGCCGAGGAGCGTCGCGAGACGCGCGGCTTCCACCGCATCGAGGCGGCGCGTCGAGTTGGCGCACGACACGACGAGCGTGATGCCCGCGCGGTCGTCACGGTCGGCGACGGGGCGCATGCCGAGCGCGGCGAGCTGCTCGGCGGTCGCGCGACCGCTCGCGGCGCCGGCGGCGACCGTCGGCCAGTCGTGCGGGCTCGCGGGAATGCTCTCGGTCGCGTAGCCGGCGAGCTCGGCGTAGATCCGGGCGCCGCGCGACTCGGCGTGCGATGCGCGCTCGAGCACCAGCATCGCCGCACCTTCGCCCATCACGTAGCCGTTGCGGCCGCGATCGAACGGGCTGCTCCATTCCTCGCCGCCGGTCGCGCCCGGTGAGAGCAGCGCGAGGTCGCTGTAGACGTCGCGCGCGACCGGCGTCAGCTCGTCGACGCCGCCGGCGAGCAGCACGTCGGCGTGCCCCGCGGCGATCGTGTCGAAGGCGAGCGCCAATGCCGCCTCGCCGGATGCCTCACCGCGAACGACCGTGAGGTTGGGACCGCGGATGCCGAGGTCGATGGCGACGTAGCCCGTGGGGGCGTTCATCACGAGATTCGGGAACGTCAGCGGATTGGCGAGACCGGGACCCTTCGCGAACAGGCCGCGGAGAAAGTCTTCCGACTCGCTGAGGTTGCCGAAGGCCGTGCCGACGACGATGCCCGCGTCCTCGGCGCGCGCACCCTCGAGGACGAGCTCGGCGTCCGTGAGCGCCATGCGGCAGGCCGATACTACCATTCGCGACGTGTGATCCATGCGGCGGAGCAACGCGGGGCGGATGTGATCGCGCGCGTGCCAATCACGGACGCGCGCTTCGAGCTGCGGCGCGGCGGGACGGTCGTCCTGCGGCGTGCGCGCGGCAATGCCGGAAGTCCCGGCGCAGAGCCCGCTCCAGAACGCCGGCAGCGGCCCGAGCGGGCTCACGACGCCGACACCGGTCACGACGATCGCGTCACGCACGCCCGAAGACCACCGTCGTGTTGTTGCCGCCGAAGCCGTACGAGTTGGAGAGCGCGTAGTGGAGCTCCGCCGGCCGGCTCGTGCGCGGCACGAAGTCGAGCTCGCACGCGGGATCGGGCTCGTCGAGGTTGACGGTCGGCGGCAGGAAGCCGTCGCGGAGCGCGAGGATCGTTGTCAGGCCTTCGATCGCGCCGGCCGCGCCGAGGGTGTGTCCGAGCGCCGACTTGGTCGAGCTGACGGCAACGCGATCGGCCGCGGACCCGAACACCTGACGGATCGCGCTCGCCTCGACGCCGTCGTTCAGGGGCGTGCCGGTGCCGTGCGCGTTGATGTAGCCGACGTCAGCGGGGCCCACACCGGACCGTGCGAGCGCGCGCCGCATCGCGAGCGCCGCGCCGACGCCCTCGGGATGGGGCGCCGTCAGGTGGTGGCCGTCGGCGCTCATGCCGTATCCGAGGATCGTCGCGTGCGTGCCGGCGCCGCGTCGCGCGGCGTGCGCGGCACTCTCGATGACGAGCACGGCAGCGCCTTCGCCGAGGCTGAGACCCGCGCGCCGCCGGTCGAACGGCCGACAGGGCTCGAGCGCCAGCGCATGCAGCGCGTTGAAGCCCGCGAAGATGGTGCGGCACATCGACTCGGTGCCGCCGGCAAGCACGGCGTCGACGCGGCCGAGGCGGATCCAATCGAGCGCGACGCCGAGCGCGGTGGCACTGGAGGAGCAGGCGGTGCTGAGGACGAGACGCGGGCCCTCGCAGCCGAAGACGGTCGCGAGGAGGTCGGCGCTGGTCGCCATCGGCATGCCGAGCAGCGGCGTCGTGGTGTACCGACGACGCGTCCCTTGGATGCGCTCGAAGAGCGCCGTCTCGCCGCGCATCATGCCGGCGGTGGTGGCACCGAGGACGATGCCGACGCGCGTCGGTGCGGCCGCGATGTCGAGCCGGCTGTCGGTGAGCGCTTCCTTGGCGGCGACGAGGGCGAAGAGATCCGAGCGCGAGGCGCGGCGTCGGAGCGGCGACGGTAGCCAGGTGGGGATCGCGAGATCCTTCACCTCGGCGGCAATGCGGCTACGGTAGCCGGTCGCGTCGAAGCCGGTGACGGGCCCGATCGCGCACGTGCCGGCGCGCAGCGCCGTCGCGAACGCCGCCGTCGAGTGCGCGAGCGCGTTCACCGTGCCGAGGCCGGTGACGACGACGGGAACGGCGGGCCCTGCTGCCGTGTGGCCGGCCGGCACGCCGTTCACCCCGCCCGCGCCTGCTCGGCGCTGATGTAGGCGGCCAGCGCGTCGATCGAAGCGAACGCGCTCTTGCCGACTTCTTCGTCGGGGATGGCGATACCGAAATGCTCTTCGATCAGCACCACGAGCTCGAGGGCGTCGATCGAGTCGAGCCCGAGTCCTTCGACGAAGATCGGTTGATCGTCGGCGATCGTGGACGGCTCGGTGTCCTGGAGGCGCAGACCGGAAACCAAAAGCTCTTTCAATTTCAGCTTCAACGCCGCGGGATCCATCGTCATGCCGTCACCAATCCTCCATCCACGGCGAGCGTGGCACCCGTGATGTATGCCGCGTGCGGCAGTGCGAGAAAGACCGCGGCGTTCGCGACCTCTTCGGGGCGACCGAGTCGGCCCGCCGGAATGCGCGCGACCATCGCGTCACGGGCATCGGCGGCGATGGCGGCCACCATCGCCGTGTCGATGACGCCCGGACAGAGCGCGTTCACGGTGATGCCGAACCCGGCCACCTCGGCCGCGAGGGTGCGGGTGAGCGCCAGGAGCCCCCCCTTCGAGGCGGCATAGTTGGCGGCGCCCGCTTTGCCCATCGTGCCCGCGGGCGAGACGACATTGATGATGCGGCCGAACCCGCGTGCGATCATGCCCCGGAGCGCGGGGCGGAGGCACAGGAACGGTCCCGTCAGGTTGGTCGCGAGCACGTCGTTCCAGGCGTCGTCGGAGAGCATCATCAGGTGGGCATCGTGCGTGATTGCGGCGTTGTTGACCAGAATTTCGATCGCATTCGCGCCCGTCCGGCGGCTGAACAACGCGGCGACGTCTGCGCTGCGCGCGACGTCGCACCGCGCGACCTCGTGCTGCGGACCGAGAGCTCCGAGCTCCGCGTGCATCCGCTCGGCGTCACCGGCCGCATGCGCCCACGTGACCGTGACCTCCGCGCCGGCGGCCGCCAATGCCAGGGCGATCGCGCGTCCGATGCCGCGCGTGCCGCCGGTCACGAGCGCGCGCCGACCGGCCAGGGCCTCGGGCGACACGAACGGCGCGGTGGGGGCGACCGGCGCGACGCGAGGAGTTCGGGCGCGGCTCACGGCGCGGGTACCAAATAATGCACGGCCGTCCGTGTCAAATCTCACGGACCATGCTCGCTCACCCGAAAAGCGCGCGGTACAGGGCGATGGTGAGCAGCATCGTGAGCCCCAACATGCCGAACACGGTCAGCCCGATCAGCACCGAGGCGATCCGGAGCACGCCTTGGGGATCGCGCAGGGGAGCGTTGCGCTCGAGTGTATCGCCGAGGAGCGTCAGGTTCCGCTGATTGGCCTTGAAGACGACGTCGAACAGGTCACCGAGGAGGGGAATCGCGCCGAAGACCGTCTCGACGCCGACGTTCCCGAGCATGCGCGCTACCGTCCACACCGACGCGCCGCGCCGCGCCGCTTCGATGATGATGTAGGTGGAAAACACCGCGCCGATGGTGTCGCCGACGCCGGGGATCAAGCCGATCAACGCATCGAAGCCTACGCGTTGTTGCGTGCCGGGAATGCGAAACGCATCGTCGAGCCACCAGGCGAGGCGGCGAATCGGATGATCGGGCATGGGGTTCAGACCTCCGCCAGCAAACGGCCGATCAGCACCTTGCCGAGCGGCGACCGTGGGAGCGCGGCGCGAAAGCTCAGCACGCGCGGCACCTTGTAGGGGGCGAGCAGCTCGCGGCAGTGCGCGCGCAGGACGTCGGCCGCAACTGGGCGCGCGAGCACGACGACCGCGGCGACCACCTGATCGTCGTGCGCGGCGGCGAGCCCGAACACCGCGACGTCGGCGACGGCGGGATGCGCGCGGAGCGCCGCTTCGACTTCCGCGGGATCGACCTTGTTGCCGGCGGTGTTGATGAAGAGGCTCGTGCGACCGGTGATCGTGAGCGCGCCGTTCGCGTCGGCGCGGCCGAGGTCGCGCGTGCGGAGCGGTTGCGCCGCGCCGCCTTCCGCGGCCGCGCTCCGGATCACGATCTCGCCGACCTCGCCGGGAGCGGCGCGCGTGCCGTCGGCACGCGCGATCGTGACGACGACGTTGCCGAGCGGCCGACCGACCGTCGCCGGATCGACGGCGGCTGCCGGCGCCAGATCGCACGTGACGCTGCCGGCCTCGGTCAGGCCGTAGAGCTGCCGGACGCGCACGCCGAAGCGGGCGTGGAAGGCCTCGAAGACCTCGGCGGGCAGGGGCGCTCCGGCGCTCACGCAGAGGCGGAGCGCCGAAAGATCCCACGTGCGGCGGCGATCGGTTGCGGCGAGCATGCGCAACATGAACGGCACCGCGGGGAACAGGGTGACGCGTTCCGTCGCGAGGAGATCGAGCGTCGGACGACGGAGGAACCGGGGACGGAGCACCAAGCTCGCGCCGGCTCTGAGCGCGGCGAGGAACGCGTTGCCGAGGCCGTGGGCGTGCGAGAGTGGCACGACGCCGAGAACGACGTCGGTGCTGTCGATCGCGGTCGATGCGGAGAAGTTCTGCGCTTCCCACCAGAGATTCGCGTGGGTCCGCGCCACCAGGTGCGGACGAGCGGTCGTGCCGGAGGACGTCGCGATCAGCGCCACGTCGTCGGGGGCGGGCGCTGTGCGGGCCGCGGTTCGCTGCTGCCCCGAGGCCGCGGCGCCGGCGATGCGCGTCAGCCCGTCGGTATCGCCGGAGAACGTGATCGCCGCGACATTCCGGTGATCCTCGACGGCCGTGACGAGCGCGCGGACCCCGGCTGCGGCGAAGAGCGCACGGAGCTCACCGGCGCGCGCGGTCGACGGTACGGGCATCGCCGCGGCGCCGGTCGCGAGAATGGCGAGGAACGACTCCACGAAGGCGACCGAGCTCGGCAGCGCGAGCGCGACCCGATCACCGCGCCCGAGGCCGTCGGCGCGCAGGCGATCGGCGGCTGCCGCGACGCGTTGCTGCAACGTCCGATAGTCGAGCGTACGCAGCTCGTCGGCGACCGCGCGCCGCGTCGGAACACGCGCAACGGCCTCGTCGAGCAGCGTGAGCACGGTGCCGGCAGCGGCGGCGGTCAGTCGCGAGTGGGTCATCGACGCCGAACGTGGCTCGTAGCACAGCGTCGGAGCGGGCGCACCCGCGCGCTCGCTCCACCCGTTCGGGCGATTCCCGCTCGTTGAACGGCTGTGGTAGCGTCGCCGCACCATGCGGGAGCGCGCCTTCGTTTCGGAGATCGCCGACGACACCTATCGCATCACGGCGTATCACGAGCCTTGGCGCAGTACGGTCAATCAGTACCTCATTCGCGACAGCGCGCCGACGCTGATCTCGACCGGCCTGCGGGAGCGCTTCGAGGACACCTGCGCCGCGATCGCCCAAGTGATTGATCCGGCGACCTTGCGGTACATCGTCGTGCCGCATTTCGAGGCCGACGAGTGCGGGGCGCTGAACGAGCTCCTGCTGCGCGCTCCGAACGCGACGCCGCTGGCGTCGATGCGGACGGTCATCACCTCGCTCGCCGACACTGCGGTCCGCTCGCCGCGCGGTCTCGGCGACGGTGAAGTCATCGACACGGGCTCGCACGGCATCCGCATGATGGAAGCCCCGTACGTGCACGCGTGGGACGGCATCATGCTCATCGACGAGCGCACGCACGTCGCGTTCACGGCCGATCTCTTCATTCAGCCCGGTCGGGGCGAGGCCGTCGCGCGCGACGACCGGTCGGCGCTCTCGGTCCAGCTCTACAAGACGTTCTACGGCGCGCCGCCCGAGACGTATCTGCAGCGCGCGCTCGACCGTCTCGAGGCGGCGAAACCGACGATGCTGGCGCCCGGGCACGGCAGCGCGCTCACCGGCAACCTCGCGCCGTATTTTCGCGCGTATCGTGCGTTGACGGGCGAGGTACGCCCGCCGCGTCCGGGCGAAGCATCGCCCGCCCCCGCGCCGCTTCGGCGCTACGTCGTCCGCTGATCCGCGAGACACCCGCCACCGAAATACGCTACACCTCGGCGATGTCCGCTCGCGGGTCGCGCACCACCGTCGTCGCGCCGGCCTTGGTCGTGCTCCTGGCGGTCGCGTTCTCGATCCATCGGCTCGAGGACTTCGACACCTGGTTCCATCTCGCGGCGGGGCGTCTCATGCTGGCGAGCGGGACGTGGCCGGCCGCCAATACGTTCGCACTGACGGCCCCCGACTATCCCTGGGTCGATCTGCACTGGATGTTTCAGCTCGTCTTGTATGCCGCGTGGACGCTCGCCGGCGTGAACGGCGTGATCGCTCTCGCGGCCATCCTGACGGCCGCCACCGCGCTCGTGCTCTACGGCGTCGCGCGGCGCTTCGTGCCGCCGATGCTCGCGGCGTTTCTGGTGGCGGTGGCGATCACCATCTCGTCGCCGCGCTTCGTGCCGCGTCCCGAGCTGCTGTCGTTTCTGTACTTCGCCGTCTATTTGGCGCTGCTCGAGGGGTACCCCAGAAACGGGCGCGCCATCTATTGGCTGATTCCGCTGCAGATCCTGTGGGCCAATACCCAGGGGATCTTCGCGGTCGGCCTCGCGCTCGGGGGTTGTTACTGGCTCGGTGCCACGCTGGCCTTCCTGCCGGTGCCGCGGGGATGGCGCGAAACGTGCGGCCTCGACTTCGTCGCGTGGCGCCGCCTGACGGTCGTGCTCGCGCTGGCGACGCTCGGCTGTCTCGCGAATCCGTGGGGCATCGAGGGCGCGCTCTTCCCGTTCCAGCTGTTGCCGCGGGTGACCGGCAACTCGCTCTTCTCGGCACGGATCGGTGAGTTTCGTCCACCGCTCGAATCCGGCTACGCGCCGGTGCTGGTGAAGACGTGGCTCACCGTGCTGATCGCCTCGGGCGTGTCGTTTCTCGTGAGCATCCAACGCTGGCATCTCGGCCGCTTGTTGGCGGCGCTCGCGTTTGGCGTGTTGTCGACCAAGTCGCTCCGCAACATGGCCTTTTTCGGTTGGATGGCCGTCCCGGTGCTCGCCGGCAATCTCGGACCGCTCGTTGGGCGCTGGCGTGTGCCGGCCTGGCTCCGCGCCGGGCTCGCGACCGCGACGGCGGTGGCGATCGTACTGCTGGTCGCGTCGATTGCGACCAATCGTTTCTCGTACGTCATGAACGTCCAGCGCGAGTTCGGGCTCGGTGTTTCGCGCGTACGCTTTCCCGAGGGTGCCGTCGCGTTCCTCGAGCGAGCCGGCATCTCCGGCCGAGCCTTCAATTGCCTCGCGATGGGCGGCTATCTCACGTGGAATCGTCCGCAGGATTCCGTGTTCGTCGACGGGCGCCTCGAGGCATTCCCGGAAGAGATCTTTCGCGACTACTTCCAGGCGATGGACGAGCCCGGGACGTTTCCCCGCGCGACGCGCCCGTACACGCTCGACTACGCGTTGCTCTATCACGCGTGGGGTAACCGCATGCCGCTCGTGAACTATCTGGCGAAGGATCATGGCTGGACGCTCGTGTACTTCGACGAGATCGCGGCCGTGTTCGTGCCGAGCGACGAAGCGCATCGCGCGATGCGCGAGCGCGCCACCACGACGTTCGCCGCGATGCGGGCCGAGCGCGCTCGGGAGCCCGAGATCGAGTCGCCGAGTCTCTTTGGACACGCGTTGTCCCTGCCGGTCGGCGACGTCTGGCGCCTCCGATCGTACGGCAACCTCCTGAAGACCTTCGGCTACGCGGACGAAGCCGTCGCCGCGTACGAGCGCGCGCTCGTGCTCGATCCCGATCAAACCGACACGCGCTTCTCGCTCGGGTTCGCCTACTGGGCCCTGAATCAGCGCGAGGCCGCGATTCGGGAATGGCGCGAGGTCTTGCGCCGGGATCCAACCGACGAGCGCGTGAAGCAAGTGCTCGGGCGCGCGACCGGCGCGCGATGAAACCATAGGGCGACGGTCGAGTGCTGCGACCGTCGCCCCTCGTCGTTCAGGCGGTGAGACTCAGCGCTTCGGCGGGGTGAGCGTCAGGAACACGGTGCTCTCGCCGCGCTTCACCAGCAGCAGGATGGGCGGTTTCGCTTTGGCGAGCGCGGCGCCCGCGGCCCGCGGCGAATCGACGTCGTGGCGATCGACCTGGAGGATGACGTCACCCGGGCGCATTCCGGCCTCTTCCGCCGGGCTACCGTCGGCGACCGCGGTCACGAGCGCGCCGACGATCTCACGCCCGTAGCCGAGCTGGCGGCGGGCGGCGTCGTTCAGCGTGTCAAGCTGCAGGCCGAGCCCGCCGGCCGACCCGTTGCCTTCGTCCTCGTCGTCGCCGCGACCGAGCTCCTCCCCGGCGCCTCTTTCGCCGCCTTCGGGCTGCTTCCCGACCTTGACCTCGAGGCTGCGCTCTTTACCGTCGCGGATGATGCGCAGCGTGCTGGTGCTGCCGGGCGGCATGGTGGCGATGGTGCGCGATAATTGTCCGGGCTCCGTGATCGGCTTGCCGTCGATGCCGATGACGACGTCGCCGCGCTTCAGACCGGACGTTTCCGCCGGGCTCTTCGCGATCACGTCGGCGATGAGCGCGCCTTCGGTGTCGCCGAGTCCGAGTGCTTGGCGGATGTCGGGACCGAGCGGCTGGATGCTGACGCCGAGCCAACCGCGCGTGACTTTGCCGCTCGTGCGCAGCTGGTCGACGACGGCGCGCGCCAGGTTGATTGGGGTCGCGAATCCGATGCCGATGTTGCCACCGCTCTGGCTGAAGATCGCCGTGTTGATGCCGATGACACGGCCGTGCTGATCGAAGAGCGGTCCGCCCGAGTTGCCGGGATTGATCGAGGCGTCGGTCTGGATGAAGTCGTCGTATGGGCCGGCGCCGATCACGCGATCACGCGCGGACACGATGCCCGCGGTGAGCGTGTGCGACAGGCCGAACGGATTGCCGGCCGCGAGCACCCAGTCGCCGACCTGGAGCTTGTCGGAGTCGCCGAGTGGAACCGTCGGGATCTTGCCTTGCGGCGTGATCTTCAAGAGGGCGACGTCGGTCTTGGCGTCCTCACCGACGAGCTTCGCTTTGAACTGCTTGCCGGTCGAGAACTGCACGTCGATGTCGTCGGCGCCCTCGACCACGTGACGGTTGGTTACGATGTAGCCGGCGTCGTCGATGACGAAGCCAGATCCCAAGCTCCGTTGCTTCGAAGGGCCACGTTTTCCGCCGCCGAAGCGGTCCCAGAAATCCTCGCCGAAGAACTGCTCGAACGGATCCTGCCCGCGCGGATACTGACGGCGCTGGGTGCGGGCCGGGACGTTTTTGGTGGTGTTGATGTTGACGACGGCGGGCATGACCTCCTGCGCGAGCGCGGCGAACGACGGCATGAGCCCGTCGATCTGCGACTCGATCCTCGCGGGCGTGAAAGCCGCGAAGACGAGCGCCCCCACCGCACCGCCGGTCAGGCTCACCAGCGCCAGGTGCCAGGGCCGCACGCGTACTTCTGTCTTCATACTGACTCCTTGCCCTCGAGCGCGGGCGTGTTGGGACGGCATCGCCGTCGTGAACGAAACGATCTCACGTCCGGTATTGTGGCGTAGGCTTCCCGGAACGCAATCCGGCTTGACATACTTGCTTTTCGCCTTGCGAGAGTGGACTCTGCGCGCGGGATGGCGGAGGGCGGAGCCCGAAGTGGCGGGGGGTTGCGGCGGTTTCTGCAGATCGCGTTCAGCATCGGCGCGGTCGTGCTGATCGCGCGCCACGTGGATCTGCGCGAGACCGGACGCATCCTCGCTGGGGCCCATCTCGATTGGGCGATTTTCGCCGTCGTGCTCTACCTCTTCGGGCAGGTGATGAGCGCGTTTCGCTGGTGGCTGATTGGTCGCTCGGTCGGTCTCGACGGCAGCTTCGCGTCGTACGTTCGGTTCTATTTCATCGGGATGTTCTTCATGTTCTTCGGGCCGAGCACGCTCGGGGGCGATTTCGTCCGCGGGCTCTATCTCGCCGAAGGGGGCGGGCGGCGGGCGCGGGCGTTCAACTCGGTGGTGTTCGATCGGCTGAACGGGCTCGTGATTCTCGTCGCGATCGGGGCCGCGTCGTTTCTGATCTTCCCGCGCTATCGCGATCTCGCGCCCGAGTTCACGCTGATGTTCTACGTGACGGTCGCCTTCGGCAGCGCGCTCCTCGTCGGCTGGATGCTCGCTCCCTGGCTGGCACGGACGTTCCTGCCGACCGACCACAAAGTCCGGCGCTTCATCGCAACCGACCTCGGTCCCTTCTGGAGCGATCGCCGCATGCTGGTCGCGACCTCGACCGTGTCGTTCTTCTTTCACCTGGTGCAGATCGCGGCGCAGTGGGTCGTCAGCCGCGCGCTCGGTATCGACGTGCCGTTCTCGTACATCTGTGTGTTTCACCCGCTGGTGAGCGCGGTCGCGTCCATCCCGATCAGTCTCTCGGGCATCGGCCTTCGCGAGGGCGGGTATCTCTACTTTCTCACCAAGATCGGCGTCGATCAGCCGAGCGCCATTGCGTACGGCGGCCTGTGGTTTTTGGTGATCGTCGCGAACAGCATCGTCGGTGGCGTGGTGTTTCTGGCGAGCGGTGCGCGCCTGCCGACCCTCCGCGATTCGGTCGACTAGCTCGCGTGCATTCGTAGCATCTCGACGATCACCTCGGCGGTGCGCACCATGTCGCTCACGCGCAGCCACTCCTTCACGGTGTGGATGTCGCGCATGCCGGTCCCGAGATTGGCGACCTGGAAGCCGCGCCGGTTGAGGACGTTGGCGTCGCAGCCGCCGCCCATCGGCGCGCTCTCGACGCTGTGTCCGAGCGCGGCCGCGGCGCGGAGCACGAGCTGCACGATCGGCGCGTCGTCGGGCACGGCGAGCGCGCCGTAGCTTTCCTCGATCGTCGTCTCGATTCGGGCGGCGACCGGGCGGCCGTCGAGCACGATCGTGTGACGAGCCGCCGCTTCTTCCAACACGTGCTGCATGTGGGCGCATTGCGCGGCGAGCTTGTGGGCGTCGTGGCTCCGGGCCTCGCCTTCGAGACGGACGCGATTGGGGACGACGTTGACGGCGCCGCCACCGGCAATGATCCCGAGGTTGGCCGTCGTTTCGTCGTCGATGCGGCCGAGGCGCATGGCGGCGATGCCTTCGGCGGCAACCTTGATCGCGCTGATGCCGCGCTCGGGCGCCATCCCCGCGTGGGCTTCGAGCCCGTGCACCACGAACTCGAGATGGTTCGAGGCGGGGGCGCGCGTGAAGAGGTAGCCGGGGGCGTCGCTGTCGAGCACGAGCCCGGCGCGCGCCGTGATCTTGCTGACGTCGAGGTGCTTGGCGCCGAGCAGGCCGACCTCCTCGCAGATGGTAAACGCGATCTCGATGTCGCCGTGCGGGATGGCGGCGTCACGGAGCACGCGCACGACCTCGCAGATGATCGCGCAGCCCGATTTGTCGTCGCCGCCGAGCACGGTCGAGCCGTCGGTGCGGATGACGTCGCCCTCGACGATCGGCTGCACGCCTTCGCCGGGAATCACGGTGTCCATGTGCGCGGAGAGCAGAAGTGGCTCGGCTGGGCTGGTGCCTTTCACGCGCGCCAGGACGTTGCCGGTCGTGCCGCCGACCTTGGCTCCCGCGTCGTCGGTCCAGACCTCGGCGCCGAGCTCCTGCAGCTCACGGGTGAGTCGGGTCGCCATCAGATGCTCTTTGCGGGAATGGCTGTCGAGTCGTACCAACTCCAAGAACAACGTCGTCAGCCGCTCGCGGGAGATCGCGCTCGTCGCCACGAGCGCCACCTTACACACGGCTCCGCACAGCGAAAAGTGACGAGGGTTGGTCAGGGAAGCGACCGGCGGTCCTCTCGGACCGCCGGCACGCGGCGTTGGGGTGGTGGAGCGGGGGGTGTGAAGCAGCTCACTCGGTGATGACGATGTTCGGCTCACCCGGGAGCGGGTCGCTCACCCAGTCGTACTCATGGGCGGCCTGGGGGTGACTGCCGTGGATCTTGAACGAGCTCGCGATGTCGCCGGAATTTCCGGCCCCGATCGTGATGGTCACGTCCGGGTTGAGGGTCATGTTCTCCAGCTCGCTGACGTCGGCGACGTAGGTGCCGTTGGTGACGTAGTGGGCTTCCTCACCCGTGGCGAAGTTCCGGACCTGTGATTCGATGATCGAGTCGAAGCCGCGGGCGCGATAGGCCGCGTATTGCGGGATTGCGATGCTGGCGAGGATGCCGACGATCGAGACGACCACCAGCAACTCCAGAAGGGTGAATCCGTGGTTGTTCCGCGTTGCCATACCCGAGATCTGAGCAAGGCCGATGCCACGGAGCGCCGTGTTGGACGGGTGGTGCTCCTACCTATGACCTGGCGAGGGAATTTCCCCAGCATCCACGGCCGTGGTGAGACCTGAGCCCGGATTCGTAAAGCATCCGAGGGCGAGGACGGTGACGGTGCTTGCCAAGATTTGTCACCGCCCCGAAGCGGCCCGGTCGAGGACCGTACGGAAGTGACGTTCCGCGGCGGAAGAAGTTCCCGCCGCGGAATCAGTCGGTTGGTAAGAGGTGCCTAGTTGGCGAGGCGCGAGATCAGAATCTCGCGCTCGAGCCGGACGGTCGCCGGCAGGGTCTTCTCGAGCTTGGTGAAGAGCTCGCCTTGCGACTCGAGCTCGGTCCGCCATTCGGCGAGATCGATATGGGTCGCCTGGCGCACTTGCTCGGGGGTGATGTCGAGGCCATCGACATCGAGGTCGCCGGCGCGGGGGACCATTCCGAGCGGGGTTTCGGAAGCTCCGACGTCACCCTGCGCGCGTGCCAACACCCATGCGAGTACGCGCATGTTCTCGCCGTAGCCCGGCCAGAGGAACTTGCCGTCGGTGCCCTTGCGGAACCAGTTGACCAGGAAGATCGGCGGCGGGTCGGCGAGGTGCGCTTGGATCTTCAGCCAATGGCCGAAGTAGTCGCCTATGTCGTAACCGCAGAAGGGCAGCATCGCCATCGGATCGCGGCGGACGACGCCGGCCTGGCCCGTGGCCGCGGCGGTCGTTTCCGAGCCCATGGTGGCGCCGAGGTATACGCCGTGGGCCCAATTGAAGCTCTGCATCACGAGCGGAACCGTCGTCGCACGGCGGCCGCCGAAGATGATCGCCGAGATCGGCACGCCGTCGTCGTCGTCGGCCTTCGCGTCGAGGATCGGGTTGTTCCGCATGGGCGCCGTGAAGCGCGAGTTCGGGTGCGCGGCAGGGGTCTTCGACTCCGGCGTCCACGGATTGCCTCGCCAATCGGTGAGCTCGGCCGGCGGCTGTCCGTCGATGCCCTCCCACCAGACGTCGCCGTCCTTGGTCATCGCGACGTTGGTGAAGATCGCGTCGCGCTCGATGGACGCCATCGCGTTCGGGTTCGTCTTCTTGTTGGTGCCGGGCGCGACGCCGAAGTAGCCGTTCTCGGGGTTCACGGCCCAGAGGCGACCGTCCTTCCCGATGCGGAGCCACGAGATGTCGTCGCCGATCGTCGTGATCTTCCAACCCTTGAACTTCGCCGGCGGAACCATCATCGCGAAGTTGGTTTTGCCGCAGGCGCTGGGGAACGCCGCCACGACGTAGTGCTTCTTCCCCTGCGGGTCTTCGGCGCCGAGGATCAGCATGTGCTCGGCGAGCCAGCCTTCTTCCCGGCCGAGGAACGAGGCGATGCGAAGCGCCAGGCACTTCTTCCCGAGTAGCGCGTTGCCGCCGTAGCCGCTGCCGATCGACCAAATCGTGTTGTCCTCGGGGAAGTGACAGATGAAGCGCTTCTCGGGGTCGAGATCGAGCGTGCAGTGCAGGCCGCGATTGAAGTCGTTGCTGCTGTCGCCGAGGGTATCGAGCGCGACCCGTCCCATGCGCGCCATGATGCGCATGTTGAGCACGACGTAGACGCTGTCGGTGATCTCGATCCCGACCTTCGAGAACGGTGAGCCCGCGGGGCCCATCAGGTACGGAATGACGTACATGGTGCGGCCCTTCATCGAGCCGGCGAAGAGCTTTCCGAGCTTGTCGTAGCCGTCCTTCGGGGACATCCAGTTGTTGTTCGGACCCGCCGCTTCCTTTGCGCGCGTGCACACGAACGTGAGGTGCTCGGTGCGCGCGACGGCGTTCGGATCGGAGCGGTGGAGGTAGCAACCGGGACGCTTCTCGGGGTTCAGCGGGATCAGGATACCCTTGTCGACGGCGAGCTTGGTGAGGCGCTGCTTCTCCTCTTCCGACCCGTCGCACCACACGATCTCATCGGGCTGAGTGAGCTTGGCCATTTCTTCGACCCAAGCGAGGAGCTTGGAATTGTTGGTGGGGGCATCACTTCGTTTCGTGGCGGCGGCACGATTGTCGGGCATGGGGTTCGACCTTTCCTCGCGGTGTTTTTGCGGATGGGTGCGGCGACTTCGAAGGGGGCGGATAGTATCACACCCGATGCGGGTTCCAATCGCTCGATCGGGTCTCGGCGAGGCGCTATAGGTCGCGCGATGGGGCTCCGTGTGCTCGTAGCGGGAGCCGGGGCGGTCGGGTCCGTCGTCGGCGGATTGCTGGCGTCGGCCGGACATCGGGTGACGCTCCTAGGACGCCGGCCGCACCTGGACGCGATCGCGGCCGATGGTCTCGTTCTCGACGGGCTCTGGGGCGAACGCCGGGTCGCCGATGTCGAGCTGGCGCGTTCGGCGGAAGCGCTCGCAGGTCCGTACGATGCCGTGCTCCTGACGGTGAAATCCTTCGATACGGCCGTCATGCTCGAGCAGACGGTCGGCTTGGTGGCGCCGGATGGATGCGTCATCGCCCTGCAGAACGGCCTTGGGAACGTGGAGCAGGTGACGGCTGCCGTCGGTGCCGACCGCGCTCTCGGTGGCCGGGTGATTTTCGGGGCAACGATCCCACGGCCGGGCGCCGCGCGCGTCACCGTCTTCGCCGATCCGATTGCGCTCGGTGCCGCGGTCGCCGGGACGCCGGAGGCCGAGCGGCGCGCGCACGAGTGGGTCGCGCGCTTCGTGGCAGCCGGTATCCCGACCGAGGTCACGCCCAGCCTGCAAGCCCATCTCTGGACCAAGATCTTCTACAACGCGGCGCTGAATCCGCTGGGTGCGCTACTCGGGCAGCCCTACGGGGCGCTTGCCGCCGACCCCGACGGACGCGCGCTCATGGACGACATCCTCGACGAGTGCTTCGCGGTGGCGGATGCGCGCGGCGTCGTGCCGCTCGTGCCGACCGCCGAGGCCTACCGGGAGGTCTTCTACGGGCGACTCGTACCGTCGACCGTCGATCATCGGTCGTCCATGCTGCAGGACCTCGAGCGCGGGCGACCGACCGAGATCGATGCGATCAACGGTTGCATCTGGCGCTACGGCCGCGAGGCGGGTATCCCGACGCCCGTGAACGCGACGATGACGAGGCTGATCCGCTTTCGCCAACGCCTCGTGCAGGAGACGACCCTTTCATGATCGAGATCGAACCGAGCGCGCTCGACGCCATGCACGACCACGCCGTCGAAGGGTTTCCCGAGGAGGTCTGCGGCGTCCTGCTCGCGAGCCCGAACGGGCAGGTCGTGCGCCGCATGGCGAACGTGCAGAACGCGCTGCATGCGGCAGACCCCGTGGCCAACCCGCGCGACGCGCGGACGGCCTATCAGTTCGACGGCGCCGAGCTCCTCGATGTCACCCGCCAGGGTGAAGCGTCCGGGTGGGGCATCGTGCTGTTCTACCATTCGCATCCGCAGCACGGTGCGTACTTCTCCGAGACCGACAAGCGGAATGCGCTCTTCGGCGGCGCGGTCGATCTCGGCCCGGCATTTCCTGGCGTCGCCTACTTGGTGATCTCGGTCTACGACCGCGTCGTGCGCGACCGGAAGACCTTCGCGTGGGACGAGGCGAAGGAGGACTTTCTGGAAACGCCCTTCACGCCGCCGGCGGTCTCGCGTGCCTGAGGTCGATCGCGGCGGTTGGTCGCTGCGCTACGAGCTCACCGGGTCGGGTCCCGAGCTCGTCGTGATGACGCACGGGTTCGGCGCGACCGCCGAGACCTGGCGTCACCAGCTGCCGGCGCTCACGCCGGTGTATCGCGTGCTCACGTGGGATCTGCGCTCGCACGGACGCTCCGGCTCGCCGGACGAAGCCCTCACGCTCGCGACCCTCGCCGAGGATCTGGCGGCCGTCGTGCGCGCCGTCGGTGGACCGGCGCACGCGCTCGGGCATTCGGCGGGTGGCGTCGTGACGATGCGCTTCGCGCTCGATCACCCCGAGCTCGTGCGCAGCCTCGTGCTGGTCGGCACGGCCAGCGAGTGCAATGCCAAGGCCTACGCCTGGTACGAGTCGCTCGCGGTCACCGCCGACACCGAAGGGGGCGAGGCGGTGCTGAAGAAGCTCGGATCGCGTGACGCTGCGGACGCGCCGCCGGAGCCGCGCGGCTTCGCGCGGATCGCGCGGGCGATGGGCGGGCTCCACACGGCGCCGATCACGAGCGAGCTCGAGCGCATCCAGTGTCCGACCCTCGTCGTCGTCGGCGAGAAGGATTTTCTCGGCGTCGGCGGCTCGGTGATCATCAGCCGCCGCATTGCCGGGTCGCGCCTCGAGATCATGCCGGCGCGTGTGCACGCCCTCTTCCAGCAGGATCCTGCCGGTTTCAATGCGGTGGTGCTCGAGTTTCTGCGCTCGGTCGCCTGATTCAGACGGCGAGATCGCGTTCGATCGTCGCGTCGTCGATATCGGTGTCGGCAACGGCGATCATCGTGTGCCCGGTCGCGGCGACGACGGTGCCCGTCACGAGGCTGCCCGGTGCGGCAGTGCCGTTGACGATGGCGGTCGTGAACTGCGGCGTCTTGCCCGCGATGTGACCGGCGGGTCGCCGCGCGGGGCCCTCGACCAGGATCTCGACCGTGCGTCCGATCCAGGCCCGGTTTCGTTCGGCGGCGATGCGTTCCTGGAGTGTGATCACTTCGGTCAGACGCCGGCCCTTCTCGTCTTCGGGCACCGAGTCCTGCCAGGTCGCCGCGCGCGTCAGGGTGCGCGGTGAATATTTGTAGAGGTACGCCTGATCGAAACGGAGCTCTTCGAGGAGCGCATGGGTCGCGTCGTAGTCGGCCGTCGACTCGTCGGGAAAGCCGACGATGACGTCGGTCGAGAGCGCGATGTCGGGGATCGCGGCGCGCACCTGTGCGACGAGGTCGCGGAACGTCGCCACGGTGTAGCCGCGCGCCATGCGTTCGAGGACCGCGTCGGAGCCGGATTGGACGGGGAGATGGAGCTGCGGCGCGATTGCCGGCACGTCGCGCATGACGGTGATCAGATCGGGCGTGACGTCGGCCGGATGCGGGGAGGTGAAGCGGATACGGGCGAGGCCGGGAATTTCGGCCGCGCGCCGAAGCAGCTCGGCGAAGTCGCAAGCGCCGTCGCGATAGGCGTTGACGGTCTGGCCGAGGAAGACCACCTCGCGCGCACCGTCGGCAACGGCCTCACGCGTCTCGCGGAGGACCGCGTCGACCGGCACGCTGCGCTCGCGGCCGCGGACGTAGGGCACGACGCAGAAGGTGCAGAACTTGTCGCAGCCCCGCATCACCGTGATCCAGGCACGGACGGCGCCCGGCACCCGTGCGCTCCGCAAGTCGGCGTAGGTCTCGTCGGTATCGAGCCGGACGTCGGTGAGGGTGCGCTCGCGTTCCGGACGGGCGTTCGGATCCTCGTCGGATGCGCCGCTGTAGTCGGTGACCGGAACGTTGTTGGCACGGATGGCGTCGAGCAGGCCTGGGAGACGACGATACGCGTCGGGTCCGACGATCAGGTCGAGCATCGGTACGCGTTCGGTGACGGTGGAGCGGTAGTGCTGCGCCATGCAGCCCGACATGCCGAGGACGAGGCCGGGTCGGGTCGCTTTCAGCCGGGCCAGGTCGGTGAGACGGCCGATCACACGCTCCTCGGCGTGCTCGCGGATCGCGCAGGTGTTGAGCAGGATGACGTCGGCGGCGGCGGGGTCCGTGGTGCGGGTGTAGCCCGAGGTACCGACGTGCCCGAGGATCAGCTCCCCGTCGGCGAAGTTCATCTGACAGCCGTAGGTTTCGAGGTAGATGGCGGGAGGCACGGCGCCGGGACCATACCAACGGCCTCCGGGACCGGCAACGCGGCCTCTGCGCGACCGACACCCGACGCGCGTCCATCCGCCGAATGTGGTACAGAGCCCGCCGTGCGTAGCGCCGACGATCCGCGGCGTCAGTTCAGCGACCTCGAGGCGACGCTTCTCCTCTGTCCGCGCTGCAATGTCGCGGTGCCGGTGCGAAAGCGGCTGCTGCTGATCCTGCCCGACGGCGACAAGTTCGAGTACGTGTGCAAGCGCTGCAGCTCGAGCTGCGGCACCAAGATCGAACGCCCGCCGCCGCCGCAGTTCGGGCGCTGAGCGATGCGCGTCGTCTCGCTCCTGCCGGGGGCGACCGAGATCGTCTGCGCGCTCGGCGCCGGCGACGAGCTCGTCGGGGTCTCGCACGAGTGTGACCACCCGGCCTGGGTGCGCGGCCTGCCGATGGTGACGCGATCCAAGGTCGATCCGCGCGCCGACAGCGTGAGCATCGACGACGGCGTACGCGCGCTCCTCACCGCCGGGCTCGCGCTCTACGAGATCGACGTCGCGATGCTCGCGGCGCTCCGGCCCGACGTCATCGTCACGCAGCACCAATGCGACGTGTGCGCGGTATCGTTCGAGGAGGTCGAAGCGGCCGCACGCACGACGATCGGTGCCGACGTCCGGATCGTTTCGCTGGCGCCGCGCGTGCTCGCCGACGTTTGGGACGACCTCGATCGTGTGGCTGGGGCTCTCGGCCGCGAGTCGGAGGCGCGCGAGCTGCGCGGACGGCTCGCCGCGCGGCTGGCGACGCTGTCCGCGCGCACCGCAGCCCTCGATCGCCCGACGGTCGCCTGCATCGAATGGATCGACCCGCTCATGCTCGCCGCCAACTGGACCCCCGAGCTCGTGACGATCGCGGGAGGGTCCTATCCGTTCGCGATCGCCGGCGCGGCGAGCGTTGCATCGGCATGGCCGGCGTTGGTCGCCGCCCGACCCGATACGGTCGTGTTGATGCCATGCGGATTCCCGATCGCGCAGACGCGCCGCGAGCTCGATCGCCTGCGGGTGCGTCCCGAGTGGCGCGCGCTCGAGGCGGTACGCGGGGGGCGCGCGAGCGTCGTCGACGGCAACGCGTTCTTCAATCGTCCCGGCCCGCGACTCGTCGAAAGCGCCGAGATCCTCGCGGCAGTGCTGCATCCAGACGCGTGTGCCGACTTGATGGTTGCGGGTGGTGCGGAGCTGCTCTTGCCTTGACTCTCCAAAACGAACGGCAGTACGGTCCGCAGGTGCGGGCGGTGGGTCCGCTGCTGTTTCGCCCCGCTCGAGGTCGTGTGTGCGCGTTCTCTTGGTCGACGATCATACGCTCTTCCGGCAGGGCCTTCGGACGCTGCTCGAAAAGCACGGTGCCTTCCAGGTGATCGGCGAGGCCGAGGACGGTCGCCGCGGCGTGACGTTGGTCGAGGAGCTGCATCCCGACGTCGTGGTCATGGACATCGCGATGAAGGGCTTGAACGGCATCGAGGCGACCCGGCAGGTCCGCAATCGCTTCCCCAACACCCAGGTGATCATGTTGTCGATGCACCTCCTCGAGTCGTACGTCCGTCAGGCGCTCGAGGCTGGGGCGGCGGGGTATCTCCTGAAGAGCGCCGCCGGCAGCGAGCTCGTGGCGGCCCTCGAAAGTGTGCGGAATGGCGGCAGTTACTTCAGCGCACCCGTCTCGCGCATGATTGTCGAGGGGTATCTCGAGACCAGCAAGGCGGCGACGGTCGAGAAGCTTTCCGTGCTGACGCCGCGGGAGCGCGAAGTTCTTCAGCTGATCGCCGAGGGCAACAGCTACAAGGAGATCGCCTCGGCACTCGGAATCAGCCCGAAGACCGTCGGTCAGCACCGCGACCGTCTGATGCAGAAGCTCCACTGCAGGCGCACAGCAGAGCTTGTGAAGTTTGCTTTGCGGGAAGGCGTAACGCCCGACTCCGAGTAAGCCGCAGTATTCACACGCGAAATAGTCGTTTCAGAAAATAGAGAAAGGCGTCGTAGGGGAGTCTCCCGGGGTCGTAGGGAGTTTTTCTTTAGGCCATAGGGAAATGGATGCATTTACATAGCTTCGCTCCCGCGAGATAAGTTGCCCGTCGTGGGGAGTTGGGTTCGGGCATTCCTCAATGCCTTATCCAGAACACCAAGTGCTCATGGCTTATCCTCCTTCTCTCTAGGGGGTGGCGTTCACGGACACGGCACCCGGGTACGTCACCCCCAGAGGGGCTCTAAAACCCCCTTCTGTTGAAACCTCCCTTTTTTGATTCACTCGCGTCACTCCGCTAAGGCCGTTTCGCATGGAGAAGCATCACCGCGCGGACTCCGTTCATCAGGTCCAATGCGCCATCGTGACCGTGAGCGACACCCGGACCGTTGGCGACGACCGTAGCGGGCCGGTTCTGCACCAAGGCCTCGTCGCTGCTGGACATTCCGTCATCAGCACCGTCATCGTGGCGGACGAGCGCGAAGCGATCCGGGAGGCGGTGCTCGCGGCAACGAAGCGCTCCGAGGTAGGGGCCGTGCTCGTCACGGGCGGAACCGGGATTGCCGCGCGCGACGTGACGATCGAGAGCCTCGCCGGGACATGGGAGAAAGAGCTGCCGGGGTTCGGTGAGATTTTTCGGGCGCTCAGCTTTGCGGAGATCGGCGCCGCCGCGTTTCTCAGCCGCGCCACGGCTGGCGTGATCGCAACTACCTTCGTCGCCGTCCTCCCGGGGTCGCCCGGTGCCTGCAAGCTCGCGCTCGAACGACTGATTCTCCCCGCGATCGGCCACGTCGTCGGCCTCCTCGGAAAGACGGCGCGCGCGTGACTGTTCGCGTGCTCTTCTTCGCCTACCTCCGCGAGCGCTGCGGCGTGCGCGAGGCCGCGATCGATCTTCCTGAAGGCGCGACGGTCAGTGATCTGTGGACCCGCCTCGTAGTTCGTTTCGACCACCTGCCGGCCGAGCCGCCGCGCTTCGCCGTGAACCGTCTTTACGTTGACAAGGCCCATCCCCTCCACGACAATGACGAGCTCGCACTGATCCCACCCGTAAGTGGCGGATAATAATAATGAAATCTGCTTATAAGGTCACCGAGAGCTCGATCGATACGGAAGCGCTCCTGGCTTTCGTCGGTGACCCGACCGCTGGTGGAGCCACCCTCTTCGTCGGCACGACGCGGAACGAAAACGAAGGTCGCGTCGTCGAACGGCTCGAGTACGAGGCCTACGAAGCCATGGCCGTCGAGGAAATGCGTCGCATTGGTGACGAGATCGCGCGCCGCTGGGGCATAGTTGCGGTATCCATGGTCCACAGGGTAGGGGTCGTCGCGGTGGGGCAAGTGAGTGTCGCCGTGGCAGTTTCGGCGGCGCATCGTGAGGAAGCGTTCGCGGCGTGTCGCTTCGGTATCGACACCCTCAAGGCGACGGTTCCGGTCTGGAAGAAGGAATATTACGAGGGCGGCGAACATTGGGTCGGACCGTGCCACGCGCACGGGGCGGCCGGACGAGGGTGACATGAACATTCGGAAAGCGGTTCACGCGGGGTATTGCTGGGGCGTCGAGCGAGCACTCGACATCGTCACGGACACGGCGGTGGCGCATCCCGGCGAAACAGTGCGTACGCTCGGTCCCATCATTCACAACCCGCACGTCGTGCAGTCGCTCGAGGAACAGGGCGTCCACTCGGTGAACGACCTCCAGGAGCTTTCGACCGGCGACACGGTGATCATCCGCACCCACGGCGTCCCTCCTGAAACCTACACGCAAGCGAAAGCCCAGGGCCTGAACGTCGTCGACGCCACCTGTCCGCTCGTCACGCTCGTTCAGAACAAAGCCAAACAACTCGTTCAGGAGGGCTACCACCTCGTCATCTTCGGCAACCCGAACCATCCCGAGGTCATCGGCACGATCGGGCACGCCGGTGGCAAAGCGACCGTCATTCAGAGCCCGTCGGACGTCGCGAACGCCTCCTTTCCGAAGCGCGTCGGCGTCGTCGTGCAGACGACCCAGGAAATCGAGCTGCTGGCGTCGTTCCTCGCCGCGCTCGCGCCCCGCTGCAAAGAGCTCAAGATTTTCAATACGATCTGCAACCCGACGATCGAACGCCAAGAGGCCGCTCGCGAGCTCGCACGCGAGGTCGAGGTGGTGATCGTGGTCGGCGGCAAGAACAGCTCGAACACGCGACATCTCGCCGAGGTCTGCCGCGAGGAAGGCGCAGTCGCGCATCACATCGAAGACGCGGACGAGCTCGATCCGACCTGGGTGAAGGGTCGCACCAACGTCGGGGTCACGGCCGGCGCATCCACACCCGGTTGGCTGATGGATCAGGTCATCGAGCGCATCCAATCGATCGGCGAAGCTGCCTAGGGCCGACTCCGTCGACGCTTCTTTCGCCAATTGTCGGAAGCCGCGTTGACGGTTTTTGAACCTGCGTGATAACTTCGCCGACTGCCATCATGTCTCGCTCCGTCCGCGTCGCCCTGATCATCGCGGGGCTGCTGCTCGCTGCCGGATGCGGACCGATCCGGCGGACGCTGCCGGCGCCTCCAGGTGACCTCCAATGGAACCCGCAGCAGGCGATGCTGCCGGGACGCGCGGTTCCCGTCGACCCGAAGGTTGCGGCCATGGGCGACTTCCTCATCGGCGAGGTTGCGCTCAACGACGGTAACTACGACGTCGGTCTGAAGGCGTTTCGTTCCGCCGTTGCCCACGATCCGGAGAGCCCTCTGCTGCGGCAGCGGCTCGCGATGCTCCTGGTCCGGAAGGGGCTGCTCGGGGAGGCGCTCGAGCACTGCGAGAAGGTCGTTGCACTCGAGCCCCGGAACACGGAGGCCCACCTCCTGCTGGCCGGCATCCTCTCGGCCTTGAACCGGCCGGAGGACGCGGTTGCCGAATACAAGCGGGTGATCGACCTCGAACCCGCCAATCAGGAAGCCTATCTCTATCTCGGGGCGCTCTACGGGAAGCAGGGCAGGTACGACCAGGCCGTCGCCACCCTGACGAAGCTGATCGAGCTGAACCCCCGCTCGGTGCTCGGCTACTACTACCTCGGTCGCGTCCAGACCTCGGCCGGGCAGCTCGATCGCGCGGAGCACTATTTCCGGGAAGCCCTCGCCCGCAATCCTCAGTCCGAGCTGATCCTGATGGACCTGGCGACGCTCTACGAGCTTCGCAAGGACTACCCCAAGGCCATCGAGCTCTATCAACAGATCCTGGCGCAGAATCCGAACAGCGCGCTGGTCCGGAAGCGACTCGGCGGTCTCTACATTGGCCAGAAGAAGCTCGACGAGGCGCTGCTGCAGTACCACGCGCTCGAAAAGATCGACAACGACGCCGAAGAAACCCGCATCAAGATCGCCCTCATCTATTTCGAGAAGGGCGAGTACGATCGCGCGGCAACCGAGCTCAATCTCGTACTCGCCGCCGAGCCGGAGAATCAGCGCGTGCGCTACTATCTCGGCTCGGTCTACGCGCAGACCCAGGAATTCGGGAAGGCGGTCGAGCAGCTGTCCCGGATCGAGTCGACCTCCGAGTACTACGTCGATGCGCGGATTCAGATGGCATCGATCTATCAGCGGCAGGAGAAGACCTCCGCCGCCATTCGCGAGATCCAGCACGCGCTCGAGGTCAAAGGCAGGAACGCCGAGCTGCTCGCGTATCTCGCGGCCCTCTACCGCGAGGAGAAGGCCTACCCGAAAGCGATTGCGGTGCTCGAGGAAGCCGTCGCGCTCGAGCCCGAAAACGACCAGCATCTCTTCTCGCTCGGGGCGACGTACGACGACGCGAAGAACAAGCCGAAGGCGATCGAGATGATGCAGAAGGCGATCGCGATGAATCCGCAGAACGCCGCCGCGTTGAACTACCTCGGGTACACGTACGCGGAGCTCGGTGAGCGCCTCGACGAAGCCGAGAAGCTCGTGCGGCGCGCGCTAGCGATCGAGCCCGACGACGGCTTCTACATCGACTCGCTCGGCTGGGTGTACTTCATGCGCGGCGATTACCCGCAAGCCGTCGAGCATCTCGAGCGCGCCATCGAGCACGCCGGCGACGATCCGACGGTCACCGAGCATCTCGGGGACGCATACGAGAAATCCGGCAAGACCCGTGAAGCGATCCGCGTCTACGAGGAAGCCCTCACCAGAGCCAAAGAGCCCGACCAGATCGACCGCCTGAAAGGGAAGCTGCGGGCGCTCGGTGGGGGGACGCGCGCGGGTGCGACCGAGTCGTAGGGAATCTTTGCGCAGAGTGCTTGCGCAGAGATTTCCCGCAGGCCGTGCGCGGCTCTGGGTGGTCGTGGCTGCGGGCGCGCTCGCGACCGCCTGCCAGCCCGGAAAGCTCCAGCCCGTGCCGCCGCATTTACCGACGACCGTGCCGTCGGCCGAGCGCTTGCTCGGGGCACTGGCCGAACGACGCACCGCCGTACGCACGCTCCGGGGATTCGCGCAGATCGCGTACGAGTCCGGTGACGACAACATCGGGGCGCGCCACGCCGTCCTCGTACGTCGTCCCGATCACTTCCGTCTCGAGGTCTTGTCACCGCTCGGCGCGCTCGCCGTGATCGCCAGCGACGCGAAGGAGCTCGTCGTCTACGGGCGACGCGAGGCGAAGATCTATCGCGGTCCGGCCAGCGCCGGGAGCGTCGGGGCCTACACCCAAGTCTCGATCGAGGTCGCCGACGTGGCGAGCATCCTGCTCGGGACGCCGCCCGAGCGCGAAGCGACCGGACCTGCGACGGTGAGTCGCGACGAGGAGGCGCAATCCTTCAAGGTCACGATGCCCGTTGCGCTCGGCCGACATCTGATCTGGTTCAATCCCGAGACGCTCGCCCCGGTCGCGAGCGAGACGCCGCTCCTCGGCGGGCGGCGCTTGCGGGTCGCGTTCGGGGACTACCGCGACATCGGCACGCTCCGCTTCCCCCATGCGATCGACATGCGCGCCGATCCGGGTGACCGCGTGGTCCGAGTGCGGTATGCGTCGCCCTCGCTCAACAGCGTGATCAACGACACGCTCTTCACGTTCCCCCCGCGCGAAGGACTTCAGGAGCTGCAGATCGAGCAGTATTCGGTCGGAGGTGGAGGATGAGGAAGGTGCAGGCGCTCGGGTTGTGCGTGGTGATGGCGCTCGTCGTGGCGGGTGCCGGCTGCCGACGCGGTGGTGAGGATCGGCTGCGGCAAGGTGATCGCATGGTTACGGCCATCATCAGCGACCCGAAGACCTTCAACCCGCTGATCTCCGTCGACTCGGCCTCGTCCGAGGCGCTCGAGGAGATCTTCGACGGCCTCGTGCGTATGAATCCGAAGACCACCTTGATCGAGCCACAGCTCGCGAAATCCTGGGAGCACGACGAAGCGGGGACGACGTGGACCTTCCGTCTCCGTGACGACGTCACGTGGCACGACGGGGCGCCGTTCACGGCTGACGACGTGGCCTTCACCTTCCAGGCGATCTTCGACCCCAAGGTGCCGAACAGCTCGAAGCACGTGCTGACGGTCGCTGGAAAGCCGATCCGTGCGGAAGTCGTCGATCCGCACACCGTCAAGTTGATCCTCGCGGAGCCCTTCGCGCCGCTGCTGAACAGCATCGCTTTCGGCATCCTCCCGAAGCACATTCTCGGACCGGCCCTCGCCGACGGCACGTTCACGCAGATGTGGAGCATCGACACCGCCCCCGAGAAGATCATCGGCACCGGTCCGTATCGACTCGCCCGCTACGTTCCGGCCCAGCTCCTGCAGTACACCCGCAACCCCAACTATTGGATGCACGACGAGAACGGAGGGGCCTTGCCGCGGCTCGCCGAGCGCACCACGTTGATCGTGCCGGACCAGAACACGATCTACCTGAAGTTCCTCGACCGGCAGTTGCACGTGTATTCGCCGCGCCCCGAAGAGGTCGACGACATTCGCAAGCGCACCGCCGAGCTCGACGTCGAGCTCCAGAAGATCGGCCTCGATACCGGCATGTTGTTCGTGAGCTTCAACCGTAACCCGGCGCACTACGTGAAGGGCGAGCAGCGCGACCCGCGCCTCGACTGGTTCACCGATCCAAAGTTCCTGCAGGCGGTGTCGCACAGCATCGACACCAAGAGCATGATCCAGAACACGTACTTCGGGTACGGCGCGGCAGCGGTGTCCTCGATCTCGCCGGAGAATGCGGTCTTCTACAATCCGAACCTCCAACCGTACGGATACGATCTCGAGGCAGCGCGCAGGCTGCTCGACGAAGGCGAGTACCGCGACCGCGACGGTGACGGCGTTCGTGAGGACGCGAAGGGCCGCGTCATCGAGTTCGACCTCTCGACCAATGCGGGCAACCAGGTGCGCGAACGTCTCTGTTCCATTCTCAAGGAAGATTGGACCAAGCTCGGCTTCAAGGTGAACTACCGACCGCTCGACTTCTCGACCCTCGTCGAGAAGCTCTCGACCAACTTCGAGTGGGACACGATGGTCATGGGGTTCACGGGCGGCGTCGAGCCGCACAACGGATCCAACCTGCTGCGCTCCTCCGGCAATCTGCACCTCTGGCAGCCGAACCAAGAGCAGCCGGCGACCCCGTGGGAAGCGGAGATCGACCGTGAGATCGACCTCGGCGCGCGCGAGCTCGATCAAGAGAAGCGTAAGACGCACTACTGGCGCATCCAGGAGATTTTGCATCGCGAGCTGCCGATGATTCAGCTCGTACGCCAGGAACGCTTCATCGCGGCCAAGACCTACCTGACTGATTTCACGCCGACCGTCTGGGGGCTGTACCAACCCGAGCGGATCGCGATCCGTCCCTGAGCGATGCTGCGGTTCGTGGCACGCCGGCTGGCGCAGATGGTCCCGCTCCTCATCGGTATCACCTTCCTGTCGTTCGTGGTGGTCGACCTGGCGCCCGGCGACTTCTTCGACACCCTCAGCATGAACCCCTCGATCTCGCCGGAGATGGTGCGCGAGATGAAGGCCGAGTTCGGGTACGGGCAGCCGCTGCCGGTGCGCTACGGACGCTGGCTCTGGCGTGCCGTCCACCTCGACCTCGGGATGTCGATCGCGTATCGAGTCGGCGTGCTCGAGCTGATCGAGAGCCGCGCGCTCAACACGGTCATCCTCGCGGTGGCGAGCATGGTGTTCACCTGGGCGTTGGCGATTCCGATCGGCATCATCGTGGCCCTTCGGCGTGGGACGCTCGTCGACCGGACGCTGTCGTTCGCGGCGTTCTTCGGGATGTCGGTCCCAAGCTTCTTCCTCGCGTTCTTGCTGATGTACGTGGCGCTCGAAACGGGCTGGTTCCCGGTCGGCGGTACGACGTCACTCGACTACCCGATCTTGTCGCCGCTGGAGCAGCTCGGTGATCGCATGGCACATCTCGTCTTGCCGGTGATCGTGCTCGGCACCGGCGGCATGGCGAGCCTCATGCGGCTGATGCGCAGCCAGTTGCTCGAGATCCAGAGCGCCGACTTCGTCCGGACGGCGCGCGCCAAGGGCGTACCCGAGTGGCTCGTCGTGTCGAAGCACATCTTGCGGAACGCCTTGAACCCGTTCGTGACCCTCGCCGGCTACGAGCTCGGGACGCTCCTCGGCGGTGCGGCCCTCGTGGAGGCCGTCATGAACCTTCAGGGCCTTGGGACGTTGATGCTCGATGCCGTCCGCTCCCTCGACCTGTTTCTCGTGATGGGCTCGGTGCTGATGGGATCGATTCTGCTTTTGCTCGGAAATCTCCTGGCCGACATCGCGCTCACGCTGGTCGATCCGCGCATCGACTTCTCGCGACTCCAGGCGGCGCGCTGAGCGATGACTCGTCGCGCCCCCATGAGCTGGCCGGTCAGGATGAGCGTCGCGGTATTGGCGGTGCTGTATATGAGCGCGCTGTTCGCGCCCTTCTTCGCCCCCTACGATTACGCCGAGCAGAATCGGGGGTTTCCCAACTGTCCCCCGTCGCCGCTGCGCGTGAATGCGCCGACGCTGTGGGCGTCGGAGGGACTGCTCTACACGCATCCATTCGTGCTGGCGGGGGGCACCGGCCGTCATTACTCGCCGAGCGAGGAGATCGTTCCGCTCGCGTTCTTCACGCGCGGCAGTCTGCTGACGACGCGTGACCCCGCAGCTCGGGTCTTCCTGCTCGGGACCGACGGACTCGGCCGCGACCTCTTCTCGCGCATCGTGTACGGCGGCCGGATCAGCCTCACCGTCGGCATACTCGGTGTCGCCATCAGCTTCGCGATCGGTCTCGCGGTCGGCGCGGTGGCGGGCTACGTCGGGGGCCGCTTCGACAACGCGGTCATGCGCGCCACCGAAGTGCTGATGTCGTTGCCGTCGTTCTACTTTTTGTTGGCGTTGGCCGCGGTCATTCCGCCGTCGCTCAGCTCGGCGCAGACGTTCTTGATGATCGTCGTCATCATGAGCTTCATCCGGTGGGCCGGCTTCGCCCGCATCATTCGCGGAATGGTGTGCTCGATCCGTGAGCTCGACTACGTGCAGAGCGCCCGGGCGCTCGGCGCCGGCCGAACGCGGATCATCGTCCGCCACGTGATCCCGGCGACGTTCGGTTACACGATCGTTGCGGCGACACTCAGCATCCCGGGCTTCATTCTTGGCGAAAGCGCGCTCTCGCTGCTCGGCCTCGGCATTCAGGAGCCCGATGCCAGCTGGGGGAATCTCCTCGCCGACGCGCAAAACGTGCAGAGTATCGCGCAATTTCCCTGGATCCTGACGCCAGGCCTCTTCATCTTCCTGACGATCATGTCGTTCAATTTCCTCGGGGATTACCTGCGCGACATCCTCGACCCTAAGAGCGCGGGGGTCGCCGGATGACCAACTCCGAAGCGCCGCTCCTCGAGGTCCGGGACCTCCACACGTATTTCGAGACCGACGAAGGGAGCGGCCGCGCCGTCGACGGTGTGAGCTTCACGGTCGCGTCTGGCCAGACGCTCGGGATCCTCGGCGAATCGGGGTGCGGCAAGAGTGTGACCGCGCTCTCCATCCTGCGCCTGGTCGCGCCGCCGGGGCGTATCGTATCGGGCGAGATTCGCTACCGCGGCGAGGACCTTCTGCGCCGTTCCGAGCGGGCGATGCGGGAGATTCGCGGCGGCGAGATCGCCATGATCTTCCAAGAGCCGATGACGTCCTTGAACCCCGTCTTCACGGTGGGGAATCAGATCGGGGAAGCCGTCCGACTGCACCAGCACCTCGATCGTGCCGCGACCCGCGAGCGTGTCGTCGCGGCGCTTCGTCGAGTCGAGATTCCGGAGCCCGAGCGTCGTGCCAAGAGTTACCCGCACGAGCTTTCCGGCGGCATGCGGCAACGGGCGATGATCGCCATGGCGCTGGCCTGTGAGCCGAGCCTGTTGATCGCCGACGAGCCGACGACGGCGCTCGACGTGACCATCCAGGCGCAGATCCTCGATCTGCTGCGCGGCCTTCGCGACTCGCTCGGCATGGCGATGATGTTGATCACGCACGACCTCGGCATCGTTGCCGAGCAGGCGGATCAGGTCGCCGTCATGTACGCCGGCCGCATCGTCGAGCGGGCGTCGGCGATCGACGTCTTCGAGCGTCCGCTGCATCCCTATACGGTCGCGCTGATGCAGGCGTCCGGCCAGCGCCACGGGGGGCGGCAGCATCGCCTCCAGGCATTGCCCGGCACGGTGCCGAGTCTCTTCCGCCGTCCGAGCGGGTGTCGGTTTCGCGATCGCTGTCCGCAAGCCGTAGCGGAATGTGCGGACGTTGATCCCATTTTGGAGGAGAAGGCGCCGGCGCACGACGTGGCCTGCATCCGCGTATGACCGAACCCGGCGCATTGCTCGTCGAAGCACGGGGCCTCCGGAAGGAGTATCCGGTCGCGTCCGGCTTCTTCGGACGCAGCAAGCTCGTAGTGCGAGCGGTCGACGGGGTCGACCTCGACATTCGCGCCGGCGAGACCCTGGGCGTCGTCGGCGAGTCGGGGTGCGGCAAGTCGACGCTCGGGCGGTGTCTCATCCGGCTGATCGAGCCGACCGCCGGCACCGTACGCTTCGACGGCCAGGACGTGTTGGCGCTCGGCTCCGCCGACCTCCGTCGGATGCGGCGCTCGATGCAGATCATCTTCCAGGATCCCTACGCGTCGCTGAACCCCCGCATGCGGGTCGGCGCGATCGTGGCCGAAGGTCTCGAGGTCCACGGACTCGCCAGCGGAAGCGAGAAACGCCGCCGCGTCGAAGCGCTGCTCGGACAGGTGGGTCTCGGTGCGGAGCACTACGATCGCTACCCCCACGAGTTCAGCGGCGGACAACGGCAACGCATCGGCATCGCCCGCGCGCTCGCAGTCGGACCGCGCTTCATCGTTGCCGACGAGCCGGTGTCGGCGCTCGATCTGTCGATCCAGGCCCAGGTGCTGAATCTCATGAGCGACCTGCAGGAGCAGATGGGCCTCGCCTATCTCTTCATCTCGCACGATCTCCGGGTGGTCGAGCACATCAGCCATCGCGTCGCGGTCATGTACCTCGGGAAGGTCGTCGAGCAGGCGCCGCGCGAGTCGCTGTACGCGAATCCTCGGCACCCCTACACCCGGGCCCTGCTGTCGGCGGTTCCCGTTCCCGACCCGCGTCGCCGGGCAACCCGGACGCCGCTGCTCGGCGACGTGCCGAGCCCGCTCAATCCGCCGAGCGGGTGTGCCTTTCATCCGCGGTGCCCGTACGCCGAGGCTCGGTGCCGGACGGAAACTCCGCCGTTGATCGCCGGTGCCGGTGGTCACGCAGTGGCATGTCACGTCTTTCCCGCGCCGCCGGAATGATTTAGGTAGGCGAGGTGACGGAGCGATGGCAGCAGCGGAGGGCAATGCCTCCGCGGCCGGCAGCACCAAAGCCCATCCCAGCGCGGGCACCCGAGGCTGGAGTCATGGGCTGGCGCGAGATCCGCACCGTGCTCGACAAGGGCACGCAGGTGAACGGCAAGCTCAGCTTCACCGCCCCGACGCGTATCGAAGGTCGCTTACGCGGCGAGGTGCGGGCGAGCGATCTCCTGGAGATCGCGGCGTCTGGAGTCGTGCACGGCTCGATCTGGGCCAAGACGTTGATCGTCGCTGGTGAGGTCCGTGGGCAGGTACTCGGGGCTGATCGCGTCGAGATTCAGGAAGGCGGCCGGGTACACGGCCTCATCGAGACGCGCGCGCTGGTGGTGGTCGAAGGCGCGATCTTCGAAGGCGACCTCCGCATGAACCGCGAAGACGCCGCCGCCGAGCTCGACCAACCCGCCCGCGGCTGACGACACGCGCCGAAGCGCGCGCCGCCGCCACGGAGGCTTGGAACTAGTGGGCGGTTTTGGTCGTACGCTTCGAGGTATCTTCCTCGATGCGGGCCGCCTTACCGGAGAGCTCACGCAGATAGTACAGCTTGGCGCGCCGCACCTTGCCGTAGGAGACGACCTCGATCTTGTCGACCCGAGGTGAGTGCAGCGGGAAGGTCCGCTCGACGCCGACGCCATAGGACGTCTTTCGCACCGTGAAGGTCTCACGCACGCTGCCGCCGCTCCGGCGGATGCAGACGCCTTCGAAGAGCTGGATGCGCTCTTTGTCGCCTTCGACGATCCGGACGTGGATCCGGAGAGCGTCGCCGGCACGAAACGCCGGCTGCGAATCCTTCAACTGCTGCTGCTCGATGCTGTCGATGATGTTGCTCATTGGTGAGCCTCCTGTAGGTCTTCCTGCCGTCCGCACATCCGATCGAGGATGATGGCGGCGGCGCTGCGTACGGAAAGGTGGTTGTAGTCTCCGGTGCCCAAGACGGCCGGAAGTTGGTGGTCGGCGCGGTTCATGACGTCTTCGGTGAGTCCCCAGCCGGTGCCGAACAGCACGAGCATCGGGCGGGTGGTCTCGGCGATCAGGATCCGCAGTCCGGCATACGAGATGGTCGGGGTCTGGGTACGCGCCGACGTGACGAGCAGCATCGGGGTTTCCCCCGCGTCGCGCTCGACGTCGACGATCGTCTGCTCGAGATCGTTCGTCAGGCCGACCAGCGCCAGCGCGTCTTTGCGCGTGACGTTGTAGGTGGAGCCCCAGCCCGAGCCCCAGTGCGCGAGGATGCGAGCCGACAGCTCTCGTAGCGCCTGCACCGGCGTCACGACGTAGAACCGCCGCACGCCGAACGTACAGGCGCTCCGGGCGATGTCGTGGATGTCGAGATGGGTCACGGCCGTCGTCACGACTTGTCCGTTCTTGTCGTAGACCGGGAAGTGCAGCAGGGCCAAATAGAGCGGCGCCATGTCACCGCTCCCTCGGAGCGCTGCGGGCGAGGAGATCGGGTCGGGTCCTGCTCGTGACGTCGCGTGATGCGGCGGCGCGCCACGCGGCGATCGCGGCATGGTCTCCCGAGAGCAGGACCTGGGGCACCGTCCGATCGCGGAAGACTTCCGGACGCGTGTACTGCGGGTACTCGAGCTGGTCGTCGACGAATGACTCGGTCGAGGCGGATTCGAGATTGCCGAGGACGCCGGGGATCTGGCGCACGACGGCGTCGATCACCACCAGGGCCGCCGGTTCGCCTCCCGACAGGACGTAGTCGCCGATCGAGAGCTCCTCGTCGACGAAATCTTGCACGCGCTCGTCAACGCCTTCGTAGCGGCCACAGACCAGCACCAGGTCGTCGACCTGCGAGAGCGCCATGACCTTGCGGTGGTCGAGCACGCGTCCACGCGGCGACAGGAGAATGCGGTGCGCGCGGGGTGCCACCGTCGCGACCGCTTCCAGCGCCTCGACGATCGGGGCGATCTTCATCACCATCCCGTGGCCGCCGCCGTAGGGCGTGTCGTCGGTCGTTCGGTGACGGTCGTGCGTGTACTCGCGCAGGTCGACGAGCGACACCTGCAGCAATCCCGCGTCACGTGCGCGCTTCGGAATGCCGACCGCGAGGGGCGACGCGAAGAGCTCGGGGAAGATCGTGACGATGTGGACGCGCATGGCTCAGTTGTCCAACAGCCCCGGGATCGGGTCGATGATCACCTGTTTGCCGGCGACGTCGATGCTGCGGACGACGTCGGCGATCATGGGGATCAGGTACTCCCGAGCCCCGTCGTGCACGACCAGGACTTCGCTCGCGCCGTTCGAGAAGGATCGCTCGATCGTGCCGAGGCGTTCGCCCGTATCGGTGACGACGTCGAGTCCTTCGAGTTGGTAGACGTAGAACTCGCCGGGCTCCGGTGCGGGGAGGTCGTTCTCGTCGACCGCGAGCACGTGACCGACGAACGGCGTTGCCGCCTCGATGCTCAGAATTTCCCTGATGCCCAGCAATGCGAGGCTTCCATGCGACCGCGCGACTTCCAGGGTGATGGCGCGGGCGACGGAGGAATCGACGGTGCCGTCAGCAGCTGGGCGGGCCGTCAGATAAACCGGCCGACCCGTCGGGGGCAGGCTAGAAGCCCGATCGTACGGACGAAAGCGAAGCAGGCCGCGGACGCCGTGCGTCCCGACGATTTCGCCGAGCGCGACCAGCCGGCCCGGCAAAGATGTGTGCGTGTCCTGCGTCATGCGTCATGGGGTTCGTGCGACTCGGCGTCATGCGGTGTCGCCTACTTGTCCTCGATGATCTCCAAAACTACCTTGCGGTTGGTGCGTGATGCGGCGGCGTTCAGAATGGTGCGGATGGATTTTGCGGTGCGGCCCTGTTTGCCGATGATGCGCCCGAGGTCTTCGCGTGCGACCTTGAGCTCGAGGACGGACGCGGTGTCACCTTGCGTCTCTTTGACCTCGACGGCGTCCGGATTGTTGACGAGGTACCGGGCCAGGTACTGCACCAGTTCCTTCATGTCGTCTCCCCAGGAGCAATTCCCGCCCGCTTGATCAGCTGGGCGACCGTCTGCGACGGAAGGGCCCCACGCCGAATCCAGTCATGGAGTTTTTCTTTTTTGAAGTCAACGACGGGCGGGTTCGGAATGGGATCGTACGTGCCCACTTGGTCGATCGTGCGACCGCCGCGGGGCGCGCGCTTGTCGGCAACCACGATGCGATAGAAGGCGTGCTTCTTGGTCCCGCGTCGGGCGAGTCGGATGACGACGCTCATGGTGTTTCCTTTCGTGTCCGGCTTAGCCGGGAAGCATGTTCGTGAAGCGGTTCAGGCCACCAGGCCCCATTTTCGTGAACTTTTTCATCATCTTCTTAGTCTGCGCGTATTGTTTTAGAAAACGATTCACTTCGGAGACATTCGTGCCGCTACCGACGGCGATGCGTTTCCTGCGGCTGCCGTTGATGATGGCGTCGTTGCGGCGCTCTTCCTTCGTCATCGAGTTGATGATGGCTTCGATGCGCTTCAGCTCCGAGTCGGCCACCCCAGGATCGACCTTGCCAGCCAGCTTCTTCATGCCGGGGATCATCCCGAGCAAGTCGCCCATCGAGCCGAGCTTCTTCACCATCTGGAGCTGATCCCGAAAGTCTTCCAGGGTGAACTCGTTCTTGCGGAGCTTTTTCTCGAGCTGCTCGGCCTGCTTCTGGTCGTACGCCTTCTCGACCTTCTCGATGAGGGAGAGGACGTCGCCCTGGCCGAGGATGCGCGAGGCCATCCGGTCGGGGTGAAAGGGCTCGAGTGCTTCGGGCTTCTCGCCCATGCCGACGAAGAAGATCGGCGCGCCGGTGACGGCGCGAATCGAGAGAGCCGCACCGCCGCGCGCGTCGCCGTCGAGCTTGGTGAGGATGACACCGTCGATCGCGAGCTGGTCGTGAAAACCCTGCGCGACATTGACCGCGTCTTGACCGGTCATCGCGTCGGCGACGAGGAAAATGTACTTCGGGGCGACCGCTGCCTTGATGGCGACCAGTTCACCCATGAGCGCTTCGTCGATGTGCAAGCGGCCGGCGGTGTCGACGATGACGGTGTCGTGCCCGGCCGTGCGCGCGGCCATCACGCCGGCCTTGGCGAGCTCGACGGGTTTTGCGTCGGTGGTCGACGGGTGCACCGGCAAGCCGATCTGATTGCCGAGCGCCGTCAGCTGCTCGATCGCCGCCGGCCGGTAGACGTCGGCGGGTACGAGGTAGGGTCGGCGGCCGCGTTCGAGCTTCAGGTAGCGCGCGAGCTTGGCGGCGCTCGTCGTTTTGCCGGAACCCTGCAGACCGACCAGCATGATCGTGACGGGCGGCGGGACTCCGAGGTCCATGACCGCGGCTTGCTCACCCATCGTCTTGATCAGCTCGAGATGGATGAACTTCAGCAGGTGCTGCTCGGGCGTCAGGCTCCGCAGCACCTCTTGCCCGAGCGCCTGCTCGCGAATCGCCTCGATGAACTGCTGGACGACGGGCAAGGCGACGTCGGCTTCGAGCAAGGCCATACGGACCTCACGGAGCGCCTCGGTCATATGGCGTTCCGTGATCCGGCCGTGGCCGCGCAGGCGCTTGAAGACCTGCTCGAGCTTATCGCCTAGGTTGTCGAACATAGAAGGAAAACGAAACGCGAGACCCTACAGGAGAGTGCGCAAAGAAGAAACCCCCCGGAGAACATGGT
>Ga0163144_10000773_pt1 | contig 75660 bp, 61 predicted proteins | sample OliLak19BULKMAT1_FD_123175 | JGI IMG/M metagenome (GOLD analysis project Ga0163144, IMG submission 123175) | Freshwater microbial mat bacterial communities from Lake Vanda, McMurdo Dry Valleys, Antarctica - Oligotrophic Lake LV.19.BULKMAT1 | ecosystem: Environmental > Aquatic > Freshwater >... | reverse complement strand
TTTTCTCAAACTCGGCCGTCAGGTCGAGTTGCAAAAAAATGATCCGCGTTGATGCCGGGCAATACTCCTCCCCGTTCCGACATCGATAAATCGACGTCGGAACTCGCCCCTCCTCGATTCGAGGAGGGGCCTGAATTGTCACGCGGCAGCGCACTCCTTTGTAAACTGTCCGAAGTATTAACCTTGAAACTTGAACCTTAAGCCCTTACAACGACACGTCCGCCCATTGCCATGCGTAGTTGAACCGATCCAGCACGATCCGAGCGGCGGTGTGGCGTTGCTGGGCCTGGAGACTGCGATACAGGCCCCAGAGCGCCCAGCCGTTTTCGGGGTGGATGGCGAGGTCTTCCTCAAAGATGCGCTCGGCTTCTTCCGGCCGGGCGGCAGCGAGCAGAATATCACCCAGAATGTGCCGGGCGGGGCGATAAAACGGGGACAGCGCGCCCTCATCCAGACTATCTTGTAAAAGGACGGCCCGGCCCAGGTAGCGTTGGGCCTCGTCGACGAAACCGCCAAGCGCCGCCTCTTCACCGGCGAGTACCGCTTCCATGAACGGCAGCGCCGGATGCGGAAGGGGTGCGATTGAATCGGCAATCGAAGCTTGCAACTGCTCCAGGGAGACCGCCAATCGCTCCCGCGCACCCATCCGTGCGGCAGCGACACCCTGCACGAACTGCCAGATGCTGCGCTCCACCCGGCGCTCCGGCGACGGCTCCGGTTGACGAGCGACCCGCTCCCAGTCGCCAAACCGGGCCAGCGTCAGCAGCGGCAACGAGCGCAGGTATGGTCGCCGAGGATTCTCGGGGTCCGCCAGGGAATCTAGCGCGGCGTAGTGGGCCAGCCGGCGGGCGGCGTCGCGCGCATCGGCGCCGCGCCCTTCGAAGACAAGTGACGACCATAACAGCTCGCCGTAGTGCCACGCTCCCCCGCCCATCCCTGCCATCTCGCAACTCGGCACAGACCCTCCGTCGGAATCGAGGGCGCCGTTCAGGGCCAGCGAGGCGTCGTGGTACCGGCCCACGCGCAGGTATATGCGGGCCGGCAGAAAGCGCAGGTGACGGACCGGAGATGGATGAGAGGCGAGTCGCCGGGCTACATCGAGCGCCACGTCCGGCATCTGGGCCTCCATGATATGGATATACAGGTGTTGAGCCCCCGGATGATCGGGATGCCGCTCGAGCACGGATTCTAGCAAGCGCAGGGTTTCCACCGTCGTGGGGCGCGGCAATCCTTCAGCATCCCAGGCGTTCCAGCCGGCCTCGCGGAGCAACGCTTCCGCATACAACACCGTCACCGTTGCATCGAGCGGCCATTGTACGTGCAGCAGCCGAAGAGCCGCGCTTTCGGACGCGGTCACGGAGTCGCTTGCGGGTACAGCCCTGGAGACGGCAATCAGCGCCCGATCTCGGGGGGTGGCCGCCGTCGCGTGCTGTGTCGCCAGCGCCAATAGGCGGCGCCGTTCGTGGGACATCGCGACCGTAGGAGTCGCAGGTCTGGCGGCATACGCCAGGCCCCAGTAACAGAGCGCGCAGGAGGAGTCCAGCCGGATCGCTTTACGCAGGAGTCTGTTCGCCTCATCCCACTCGTGGCCGTATGCGTGGGTCATCCCCCGATCAAAAAGCCGTTGGACGCGCGGTGTGGACGAATCGACGGGCCAGGTAAACACAGCCGCCACAGCCGGATCGGGATCCGGAACCAGGTAGGGCTCGGGCATAGACACTCGCCGGCAGCCGGTCTGCATCAGGCCGGCGCCTACCAGGACTATGAACCACAGAAAGCGAGGCATACGGATGATCCTTCCCGAAACAGTGATCGATTTATTTCTCCACGTCAATCCCCATGCCGGATCTCCCTCGCAAAAAAGGGGTGCCCGGATCGTTCCGAACACCCCTCGGGTCAGCATAAACCTGGTACCGCCACTCTGATTTCTACCAGAAGCGGCCGCGGACGGCGTCGTCGCTATCGTCCGGCAACACTTTTTCGGCGGCGTTCGTTTCCACGATCCGAACGCCGCTTTTCCAGACCGGCTTCATCTTCGCCATCGGATTGCCGATATCGCCCATCACGAAGAGTTCCGCTTCCGAGCTGCGCTCCCGGCCAAAGGTCTGCATGCCCACTTCCTCAAAGCTATCGACGGGTTCAGCGTTGAGTGGCGTCTTATTGCCGATCTTGATGGTCATTTCGCCTCGTGCGCCTTTTTCGGTGACGATGTCTTGCGCCTCGATCGAACCGTACACGCGGGCGGATTCCTTGAGGACGAGCGTTTCGTGCACCTCGATGTTGCCGTGGATCTCGCCGGCGACGATGAGGTTCGTCGCCACGATCCGGCCACTCACCTTGCCCGTCTTCGATATGATGGCGCGACCATCAACCTCAAGGTCGGATTCGACGTCGCCGTCGATCCGGACGTCGTGGCACAGTTTCAGGTTGCCGCCCACAAACCTGGCGCTCGTTCCCAGGAGGGAAACCATCTCTATGTTGGGCTCGGGGGTTGTCTTTTTCCACATCATGGTTTCGGTCTTTCAGAAAGTGAGTTTGTGAGCCGGGCGGCGTTTAGTTGGCCACCGTCTCGAGAAGATTGGCGCCGATCACAGAGACGGCCGTGTTAGCGTTGCCGATGTCGAGGCCGACGGCTGTCGATCCATCGCCATTGGAGAGATGCTTGGACCGCAGGCAGTAGCCCTGGCTCGCGAGTGTCACCGGGTTGTCGACGACCTGCATGTCCAGGATATCGGCGAATTCCTTCCGGAAACAATCCACCAGATCCTCATACATCGCTCCGCCGCCGGCGAACATCAACTTGTTTGTCTTGGCAAAATCGTTGTCCGTCCACTTATTGCGGATAAGCGGCGAGATGACATTCTGGTAGTAGCGTTTGAGTGCGCGTTTACGGGTTTCCCGTATATCGACCCGCTGACGATTGAGCGTGATCGTTCCGTCCTGGAAGGCAAGGTCGAACTGGTGCTCCGTACGCATGCCCAGGTAATACGCTTCGCTCAACTCCTGCATGGCCAGTTCGACGGCGTAGCGGATACCCGGGGCGCTGACCATCGTACGCTGCACGACGCCTTCCTCATTGCTGAGGCAGGCCTCGAACGTACCGTACCCGAGGCTAATCATAAAGAAATTGCCCCGCTGCCGCATCTCGCCGAGGCGGACGCCCATGATGTGCCCGATGATTTCCGGCACGACATCGACGGCCGCGATTTCGATATTCATCATCTCCCGCTCGCCGCCGCCGTAGGTGCACGTGTCGTAGTTCACCTTCTGCGCGTTGCCGATGAACTCGGCGACGTGCTGGCGATTGACGTGGAAAGTAGATTGCGGGAAGCCTAGCGTGAGCGTGATCGGCGAAGCCCCCATCGTGGCGGCCAGGAGCAGCCCGCTCTTGAGGAGCAACCGGTAGTCGAGATCGAGTGGAGAGCTATTGATCAGCCGCTGGGGCGCCACGCCTTCTGTCATGGCGAGGTGACCGATGATGTACCCCGATCCATTTTCGTAAATCTTGAGCCCGCGCAGGAGATCGTGCGATACGCTCCGCAACTCGCTGTTGTGGCTCTCGACGACGCTCGGGAACATGACCGTTCTCATGTAAGTGACCTTCCCTGAATGTGGATTTGACTTGGATAGGGAAGCGGATTTCAAAGAATATGCCACAGGAAACCCCGGCCGCGCCGGCGGCTCGCCAGCCCCCTGTCTCTTGCCCCTCACACTCCTCCCCGTGCTCCCCAGAACTATGCTCCTTGCCCAGAAACTGCCGTCTTTTCTGCCTTTCGAAGCCTAAATCGAAGGCGTGTGATTCGCCGGCGGGCCCCGGTAAACCTCTCCAACGCGAGCGAATGACCGGACGGAATTTTCCTCTATCAGGCGGAAGGTTTCGCTGTTGTCTCCCGTAGCGCGATGCGGAGGAAGTCCCCGATTTCATCATGCTGCAGGCGTGCGTCATCGTATCCGATCTCGATGAGTTGGTCGACGTAACCGCGCTCAAAGAGGACCATGCTCATCCAGTCTGCGCTCTTCGTCTGCTCCGAGCCCAGACCGCGGGTCAAGAGGCGAAACGCACCGCTGAAATGGGGGTGGTGATGGCCGGCTAACCTTCCGATGTCCACAGACGGCCGCAGGAGGAGCATGTGGATCGGGCGAAGGCCTCGACGGTGTTTGCGCGGGACATGGGTGATGAGCTCGTTGATCCGCCGGAGCATCAGGGCGTCCTGATCAAGTACGTCCAGGAAGATGGCGTTCATGAGGATCCCGATCACCTGCGCCACAGGAGGATACCCCACGACGGACGGCTGATCCGCCTCGACACGGGACCGGTCGTACCGGGTGGAGATGACCATCAGATGGTCCGCCCCCATATTGACCGCCGGCGACAGCGGCATGGTCATCCGAACGCCCCCGTCGCCGTACCAGGCGCCATTGATGTAGACCGCCGGGAAAATGACCGGCAGCGCCGCCGAAGCCATGATATGATCCACTTCCATCCTCGTCGATATGGCGATCCGGTTCGGGCGTACCCAGCGATCGACGGAGCTGCCGTGGACAAACGTGGTCGTCTGCCCCGTCATATAGTTGGTGGCCGTAACGGCAAGGGCATGGAGCCGGCCAGCGGCGATGTTGGCGCTTACGCCGTCGAGCAGCCCGTTGCGCGCGTTGAGCTTATCCATCATGTAGTCGCGCAGCGGGGAAGGATCGAGCAGCCCCCGCCGGCCGGACATGTTGAAGTCGCCGGCACCGGCTACGGAATCGGCATCTACGGAATTCATCATGCGCCGGATGAAACTGACGGTCGACTCAGGCCGGATCACCCGCTCGTGCACGAGATCCCGCCAGCAGTCTAGCAGCCCGGCGGCGGCCTCCCGAAAGGTCCCGGTGTGGTTGGCGAGATATCCGGTGTTGATCGCGCCCGCGGAGATGCCGGTCATGATCTGAAACTGGGTTTCGGGAAACGCTTCGGCAATGTACTTTAACACGCCGGCCTGGTACGCGCCGCGAGCTCCCCCACCGCTCAGCACGAGCGCCAGTTTTTTCGGCGGTGCGGGGGGAACGAAAAACGTCCGGATTTTTTGATACGTTGAGTCGAGCACGCGATCTTCGGGTTCGTCTGCGGTCGGGTTGTCCGTTGCCACGCCTTTCCGTCGTCGCAAAATAACCCCCGATCGAAGATAACCCCAATTCGTTTTCAAGTTCGACGAAAACCTGACGATCGCGCCGGCATGCCCGTATCCCCACGCTCCTTACTCGCTCACGCGCTGGAACGCCTCGACGGTGTCGGGCGCATCAGCGCCGGCCGGTTGCTGCGCTATTTCGAGAGCTACGAGGCCCTGACTTCGTTCCCACGTGAGCAAGTGCTGACCCGTCTGAAGAGCGCCCCGAACGGAGGCCGACTGGTCGATCGTCTGTTCGATCGGGCAGAGATGGAGCCGATCCTGGCCAACTCGGCAGCCGAACTCGGCGCTCTGACGGCAACGGGCATCACGCCGCTGGCGGCTGGAGATCCCGGGTGGCCGGCCGGCATCGCTCTGCTTCCCGCGGCCGAGCAGCCCAATCTGCTGTATGTCTACGGCGCGACAGGCGTGTTGCGCCGACCGCTTGTCGCGTTTTTCGGCAAGGCCACGCTGCGTACGGAGGCGTTCGAATATGCACAGGGATTGGCTGTGTTTCTGGCCAGCCGGGGGATCCACCCCGTGATCGGGGCCGCGCACGGATTCGATGTCGTTCTCGCGAAACTGAGCGCCAGCCCCGAATCGCCGGCCGCCGCCCTGATGACCTGCGCCTGCGGCCTTGCCCAGATCGCTCCGCCGGTTCGGCCAACCGTCAGCGCCACCGTGCGCGCCGGCGGAGCGCTGATGTCCAGCTTTGCCCTGCATCATCCCCATTACCCGCACCAGGATGACGACCAGGCGCTACTGATGGCGGCGACGGCTTCCGCCGGCGTCTTTCTGGACCCCGCACCGGGCGAGCCGGCGTGGAAGGCCCTCGAGTGGATGCTGGCGACGCACCAGCCGGTCTTCGCGACGACAGACGGCAACCATGCCCTCCCTAAAGCCGTGCACCTATTGGCTTCCGACATGGATCAAGAATGGGTAGCCGCGTCGTTGACACTCACGTGACTACGCCCGCGTACATCCTGTTCATCTTCGTCGACGGCATCGGCCTGGGGCCGGCGAATGCGTCGACCAATCCGTTTGCCGCACGTACATACCACGGCATGGAGGCCCTTGCCGGCGGACAGCCGCTTACGATGGAGGCCGGCAGCATCAGCGAATTGAACCACGTATTCCACGGTATCGATGCCACGCTGGGGATGGACGGCCTACCCCAGAGCGGCACCGGCCAGGCTACCCTGTTCACGGGTCGAAACGCCGCGCAACTCGCCGGCCAGCATTATGGGCCGTATCCGCCCATCGCCACCCACGCGAGCATCGCCGAAGCCAACCTCTTCCGACAATTGTCGACGCAGCGTGCACTCCCAATCGACCGACTCGCCTTCGCCAATGCCTATCCGCCGCCGTTTTTTTCATATGCGGAATCGCGAAACCGGTGGACCGTCACGACGCGTTGTTGCCGGGACGCCGGCGTCCGGATCCGGACAATGGACGACCTCAGGGCCGGCGAGGCTCTATCCGCCGAATTGACTAACCGCAGTCTGGTCGAAAAATTGGGCATCGACTGCCCAATCGTTTCCGAAGAGGAGGCCGCCCGGCGGCTGGTGGATCTGGCCCAACGTCACGTGTTTACCCTTTTCGAGTATTATCTGACCGATAAGGCCGGCCATGCGCAGGACACCGCGCGCGCGGAGGACGTAGTGCGTTCGCTCGACCGCTTCGTTGGCACATTGCTTGAGACGGTGGATCTAACACGGACGCTCCTCATCCTCACGTCGGATCACGGCAACCTGGAAGACCTCGGCACCCGTGGCCATACCCGCAACCCGGTACCCTTTGTGGCGCTCGGGGCCGGTGCCTCGGCCATGGCCTCGGTGAGATCGTTGATGGATGTCGTGCCCGCGCTGCTGGCGATCCCGACGAAAGCCGTCGGGGCTGCGCATGCGCCGGCCGGCGCTTCGAGTTGAAACGTGGCCACAAAACGTGGCCTTGAAACATGCCCTTTCAGGGTTCGTTTTCACCCTCGTGATCCGTGCCATCACCCTCTCATTCCGGGATCCCACATGAACGCCGCGCCTTCCGTTGGCCCTGCCGCACGCCCCCCTCGCAGCCGGGCTTTAACGCAAGGGCTGTGCCTGCCCGTGCGCCTCGTTGTGTGGCTCAGTATGTCACTCAGTCTGTCACTCATCGTTGGCACGCCGAGCCTCTTCGCGCAGGACGAATCGGATCGCGAAGGCCGCATCCGGGCCGAACAATTGCTCGTGCGCGGGATGACGCGGGCGTACCTCGGCGAACACACCGAGGCCCTCCAGCTGTACCAGCAAGCCCTCCCCCTTGCCAGAGGCGACGCGGCCATCCATGCGGCTATAGCGGCTTCCTATGAGGCGACGAGCCAATATGCCTCCGCGATCACCTTTGCCGAGCAGGCCATCACGCTCGCTCCAGAGCAACACGCCTATTATACCCAACTCGCCAATCTCTTTTTGCTCGCCGGCAACCGGGAGGGCGCCCGAAGCACCCTTGAACGTCTGCTGGTGGTAGACCCGGCCAATCTGGACGCCCTGTTTGAATTGGCCTATGTGCAACACATCGACGGTGATTTCTCCGGCGCGATTGCAACGTACAGACTTATTGAAACCCATACAGGGCCGGCGCTGGACATAAAATTCCGCCAACTCCAGCTGTATCAGAAGATGGGCGACCATAGCGGGGCGGAGGCCACGTTGCGGGAGATGATCACGCTCGAGCCTGAAAATGTGACGCTGTATCAACGGCTGAGCGAAGCGTATCTGAGTAACGAGCAGCCCGCCGAAGCGCGTCACATGCTGGAAACGGCGCTGGAGTTTGAGCCGGCGAACGTGGACCTGATCGTTGCGCTGGCTACCGAGTACCGCAAGGAGGGCCAGGGCGAACGCGCCGATTCGCTCATGCAGCGTACCTTGTCGGACGACAGCAGCACCGCCGAGCAACGACTGTTGCAGGCGCGTTATCTGTATAATGAATCCCGGCGAGACTCCGCCTTTGTACAGCCGGCGCGTGCGCTCCTGGAGCGCATCACTCGGCTCGACACGCCAACCGAAGAAGCCTGGCTGATGCTGGGCGAAATACAGATTGCCTCGGGCGCTTTACGCGCCGGCGGCGAGTCGATTTACCAGGCGTTGACGCTCAACCCGCGTTCGCAGGGCCAATGGTCTCGCTCCGCCTGGGCGTTTCTTGAGGGTGGGATGGCCGAGCGTTCGGCCGAAGTGGCTGAAGAAGCGCTAATGCTTTTCCCAGGAGACATCGAACTGCTCAGAATTTCCGGTCTGGCGCTCCTGGAATTAGACCGCAACGAAGAAGCGGTCGACCGCCTTGCCGAGGCCATCGAGTTGACACGTCGCGATGCCGTCGAGGCCCCCATGGCAAGCGACCTCTATGCCGCGCTCGGTATGCTTTATGGGCGTCTGGGCCATATCGAAAGCGCCGATGCGCACTACGAACAGGCGATCGAGGTCAACCCGAACAATGTCATGGCGCTAAACAATTACGCCTACAGCCTCGCGGTTCGCGGCGATCAATTAAAGAAAGCGCAACGGTATGCGGAACACGCCGTGGCAACTTCTCCCGGCAGCCCATCGTTTGTGGACACCCTGGCCTGGGTGTATTTCGCCTCGGGCGACTACGAAGGCGCGCGCGCATTGCTTGAACAGGCGCTGAGGCTTCGTGGCGCCGGCCCTGCCGTCCACGAGCACTATGGCGATGTGCTGCACAAGCTCGGCCGGCACCCAGAAGCCCGGTCCGCCTGGGAAAAGGCGCTCCAGATGGACCCGGCCAACACGTCGCTCGAATCCAAACTGAGCCAATAACTGCTTGTTGATGCCGTCTGCGACTCCCCTGCCCATTTTCCTCCTTCTGGCGCTCGTCGCTGGCCTGGCCCTCGCCGGATGCAGCGGTCCCCGCTCGGCGGCGATCGAGCCAGCGGCGAGCGGGTTCCCCTACCACTCGCTCGACCAGATCCAGACCGCCCTCGCCGACGCCCTGCCGGCCACCATCCACTCCTACCGCGCCGAAACCGCCCTCTCCGTCCGTTCCCCGGCTCAGAGCGGCTCGTTTTCGGCCAACATCGTCCACCGAGAAAACGATAGCCTGCTCATCTCCGTGAGCCCCGGCTTCGGCATCGTGGCGGTGCGCGCGCTGATCACGCCGGACAGTGTGTTTGTGCACGACCGTATCAATCGCGAGCTGACCTATGGATCGATCCTCGAAGTGGGCCAGTTTCTGCCCCTTCCCACGGATCCGGCCGGCCTCTACCAGGCCATGCTCGGGCTCCTCGCACCCGAGTTGACCATCGCGTGGGTGCTATCCAACGCCGGAGGCCTATACATCCTGAAGACGCCCGACGGACGGCGCTCGTATACGATCGACCCCGCCGCATGGCGCGTTGTCCGTTATGAAGAACGCAACGGAGAAGGAGGCCTGCTCGAGGAGAGAACATTTTCAGAGTTCGAGCGCTACACAGACGGGTATCTTCCCCGCCGGCTCACCTTCCGCCGGCCCGAGGACGATACGGCTGCCTCTCTATATTACCGCAAATTGACACTGAATCCACCGGACTTGCGCTTCGATTTCAGCGTCACCGGCAGCGTACGCCGCATACCCATGCACTAACTCCTCGTCTCCGTGCGAACGACCGTACCGTTATCGATCGTGATTTTCGCCCTTTTTGTGGTGATCGGCGCCGGCGCCGCTTCGGCGCAGTCTCGGCAGGACACCGAAAAACGTCTCCGCGCCCTGCAGGATCAGATGACGCTGGACGTCATCCGTCTCTCCGAAACCGAAGAGCTTGAAAAAGCCTCGCTGCAGACGCTCAACGACATCGAGCGCCAGATCGCGGTGCGCACCGAGCTGATCGCCACGAACGAGTTACTACTGAGCCAGATCGAACAATCGCGCGATTCCATCGCGGCCTCGATGCGCGTACTCGAGAAGGAGCTGGATTATCATCGAAAGATTTACCAGGAGCGCGCGGTGCACGCTTACAAGTACGGCCGGCTACACGATGTCGCCCTCATCCTCGCCGCCCGATCCATCAACCAGATGTTGATCCGCGTGCGTTACCTTTCGCGCTTCGCGGACGACCGTAAGAGCCGGTTCTCTGAAATAAAAAAAGCCAGCGATGCCATCGAAGCGCGTCGGAATGAGATCGCCGAGAACGAAAAAAAGGCGCAGGAGCTGATCGTGCAGTACCGCACCGAGGCGGAGAATATGAAATCCCTCCGCGCCAAGCGAAACGAAGTAATCTCGGAACTACGCAGCCAGCGCTCGAGCATCCAGAAGGACCTCGAACAGAAGCAGCGGGAGGAGCAGCAGCTGCAATCGCTCGTCCGCAACATCATCACGACCGAGAGCAACCGCCGGGCCGCCGCTCCTCCGGTCGATGAGGCGACGGCCGCCGCCAATGCCGAGTTGTCGGGCGCGTTTTCGGCTAACAAGGGGAAAATTCCCTGGCCGGCCGAGGGGGTGGTCACCGAGCCCTTCGGCCAGATCGTCAACCCGCTTTATGGCACCGTCACCAACAATCCCGGCATCCTCGTCTCCACGACAGCGTCGGCTCAGGTCACGGCTGTATTCGACGGTGAAGTCTCCGAAATCTACCCGATGCCCGAATACGGTCGCATTATCACCATCAGCCACGGCGAATACACCAGTCTGTACGGCAACCTCTCGCTGCTGTATGTCGAAGCCGGCACCGTCGTGAAGGCCGGGCAACTGATCGGGCGCGCCGGCACGGAATCCGAACCCAAGGGCAACGCCGTCTTTTTCGCCATCTTCAGAAACGGCGCGGAGATCGACCCGCAGACCTGGCTCAGAAGGCGGTAGCACCGTCCTGTCCGGCCTCGTCGCGTTCTTCACACAACTTTTCGTCGGAATCGAGATCCTCGCTCCGCAAACGGGGTTCACGGTTGCGAATTACCCACGTTCCGACAGCAACACCTGATCAATCATGGCATCTTCTAGCTACGACGTAGTCGTTATCGGCACCGGCCCCGGCGGCTACGAAACTGCGATTCGCGCTACCCAGCTCGGGTTCAAAACGGCCGTCATCGAGAAAAACAAACTCGGCGGCGTATGCCTCAACATAGGCTGTATTCCGACAAAAGCGCTGCTCAAAAGCGCCGAGGTCATGGCCGATGCCCGGCATCTGGAGGATTTTGGATTGACATTAGAGGGCACCGTGAAGGTGGATTTCGCGAAGGTGATCGGCCGCAGCCGGGGCGCGGCGGACAAAATGAACAAGGGCGTCGCGTTCCTCATGAAGAAGAATAAGATCGACGTCATCATGGGCCAGGCGAAGCTGGCCGGCAAAGGCGCGATCGAGGTCACCCCGTCGGTCGACATGGACGGCACCAAGGTGGGCGAGCCGATGACGGTTCAGGCAAAGCACATCATCGTGGCGACAGGCGCGCGCTCCCGGGAGATCCCCCCGCTGCCGATGGACGGCAAAAAAATTATCGGCTCGAAAGAAGCCCTGCTGCAAACGACCCAGCCGAAGCGGCTCCTGATCGCTGGCGCCGGCGCCATCGGCGTTGAGTTCGCCTACTTCTACCACCAGATGGGCACGGCGGTAACGCTCGTCGAGGTGCTCGATCGTGTCGTGCCGGTTGAGGACGAAGAGGTATCCAGGGAGCTAGCACGCGCTTTCAAGAAGATGGGGATCACTATCATGACCTCCACGCAGGTGCAGTCCGTCGACACCAAAGGCAAGGAGCTGACGGTGACGGTGAAAACGGCGAAAGGGACCGAGACCCTCACGACGGATCAGGTACTTTCGGCGGTTGGCGTCGTGGGAAACATTGAAAACCTGGGCCTGGAGGCGGCCGGCGTCAAAACAGAGCGGGGCGCGATCGTGATCGATGCGTATGGGAAGACCAACGTCGACGGCATCTACGCCATCGGCGACGTGGCCGGCCCGCCCTGGCTCGCCCACAAGGCCAGTCACGAAGGCATCCTGTGTATCGAGAAGATCGCCGGGCTGGATGTGCGGCCGATGGATAAGAAAAACATCCCGGGGTGCACCTACTGCCAGCCCCAGATCGCGTCCGTAGGGTACACAGAAGCCCAGGCAAAAGAGGCCGGCCACGAGGTCAAGGTGGGAAAATTCCCATTTGCGGCATCCGGCAAGGCCTCGGCCATCGGGCACACTGAAGGCTTCGTCAAGGTGATCTATGATGCTAAATACGGTGAATTGCTCGGATGCCACATTATCGGTTATGGCGCCACGGAGCTCATCGCCGAGGTCGTAACCGCGCGCACGCTCGAGACTACCTCTCATGAGATCATGGAGGCTATCCATCCCCATCCCACCCTCTCGGAGGCTATCATGGAAGCCACCCGGGCCGCTTACGGGCACTCGATCAATATCTGAGTTCGTCCCTTCTCTTCTTCTTTCCCAGGCTCGCAGGTCCCCTGCGAGCCTTTTTTTGTTGTTTTTTATGAGAATTTCCATCGCAGGAAGCGCTCCCTTTTTTCAGGAAGCGCTTCTTTTATCATTTTAATGTGACGCATTATTCCATTATATCTTACTATTTGTTAGTCTTTTTGCCGTTATGCCTAATTCTATTAATTAGCTATTGGAGGTTACCTACCATGCGTTCGTTCCTGCTTGTAGTTCTTGTAGTGCTAGGCGTTAGCGCGTTACCCGTGCAAGCGCAGGATGCCGTTCCCGTGGCTGATACACTGGCCGCCGAAACGGTGGCGGTCGATGTCCCCACCGCCGTGACGTCCGACGATAGCGCCGCCGCGGCGCTTGCCGCCGCCGAGTCCGTGCAGACGAATCTCAACTTTGTATGGACGATTCTCGCGGCGGTGCTGGTATTCTTCATGCAGGCCGGCTTCGCCCTGCTCGAAACCGGATTCACCCGTTCGAAGAACGCCGTGAACATCATCATGAAGAACTTCATGGACTGCGCCGCGGGTAGTCTTGTGTTTTTCGCGGTCGGGTTCGGCATCATGTTCGGGACGTCGGTCGGCGGCTGGTTTGGCAGCGACGGGTTCTTCCTGAGCGGACTGGGCGATGACCCATGGAATTACGCCTTCTTCCTGTTCCAGGTCGTTTTCGCCGCCACGGCGGCGACCATTGTATCCGGCGCTGTCGCGGAACGGACGAAGTTTACCGGCTACCTGCTCTTCTCGATCATCATCACGGCCATCATTTATCCCGTGTTTGGCTCGTGGGCCTGGGGCAGCCTGTTCCGGGGTGAAGGTTGGCTCGAGGGCCTCGGGTTCATCGACTTCGCCGGCTCGACGGTCGTGCACTCCGTCGGCGGCTGGGCGGCGCTCGCCGGCGCCCTGGTCGTGGGCCCCCGCGTGGGCAAATATGGGCCCGACGGCAAGCCGCGTCACATACCGGGACATAGCCTGCCGTGGGCGGCGCTGGGCGTCTTTATCCTGTGGTTTGGCTGGTTCGGGTTTAACGCCGGCTCCACCACCACCGGCAACTCGGACATCGCGCTGATCGCCCTGAACACGTTCCTCGCGGCGGCCTCTGGCGCGACGGCGGCCATGCTGCTTACCTGGGCAACCAACGCCAAACCGGATGTCCCGATGACGCTTAACGGCGTACTCGCGGGGCTTGTGGGGATTACGGCCGGGTGCGCGAATCTCACCCCTGGATTCGCCATCATCACTGGCGCCATGGCCGGCATCCTGGTCGTTTATGCCACCAAAGCACTTGATCGGTTCGTCGACGACCCGGTAGGCGCGGTGGCGGTACACGGCGTTTGCGGCGCATGGGGCACGCTTGCGGCCGGCCTGTTCAACACCGGCGACATGTTCAACCTGGGCATCGTGGGGGTCCAGTTGATCGGCATCGGATCGGCCTTCGTGTGGACCTTCGGCGTGAGCTACGCCATGTTCTTCGCACTCGACAAGACGGTCGGACTGCGTGTCGACGGTGACATGGAGTCGGAGGGGCTCGACTATCACGAGCACAATAGCTCGGCCTATCCGGAGTTCAAGCCGACGGACGAACTCGCTGCCGCTGAAGTCTAGTTTTCTGTGACGAAACGAGGGTCTGGCAGATCGCTGTGCATGGTCTATTACGTACTTCCCCACGGGAGCCGTATAGAAAGCGCCTGCTAGACCCTCATTCTTTGGGTCGGGTTCGGTACGACGGGACGGCCAGCCCTCATGCCATCTCCCCCAGTTCGGTCCAACGCTCCAGGTCTTTTTCCAACTGCAAATCCAGTTTCCCGGTCTCTTCGTAAAGGGCCTGTACTTTACCGAAGTCGCTGCTAGATCGATCCAGGTCCCTGGCAATTGCCTCTTTTCTCTTCTCCGCCGCGGCGATGCGGGCCTCGATCTGCTCGAACTCCTGCCGTTCCTTGTAGGAAAGCTTGCGCGCTTTGGGCTCGGCGACGGAAGAAGGCGCCACGGGGGGCGCCGGCCTCCGCGCTTCGGCTTCGGCCGCTCTGGTCTCCTGCGTTTGTCGTTCGAGGAAGGCCGAGTAGTTACCCGGGTAGGCCTTTACCTTCCCATCGCCCTCGAAGCTGAAGATGTGGTCGATCGTCCGGTCGAGGAAATAGCGGTCGTGTGATACGACGATGAGGCAGCCGTCGAACACGTCGAGGTAGTCTTCGAGGGCGACGAGGGTGGGAATGTCGAAGTCGTTCGTGGGCTCGTCAAGCAAGAGCACGTTCGGGGCGCTCATCAGGAGCCGGAGCAGGTACAACCGCCGGCGCTCGCCGCCGCTAAGGCTGCCAACCATGGCGTACTGCGTGGCCGGCGCGAATAAGAACCGCTCCATCATCTGGCCGGCGGTGATTACATCCCCTTCGGCGGTCTTGACCACTTCCGCCACTTCTTTGATGTACTCGATGGCGCGGAGGTCATCCTTTAACGCGCGGCTTTCCTGGTCGTAGTAGCCAAGTACAACCGTTTGCCCCCGATCTACCACCCCGCTATCGGGGGTAACGAGACCGGCGATCATATCCAGGAGTGTCGTCTTCCCCGTGCCGTTGGGTCCGATGATGCCGATCCGATCACCTCGCTCGAAGGTGTGGCTAAAGTTGTCTAGCAGCACCAGCCCCTCATACGATTTCGAGACGCCGACGAGGTCGAACACCTTATTACCCAGGCGCGAGGACGCGGCGGAGAGCTTCAACTCCTTCTCGCCGGCCTCGCGAGGCGCCTCAAGCAGCGCCGTGGCGCGGTCCACGCGGGCCTTCTGCTTGGTGGTCCGGGCCTTGGCGCCTCGTCGCAGCCACGCCAACTCCTGCTTCATGAGCTGGCTGCGTTTCTGATCCTCGGTGGCGCGTTGCATTTCCCGCTCGGCCTTTTTCTCGAGGAAATACGAGTAATTGCCCTGGAAGCGATGCGTCCGTCCGCGTTCCAGCTCGAGCATATTATTGGTGACCCGGTCGAGGAAATACCGGTCGTGGGTGACGAGTAGGAGCGCCGCGTTCATCCGGGCCAGATAGGATTCCAGCCAGGCGATCGTTTCGGCGTCCAGGTGGTTCGTCGGCTCGTCGAGGATGAGGAGATCGGGGCGGAGGATGAGCGCGCGCGCCATGGCCACGCGTTTGCGCTGACCGCCGGAGAGGTTGCCGACAAGGGCCGTGGTGTCCGTGATTCCCAGCCGGCCCAGGATGGCTTCCGCATGGGCTTCCAGCTCCCACCCGCCGGCTACCTCCAACTCGTGCGCGAGGTCCGTAACCCGCTCGATGAGCGCCGCGTCGCTGCCGTCGCTTTTGTTGAGGAGGGCGACGGCCTCCTCGTAGTCGTGCAGCCGGCGCATGGTCGGGTCGCCCTTGTCGAACACGGCGTCAACCACCGTCATCGCGTCGTCGAACACGGGCTGTTGGGGCAGATAGGCGACTCGAGCGTCGTTCGATCGCCATACGCGGCCGTCGTCCGCCGGCTCGATGCCGGCGACGATGCGCAGCAGCGTCGTCTTCCCCGAACCATTCGGCCCGATGATGCCCATCTTCTCTCCGGGCTCGATACTAAAGGTGACGCCTTCGAGGAGGGGCTTGGTGTCGTAGCGTTTGATGACGCCTTCTAGCGTTAGGATGCTCAAAATGGTTTCAGGCTTGTCCTGAGGAAAGCGGGCGATAGCCAGCATGACCAAAGGATCTACCTGTCTATATGTATAAAGTTAAAGGAAAAAAGCTCTTGAGCCGAGAGAACTCACAAGAGTCGCTATTCCTTCCCACGTCATCCCCAATCAAGTTGGGGATGACGGGACTGAAGTCAGAGCACCGGTGCCCCATCTTCACCGTCGCTCTGGATCAGCGAGAACTTCCCGTCGCGGTTTTCGGCCATGAGGACCATGCCCTGGCTTTCGAAGCCGCGCAGCTTGCGTGGGGCGAGGTTAGCGACGATGACGACCCGTTTCCCGATCATCTCATCCGGCTTCATCTGCTCGGCGATGCCGGAGAGGATCTGGCGGGTCTCGAAGCCGAGGTCGATTTCGAGGCGGAGGAGTTTATCGGCCTTCGGGATGCGCTCGGCAACCCGGACGGTACCCATGCGGAGGTCGAGCTTCGCGAAGTCGTCGTACACAATTTCCGATTTCAACGGGGCGTACGGGAGGGCCGGCGCCTCGGGTGTTTCCGCCGGCGCGGGGTCGCCGGCATGGAGTTTTGCGAGCTGGGTCTCGATGGCGCTGTCCTCGATCTTGGTAAACAAAATGACCGGCGTGCCAAGCGCGTGCCCGGGCTCTAGCAGCGGCTGGCCGGCGTCGTTCCAGCCGAGGCCGCGACGGTTGCCCTCGGGCAGGCTCGATCGGATGCCACTCAGATGCAGCATCTCGCGGATCTTCGCCGCGCTGAACGGAAGCACGGGCTCCATCAATACCGACAACGCCGCGCAGATCTGGAGCGACACATGGATCGTGTTACCGCAGGCCTGCATGTTGGTTTTCCGGGTGTGCCAGGGCTCGGTATCATTAAAATACTTGTTGCCCAGGCGCGCGAGGTTCATCGTCTCGAACACCGCTTCGCGGTTGCGATAGGCCTCGTACGAGGCGCCGATGCGGGCAGGGAAGCCGGCGAGTGCCGTCAGGACCTCGTGGTCCGTCGCGCTCGGGTTTTCGAGCGGCGGCACGCGTCCGCCGAAATACCGTTCGGCGAAGGTCATCGTGCGGTTGACGAAGTTGCCGAGGATGTCCGCCAGCTCCGAGTTAGCCCGGGCCTGAAAATCCCCCCAACTAAAGTCAGCATCCTTCGTTTCGGGGAGCGTCGTGGCGAGGGCGTACCGCAGCAAGTCCGGCTCGAATACCTCAAGGTATTCATGAAGCCAGACGGCCCAATTGCGGCTGGTGGAAAGCTTTTTCCCCTCCAGGTTGAGAAACTCGTTCGCCGGCACATTTTCGGGCAGGACAAAGTCGCCATGCGCCATCAGCATTGCCGGAAACATCAGGCAATGGAAAACGATGTTGTCCTTGCCGATGAAGTGGACGAGTTTGGATGCTGCGTCCTGCCAGTAGGCCTTCCACCGCTCGGGATCGCCCTGCTGCGCGGCCCATTCGCGGGTGGACGAGATATAGCCGATCGGGGCATCGAACCAGACGTAGATCACCTTGCCAGTGGCGTCGACGCCGGCGGCGCGGGCGGAGTCCTCTGGCACCGGCACGCCCCAGGGCACGTCGCGCGTGATGGCGCGGTCTTTCAGTCCGTCGTTGAACCAGCTCTTGACCTGCCCGAGGACGTTCGGCTTCCACTCCGGATGCGTGGCGATCCATTTTTCGAGCATCGGCTGCATATCGCCAAGCGGCAGATACCAGTGCGTCGTTTCGCGGAGTTCGGGCGTGGCGTCGGAGAGGGTGCTGCGGGGGTTGAGGAGTTCGAGCGGGCTGAGGGCCGTGCCGCATTTCTCACACTGGTCGCCGTAGGCGTCGTCGTACCCGCAGCTCGGGCAGGTGCCGCGGACGAACCGGTCGGCGAGGAACATGCCGGCCTTCGGGTCGAACAGCTGCTTTTCGGTGCGGAGTTTAAAGATGCCCTTTTCGGCGAGCCGGCGGAAGAAGTCCTGGCTCGTTTCCCGGTGGATGTCCGCCGTGGTGCGGCTGTAGTGGTCGAAGCTCATCCCGAAGGCCTGGAAGCCGTCGCGGATCATGGGATGATACAGATCGACGATGTCCTGCGGGGAGATGCCCTGGGACTGCGCGCGGATCATGATCGCCACGCCGAGTTCGTCCGACCCCCCGACAAACACGATGTCTCGCCCCATGAGGCGCTGGTAGCGGACGTACAGGTCGGCCGGCAAGTAGGCGCCGGCGAGGTGGCCGATGTGGATCGGCCCGTTGGCGTACGGCAGGGCCGCGGTGACGAGGATGCGTTTAAAGTCGGGCATGTGTAATACTCCCCCACGAAGTTCTATCTGATCAGGCCGCTTTTAACCCGGCAGGCGGGGAAGGATCCTCCCGGACGCGGCTGGACAAATACAGAGGGACTAAAACCGCTTCTGTTCGAATTTTCAGACAACCGTCACAAACCCCGACGGGATTAACGAGTACCTTGACTTCCTCTCACCCAATACCAGGCATGGACTCACCCGCTAAAGACACCCGCCGCGCCACGGTCGAGCGAAATACCGCCGAAACCCGGATTACCCTCGCGCTCTCCCTGGATGGAGAAGGCGGCGGTAAACGTGCCACCGGCGTCGGGTTTCTGGACCACATGCTCGATCTTTTCGCCCGCCACGGGCAGTTCGACCTGGACGTTTCCTGCGGTGGCGACCTGCATGTCGACGACCACCACTCGGTCGAGGATGTGGGCATCGCGCTGGGGATGGCGTTTTTCCAGGCCGTCGGCGACAAGGCGTTTATCAACCGCTACGGCCACGCGTACGTCCCGATGGACGAGGCCCTCGCCCGCGCGGCGGTGGACCTCTCCGGCCGGTTTTATCTCCATTTCGACGCCGTGTTTTCCCGCGAACGGGTCGGCGACCTCTCTACCGATCTCGTCCGCCATTTCTGGTACAGCTTCGCCGAACAGGCGCGGATGAACCTGCATATCGACCTCCTCCATGGCGAAAACGACCACCACCGGATCGAGGCTATTTTTAAAGCCGTGGCCCGCGCGCTCCGCATCGCCGTCCGCAGGGAGGAGGGTAATACACGAATGCCTTCTACGAAAGGGGTCTTGTAAGGTGGGTTTAATGTTCGCGGTTTAATGTTTAATGAGGTCATCAGGTAATCTCATGAAGGTATTGGAAAACGCTGCGATCGCCGTGGTTGGCGCCGGCAACATCGGCCGCGCGCTGATCGGCGGGTTGCTGAAAGGGCACGACCTGAAGGCCGACCAGATTCGCGCCTCACGGCGGACGCAGGAGTCGCTCGATGAACTGGCGCATCAGTTTCCGGGCATCCGGACAAGTATCGCCAACACGGACGCCGTCGCTGGCGCGGACATCGTCATCCTGGCGATCAAGCCGCAGATGGCCTCCGGCGTCATCAACGAAATCAAAGGAAGCCTTCAGAACCATACGCTGATCGTATCGGTACTGGCCGGCGTGACCACGGCCACGCTGCAGGAGCGCTTCGGCCGCAACCTGCCTGTCGTCCGCACCATGCCCAACACGCCGGCGCTGGTCGACGAAGGCGCGACGGCCATCTGCGCCGGCGCCTTCGCCACGCCCGAGGATACCCTGAAGGCACGGGCCATTTTCGAAGCCGTGGGCCGTGTGGAAGTCGTGCCGGAGTACCTGATGGACGCCGTAACCGGCCTCTCGGGCAGCGGGCCGGCGTATATCTATATGGTGATCGAGGCGCTGACGGACGCCGGCGTGAAACAGGGCCTCCCCCGCCCGATCGCGGCCCGCCTGTCGGCTCAAACGGTGTTCGGCGCCGCCAAGCTGGTCATCGAAACCGGAAAACACCCCGCCATCCTCCGCGATGAAGTAACCACTCCGGGCGGGACGACGATTTCGGCCATCGCTGAACTCGAAAGCCACGGACTCCGGACCATGCTGATCAATGCCGTAGCCACCGCCACCGCGCGGTCGAAGGAGTTGAGCCAGATAAATGACTTTTAGGTTGCAGGTTGGCAGGTGACAGGTTTCTTATACGCGAAGCATGCAAAAACCCGTTAGGACTTTCCATCCAGCCACCCCACAACTTGCCAACCTGCAACCTGCAAACCTGCCAACCATCCATGCTCTGCATCATCGACTACGGGATCGGCAACCTGCGCTCTATGGAGAAGGCCTGCGAAGCGGTCGGGGCCGAGGTGGTTCGTTCGGACGATCCGGCTGTGATCGAGGCGGCTTCGCATGTGATCCTTCCGGGCGTCGGGGCGTTCGGGGCGTGCGCGGATGAGATTCGCCGGCGCGGTCTCGAGGAGCCGATTCACCGCGCCATAGCTTCCGGGAAGCCATTCCTGGGCGTCTGTGTTGGCATGCAGTTGCTGTTCGGGGAAAGCGAGGAGATGGGCCGGCACCGCGGTCTGGGGATGCTGCCTGGCTCGGTCATCCGATTCCTGCCCACATATGCCGGCATGGCCCTCGCCTTGGACGATCCCGCCCCCGAAATCGGGCTCGCGGAAGAGCCGACTTCGCTAAAAATCCCCCACATGGGCTGGAATAGCCTGGTTATTCACCGGGATACCCCCCTCCTCGCCGGCCTGCCTGAATCCCCCTATTTCTATTTCGTCCACTCGTTCCACGCGGAGGCCGATCTGGCTACCGACGTGGTGGCTTCTACACGTTACGGACGCCTTTTCCCCGCGGTCGTGGGTAGGAACAACGTCTATGGGGTCCAGTTTCACCCCGAGAAAAGCCACGATAATGGGCTTCGTATCCTGAAAAATTTCGCTTCGATGCGCTCATGACCCTGCCACCCATGCTCGTCATTCCAGCCATCGATTTACGCGCCGGGCGCTGCGTGCGCCTGTACCAGGGCGAATACGAGCGGGAGACGATCTACTTCGAGGACCCGGTCAAGATGGCCAAGTTGTGGCGCGTCCAGAACGCCAAGGTGCTTCACGTCGTCGATCTCGACGCGGCCAAAGGCGAGGAGAGCGGGCCGGACAACCGAAGCGTCATCCACGCCATCTGCGAGAATCTGGATATCCCCGTCCAGCTCGGTGGCGGCATTCGCTCGCTGGAGGATGTCGAGGCGGCGCTATCGATGGGCGTGTCGCGGGTCATTATCGGAACGGCCGCCGTCAAACGACCCGAACTCGTCTCCGAGGCCATCACGCACTTCAAAGCGCATCGCGTCGTCGTGGGGATCGATGCCCGCGACGGCGAGGTTCGGGTGGATGGATGGACAAAGGGCAGTGGCATCAAGGCGATCGATCTGGCGTTGGAGATGGAAAAGCGCGGGTGTTGCCGGATCGTTTATACCGATATCAGCCGCGACGGCACCCTCGCCGGCCCGAACCTGGACGCGTACCGCGAACTTGGCAGCCGGCTCACCCGGTGTAAAATCACCGCGTCGGGCGGAGTTAGCGACTACAAAGACCTTGTCGCCCTCGCCGGGATGGCCGAATACCGTATCGACTCTGTGATCGTCGGACGCGCGTTATACGAAAACAAATTTCCCTGCCAGAACATCTGGTGCTGGCACAAGAAGGATGAAGTGAACCTGGACCGATACAGTACCGCTACGCTACGGGCCTGCTAACACCGTCCGCACGTTCAACGACACCCTCTTTAACGTCATGGTCGCCAGACGCATCATCCCCTGCCTCGACGTCAACGAAGGGCGCGTGGTTAAGGGCGTTCAGTTTCTCGAATTGATCGACGCCGGCGACCCCGTGGAACAGGCGCGCTTTTATAACGATTCCGGCGCCGACGAGCTCGTCTTCCTCGACATCACGGCCACCCACGAGGGCCGCGGCATTATGCACGATGTGGTCCGCCGCACGGCCGACGAGGTGTTTATCCCCCTCACCGTCGGCGGCGGGCTCCGCACGATGGACGATATCCGGGCCATGCTCAACGCCGGCGCGGACAAGGTCTCCCTTAACTCCGCCGCACTGAATAACCCGGCGATCATCACTGAAGGCGCCACGGCGTTCGGCTCCCAGTGCATCGTCGTCGCCATCGACGCGAAACGTGTATCCGACGACCCGCTCCGCTGGGAAATCTTCACCCACGGCGGCCGGAAACCGACGGGCATCGACGCGCTCGCCTGGGCGAAGGAAGCCGAGGAACGCGGAGCCGGGGAATTACTCGTCACGTCGATGGACAAAGACGGCACACGCGATGGCTACGATCTGGCGTTGCTCCAGGCACTCCAACGCCTTGTGAACATCCCGGTCATTGCCTCGGGCGGCGCCGGCACGCTCGAACACCTGCGCGACGGCCTGCTCATCGGCGGCGCCGACGCCGTACTGGCCGCTTCTATATTCCACTTCCGCGAATTTTCTATCCGCGAGGCAAAGGCTTTTCTGCACGACGCCCACATCCCCATCCGCCTCGCCTGAAAAAAGGCTAACAACGGGCAATAGGCCCCGTACCCACCTCGTTCGTATAGAAAGGCAGCCCTCTCGCACTCGGCTGCCCTCAGCGTATCCCCTTTTCCGAGGCGCACTCATGACCCTTTCTCCACGGACGATCACCCCCATCCTGGGCGTAGCCGCCCTCGCGCTGTTCGCGCTCAACTTCCATCGTTACCTCGACTATCTCTGGCAAGAGCACCAGGCCCATCGCACGTTCTCTGATGCCCGCCACCTACACATCCATCTGTGGCATGGCGGACGCGGCGACCACCACCGCCAGCATCGTCTGTTTATTCGACCCGAGCCGGGCGAACGAGGGTTCTCGTTCGAAATACCTCCAGCAGGCGCCGCTCGCCCCGGCGAGCCCTTGCGCTTCGAGTTTGAAGTACGTCGGGAATCGCGAAACGGGCCATCCGAGACGGTGATCATCGAGCGGACTCCCCCTTCCGATCTCTAGAAACCTGCTTACCGCACCATGAAACCCGCCCGGTAGGGATCGGTGGGGTCGATGAGAAACTGATGCCGACCCGTGATGAAAGCGCGACCCGACACCTCGGGCACGACGGCATCGTACGGGCCGAAGCGACACGCTTCGATCGCCGCCCCGGTAAACTTACTGCCCAGTATACTCTCGATTTCGATCGGCGCTTGCAACGCCAGTTCCCCCCGTGCGTGCAAGATAGCGACGCGCCCGCTGACGCCGGTCCCGGTCGGACTCCGATCCACCTCCCCGTCCGCGAAAATGCAGACGTGCCGGCTGTGGTGGCGGGCCTCCTCGGCGGGCGCTGTGAAGATGACGCCGTATAAAAAACCCAGATCCTCGGCTATTGGATGGTGGATCGGTCGCTCGGCCATGATCGCCTGCTTGATCCGTCTGCCGGCATCGATTAGGCGCTGGACGTCGGCCGGCCGGCAGGTTAGGCCTACCGACGCGGCATCGACATACGCGTAAAATGCACCGCCAAATGCCAGATCATACGTCACGGTCCCGATGCCCCGTACATCGACCCTGGCATCGCGCTCGACGAGAAACGACGCGACATTGCGGAACGAGACCTGCTGTATTCGCTCGCCGTCGAACTCGATCCGGGCCTCGATGCGGCCGGCCGGAGTATCGATACGCAACGGTTCCGGAATCGGACCCCCGCCGAAGTATCCCGTCTCCGCCAGCACCGTGGCCAGGCCGATGATGCCGTGGCCGCACATGGTGCTGTAGCCCTCGTTGTGCATGAAAAGCACGCCGAGATGACCGTCTGGCGTGGCCGGGCAGGTGACGACGCATCCGTACATATCCGCGTGCCCCCGCGGCTCGAGCATAAGGGCCCGGCGGAGATGGTCGTAGTGCTCGGCGAGGTAACGCCGGCGTTCGAGCATCGTGGCGCCCCGCGGCTCGGGATAACCGCTGAGGACAACCCGAAAAGGCTCACCCGCCGTGTGGGCGTCGATCGTCTCGATGCGCCACCAGGTATCGGGAGGACGCCATGAGGTGAGGGCAGCCGTGGTTAGCAACGGCTCGGGATGCAGCATGGGTCGGTTAGCCAGCTTCCAGCGCGATAGCGGCGAGGTCGATCAACGCCCCGTGCGCGCCATGACCGTCGCCGGCCGATCGATGCTGCAGGGAGGACCGGGGGCCGGGGCTTGATTCCGAGACGGGATTCGGCGCGATCCGCACCCGCAACGCCTTGAGGCCGTGGACACCTTGAAGGTCCTCAAGCTGAACATATTCCACCTCGCCGACCAGGTACCCCGTGGCGAGGAGGTAACGCACATAACGCGCATAATCGACGGCCTCGCCATCCTGCGAATACACGATCGCCATATACCCGGGCTGAGTGAGGCGCTCACTGGTCCCAAAGATGCGCGCCTTGTCAATCCGCTTCTTGACGATCTCGTAGCGGATGTTGTACGCGCCGTCGACATCGAACTGCTTCTCGTCGATCCGGAAGCGGATCGAGAGTGGGAAGTCCTGAACGAGCACAAGATGGGCGATATCGAGCGGCGCCTTGAGTGTTGGCTTCAACGACGCCATCTCCCATTCCACACCGCACATCAGCATCAACTGCCACAAGCGCAGATTGCGAAGGTACAGCGGGTCATATCGACCGTTTTGGTGCAGACTGCCCCCGACGTAGAGGTTGTAGTCGACTCCATCCGTCTTGTACATCTCGAAGTAATGTGGATACATCGCCTGGGCGGCCTCTTCCTGGCGTTCGATATAGGCTCCGATGGTGTGGTTGATGCGGCTGACGCTATCCTCGTAGTCGCGCCGGCGCCGGTACAAAATGCCCAATTCCGCATCGAGCGCCTCGCGATAACCCTCGATCTGAACGCGTGAAGAAGGTACGATTCGCTCAAACTCCGCAAACAAAGGCTCTATCTCGCTCCGGAGGAAATGGAGGATCGTAACCTCTTCCCCCGAGCGCAACTCGTGTTCGACTTCCGCCAGGTACTGTCCGAGCCGGAAGCGGATCTCTTCCAGGACGGGCATCGGGCGATGCTGCTGGACCTCCAGAAGCACCTCATCCGCAAGCGTCAACTGTTCGGCAAGGTCCGACTGGATAGCCCGGTTACGCTCGGTAGACGAGCCTCGTATATCCGAGAGCCCATACAGCGGGTGGACGCCATGAAAAACGATCTCTTCGGCCCGCGCGGTCGCCCCCTCCCGACCGCTGTCGATGTAGTTCTTGGCGGCCTCCCGAAAGCGCCACTCCACCGTCGGGTGGATCGACGTGTATTGCTCTTTGATGACCGCCTGGATTCGATCTTCCCGTTCTTCCAGGCCACGATGGATGGCGACGCCGAATAACGCTGTGATCTCGCGCAACTGGGTGCTGGCGCCCATCGGGTCGAGGTGCGTATGGCTCCGGGTACCGAGTTCGAGGATGCCCACCAGACGATCCTGCGAAAAAAGTGGCGCCAGGACCAATGTGTGATACCCCTGATCGCGCAGGTACTCCTCAAACCCCGTGAGATGCGCCAACTCCTCGAGGCGATCGATTACGATCGGCTCCGTTCGGCCATCGGACGCTCTGGCGTAGAAGGACTGTTGCCAGGTGTCACAGGATGGCGGGACGCCGCGTTTAAGCAGCAGGCTCCGGCCCAATGGATGGATGCTGGTGATCCGGTCGAAGTCTCCCTGTTCGATCAGGATGAGACCGATTTCGATCCCTGGGCAGCGGAGGAGCGAACGAATACGCTGCTGCACGCGATCGATTTTCTCCGGGGTGGCGAGTGCGTCCTTCTGTAGGAGGTCGTGTTTTAATTCAGACAGCAACTGCCCCTCCGTCACTTCGACGGCGGAAAAGATGGCGAATCCGTGGAAAGCGAAGTGCGCCGGCGGCAGCGCCTCGAACCACCGGCCTAGATCAAACCGATGGGCCATCAGTCCGTCGATCGTCTCCCGAGACAATGCCGGGGCCTCTCCGACCACCTTAACAGAGCAAAATTGGGTGTCGAAGTCGAGCTTAAAATAACGGACCAGACCTGTCGCGTCGTCGATGACAGGCGCCATGAGCGGGAAGTCGATTTCGGTCGTGATGCCATAGATGGTGCGCATGATATACGCGTACGCCATCATGATCTTGGCCGTCATCATGCGCTCGAAATCCTCCTGAAACACCCGTTTCAGGTGCCGAAAGAGGTCCAACGATGCAAAGGCCGGCGTCATGTAGAAGCTCTGCAGACCAAACGGCACAATGGCCGCCGCATGCCAGCGGCCGTTGAGGCCGGGCGGGAAAACAGCCGACATCAGGACGTCGACGGTCTCCTGGTGATCAAGCAGGCGGTCGATATCGTCGATGGGCCCGAGCAGCGCGGGTATCTCAGTGGCCGCGTCCGACACCATGCGGGCGATTTGAGCCGCGATGCCCGATTGCTCCTCGGCCTGATGGCGCCAGAACGCCAGCAAGGGTTCGAAACTGAGAACGGTCTGGAAGGGAAAAACCCCGGGATGTTCTGACATACGGCGTGGGCGCTCAGTCGATCGGGACACGGTATCTCGAACGGCAGTCTACTGGAAAGGATTCGCTATAGGTTGTCGGCGCCGTGGTGCCGGTTACACGGCTTCAGATGCCCCTCCTCTTATCCCGGCGGAATCTTGCCTGGTTGCAATAACAGATTACGGGATTTTGCGAGCTGACAGGCGACCCGATTTTTGTTATTTTCTGATCGATCAAATGTATTCAATACTTCACCACTTCATGTTCGCCTTTACTTCACTGGAACAAAAAGCGCTTCCTTCGCACATGCTTCGCACGATCGTAAGCTTTTTCTTAAACGATCTGCGGCATACCTGTCACAAATCTGTGCTAATTCAACGATTTTGAGCGAATTGTCCGCATCAACGGTAAGAAGTCAGGAACGTATTTCAGCATACAAGCTTAGGATTGCCAACGGGTTCACTGGCCGATGTCGTCCCGATTTCTTAAAGACATTTTCTCATTTCGGAATGGGCCAGGGCGCAACTCTTGCGTAGAACGTTGCGTGCTTCAATAGCACGGTTCTTTGCAAAACGACATGGTGGATGGCGCACGGGAATAACGGCGTACCCTCGCCCCCCTTTCTATCCACGGTGTGATTAATACCCTTGATCGCCGGCCGATGCTGGTAGTATCAGGATTCATCGACACATTAACCCGGAAAAATCCGCGGCCCCGCAGTGGGTAAACGAGGAGTTGGATACGGCGGCGCGGGTGCCCGACATACATAGATTGCTTATGCACGCTGACATGAAACGCAAGGTGCTTGGCGCCTCAAACGCGTTTGTTGTGCTCACCCTGATGGCTTCGTTGCTCGCGCTGGTTTTTGGCGTGATCTATGCTTTCAAAATCGGCAACTACATGATTGCCGCGGCCAGCATCGTGACGATGTACCTCATCTTCATGGCGAGCGATGTCGTCTGCCGGCGTTATCTGCGCCCTGAGTAACGTAACTTTTTACTACCCGGTAGACTTCTTCAGCACCGGCGCTCCGTAAAGCGCCGTGATCAAGGCCGGCGCCCCGTAAGGCGTCGCTTAAGGCCCGGCGCTCCGTAAAGCGCCATGATCGCAAGGCCCCGTAAGGCAGCGCGATCTGGCCCGGCGCCCCGTAAGGCGCTGTGATCAGCCCGCCGCAATCGGGCCGCTGAAGAAGTCTACCTTTTTTTATGGACTTTTGGGGGCGCGGTGGGATTCTGTTAGTGGGCCTCTACTCAAAAAACGGAAACAGCCGTTTCAGCTCTTCGCGGGAAGGCTGACTGCCGTATTCGGACATTTCGAAGGCTTCCGCGTACTTAAACGACTGGCCACGCTCCGCACCGTAATAGTCGATCAACAGAGCCCGATATTGATCGGCTACCGAAGCATCACGCTCCTGGAATTTCTCCGCGATGTAGGCGACACGGCCGGCTTCATCCACCGGCACTTCTACATCGTACCCGTCGAGCCAGGCGTTCCACTCTGAAAACTGCGACCGCAGCGCCGCCATACACGCGTACTTCGGTCCGCTTTGGGCATCGATTCCAACGATGATGGTTGGCTCAAAGGGATTCGGCTTCTGAAACCGGTCCGCGTAATACAGGAAGACCGGATTCTTCGTGACCCGTGGTGTCGTGGGGGTGAAGTTGGGGACGGTGACCATGAATGAGGCGTCCTGCACGAGGATCGCCGTGTAGCGGTGGTCCGGGTGATAATCGTTCGAACGCGGGGCGAGTACGATATCCGCCTGCCATTCACGGATAAGGCGGGCGATGGTTTTACGGTTTTCCAGCGTCGGCATCAGCTCTCCGTCGTGGTTGTCCAGCACTTCGGTTTCAATGCCCAGCAGGCGCCCGCATTCTTGCGCCTCGGCCTCCCGCCGGCGCGCGAGCGGCCCACCCGAAATCTCGTGGTGACCAATATCGCCATTGGTCACGGAGACGAACTTCACCTTGTGCCCCTGCTCCACCCACATACGGGCGACGCCGGAAGCCTTGATCTCGCAGTCGTCCGGGTGGGCGCCGAAGGCGATGATGCGCAGTACGCCGTTTTCGTCTTGCGCGGCGGCAAGAGGAACGAACAGGCAACCCAACAGCACACTTACTACAATCGAGGACAATTTCATGGGAATTCCTCCTGGTTAAACAGTTGTCATGGGAATCTAGGGGGAGATCAGGAAAACCGCCACGCCTGGAAAAAAAAGCCCTTGACTCCGGTCAGGAACCGACATCGAGGGCTACTGGCCGAGTAGATTTCTTACCGTGTGGCAAACGCCCAGGTAACCCGCGGGTGCGTCCGCGGCGCCGTCACAGCGTTCATGACATCGAACACGAGTTCGACCCTATCGAGCCGGCCCAGCGTCTTCACGAACACTTTCGTGGTGCTCTGCGGCTCGACGAGCACGAGGTCGGCGTGTTCGTGCAACGAATAGGACGAAGCATTCAGCAGTACAAAAGGGCTGCTGCTGACGTTTTCCACCTCTACTTCCAGAACGGACTCCTCGTCATCGCCATAGCCGAGACTCCGCATCTGGAGAGAGGCCGCCACCAACGGCGTCAGGTGCTGCTCGCGACCGACGAGTATGTCACGGTGAAACACTACCGTTCGACGATCCATCAGGGCCTCCTTGATCGCTTCCGGACTGCGCTCGCGGGCCATAACCAGCGTGATCGGGCGGTGGCTGTGGGGAACGTTGTAGTCCCAGTCGATGAGCCCGTGGATATCCGACGTTCCCATGATGGTGAGGTTGTTGTCCAGGGCGATTTGCAGGGCTTCGTCGGAAAACGTGTGTTCGTTTACGACTTCGATGCCATGCAGCAACCCTTCACTCAGAAACTGGCGGTGGAGGCCATCCAGGCGCGCCACGCCGTCGGCGCGTTGTGCAACCCAGTTGGGATGATTCCAGAAGACAAAGGCGCCCTGCCGGTTCGCCTCCCGAAAAACGGTGAGCGGATCGTCCGTCAACAGCTTATTAGCGTCGGTAATAAAGATGGCATTCGTGTGTCCAGGCGGCATCTCACGCGTGATTTCCGAGCCGTGAATGAGTATGAGGTTGCTGTTCTCGGCCGCCTCTTGCGCAATTACGAGCGATCGATTCCGATCGGGATGAGGGATGTCCTCCTGGTGGGGCTGGTATTCCAGATGCTCGGTCAGCGAGATGGCGTCGAGTTCGTCTCGGAGGGCCTCCTCAACCCGGATGTCCGGCCAGACCCTGCCGTCGGAGAATACCGTATGCTGGTGGAAGTCGGTCTTAAGGGTCTGGTACCCCGGCACGTTCGGAAATACGAGAGCGCGCCCGTGCTGGCCGGCGGCCGGCAACGACAGGGCGATCCCGAGGGCGAGTGAAATAACAAGCGCTTTCATGAGACAATGGATGGATGAATAGGGTGGGACTCCCGGCAAGCCTATGCCCACCGGATCACCAAACGATAAACGAAAGAGGCGCGCCCAACCCGACGCGCCTCTTCGTGACTGACGTTGTGCATCGTCCGAGGACGGACACGATACATCGTGTCCCTACGGTTCGTGATGGCGACATCCCTGAACCTGTAACCTGGAACCCCTACAACTCCCAGCCCTTCCGGTATTCCCGGTGCAGGTACTGGTCGGCGTCGGGCGCGTTCGTGAACTTGCCATTCGCCGCGTCCCAGAAGAGCTTGCGACCGTAGCCGGCGCGCAGCGCCACCACGCCCAACAGCATGGTCTCGGTGAGCGGACCGCTGTACGAGAACGGACAATTCGCCTCGCCGATGCCCATACACGCATTGGCCCAGTTCATCTCGTGGCTGACCGCGATGCGCGGCAACGTCTGCGGGATGCTCATGACATCCATCGCCGGACCCTTTGTGAAGATGCGCGGATTATGACCGTACGTGTCGTACACGATGACGCCTTTGTCGCCGATCAGCATGGCGCCGCCGCCCGGGTTGACTTCCGCGTCGGCCGGCATCTCCGGTGGCCGGCGCGGCAGCAGTCCGCCGTCATACCAGGTCATCTTGACCGGCGTGCGCCCGCCACGAGCGAATTCGTAATGGACAAGGGTCGAAAGCGGATACGACGCCTTATCCTCCCCGCCCCAGGGCGAGCCGGCGGCCTCCACCGATGTCGGCGCATCGAGGTCGAGCGCCCAGTACGCGTGGTCAATCAGGTGGGCGCCCATGTCGCCCAGGGCGCCCGTGCCCCAGTCGGCCCAGCCGCGCCATGAGAAGGGCGTGTAGGCCGGATGGTATGGTACCGCGGGCGCCGGCCCGAGAAACAGGTCCCAGGCGAGCGTCTTAGGCGCCGATTCGCCCTTCTCCGGGCGAGCCATGCCCTGCGGCCAGATCGGTCGATTCGTCCAGACATGGACTTCGCTTACGGTGCCGATGGCGCCGGCCCAGATCCATTCCAGCATTTTCCGACCGTCGTCGTGCGAGTGCCCCTGGTTGCCCATCTGGGTTACGACGCCGGTCTCGGCCGCTACCTGGCGGAGCACCCGTGCTTCATGGACGGTGTACGTGAGGGGTTTCTGGACGTACACGTGTTTGCCCATTTTCATGGCCATGACGGCCGCCGGCGCATGGGTGTGGTCCGGCGTGGCGATGACGACGCCCTCGATGTCCTTCTGCTTATCGAGCATCTCGCGGAAGTCCTTGTACCGCTTTGCTTTGTCGTAGGCGGCCTTGAGCGCGACGCGATCCTCGCGCGGCTTGCCTTCCCGGTCGACGAACGAGGCCTCGACGCTCCTGTCATCCACATCGCAGATGGCGACGATATTCTGGCTGACCAGGTTGTTCATGTTGGACGCCCCCATCCCGCCGGCGCCGATAGACGCCACGTTGAGCATATCGGATGGGGCCAGGAAACCGGGGCCGCCGAGAACATGCCGGGGGACAATCAGGGCGCCAAACGCCGCTGCGGCGCTTTGCCCCATAAAGGTGCGTCGATTGATACCAGTGTGCTTCATGACCGTTCGGTTGTGCATAAACGTGATAGCCGGTATAGACACCAGCCGGAATCCTCTTCCGTCTAGCTTAGCCCTTTTTGCGGCGAATATCAATATGCCGCTTCCTCATCAAGTGGGTAGGTACCGGCCTCACCCGGCGCCGGCCAGTTCACGCCCCCCCCACCCGGCACCGACTGGTCAAAGTGCACCAGCGACCCGGTCATCAGTCCCGATTCGGCCGACGCCATCCACGCGATGGCGCGCGCCGCCTCCTCGGGCTGGATGAGCCGGCCAAAAGGCAACCGCTCAGAGGCTTGCTCGCGCCAGTCGTCCCCTCGTTGATCCACCTCACGCTGGATCACGTCCTCGACCGGCGTATCCGTCCACCCCAGCAACAGCGCATTCACGCGGATGCGATGGCGCATCACCGCGTACGCCACATTTTTCGTAAACACCGACAGCGCTCCCTTCGAAGCCGCGTACGGGCATAACGTGGGCAATCCGCCCGTGGACACCACGCTCGAGACGTTGACGATGGCCCCTTCGATCCGCTGTTCGACCATCCGGTTCACGCAGGCCTGCGTAAGGATAAACGGTGCGCGCACATTGACGGCCATCAGCCGATCCCACAACGCCACTGACGTATCGTAGATGCTGCCGCGCGTCGACAGCCCCGCGGCATTCACGAGGACGTGCACGGCGCCGAACCGGTCGTACGCGACCTCGACGATGCGTCGACACGCCTCGACGCTTTCGAGGTCGCCATCGACAAAAAGGGTAGGGCATCCGCCGGCGTTCAGCGTCCGGGCCACCAGCGCACCACGCTCCGCCTGCCGATCCGTCACAAGCAGCCCCGACGCGCCACGCGCCGCAAATACACGGGCGACCGCTTCGCCGACACCACTCGCCGCCCCGGTTACCAGAGCTACTTTTCCTTCAAAATCTGTCAGATGCATCGTCGTCACCGAGTGGTATGTGTTTTCGATCACGGCGTGAATATAGATCCCGACTCTCTGGCTTGCGAGCTGACTGGCACGACCGATATCTGTGAAATACCACCCGGACGGAACCGGGGCTCGCGGCGGGGTGTCCTCAAAGAGAAACCGCGTACGTACACGATCCGACACACACCTCGTCGTTTACGCACGCCCCGTTTTGCGCCCCCCTCCCCCTACGATGGCCTGGAAATGCCTGTTCGTGCGAGCGATCGGCCCAGGTACTATCACCGAAGGGTTCGTGGGTCGCTTTTTGCTAAAGGCACCTCACCCCCCGGCCGTCTTTCCTCTGGGCAGTATCTATGCCCGCGCCTCCGGCCAAGCGCCGCGCGCTGTGTATCCTCTTTTTTGATCTACGACTATGTACGAGCAGACGACTCGATCCGCACGTCCGGTGCGGCCCACGGCCATCGCCTTGCGCTTCGCCCTGGGGGCCCTGCTACTCCTGATGCTCACTGGCCTGGCCGACGATCCGAATCGCACCTCCCGATACCCGGATGATTACCTCCGCTGGAGTAACCCCGCCACCTGGCAGCGTCTCGGCGTACCCGTTCCCGGACCAGGCGCCGTCGTGACGATACCGGAAGGCGCCCACGTCGTGGTCGACCAAGACGTCACAGGCCTCGAGGGGCTCTTTGTCGAGGGCGGTCTATACTTCGACGACCGGGACCTTACCTTCAGCGCCGACTATGTCATCGTGCGTGGTCTATTCCAGATCGGGACCGAGGAGCGGCCGTACACGCACCAGGCCATGATCACACTTACGGCCAACTACACCGACCAAGACACCAGCATCGCATCCTGCGGCACCAAGGTCATTTGCGCCCTGGGCGGCAAACTCGACTGGCACGGCACCGCGACTTCGTCCACCTGGACGCGCCTGGCCGACGGTTCGACCGCTCAAGCCGGCGCGACCGCCATCACCCTCGAAGCTCCCGTCACCTGGGCGCCCGGGGATGAAATCGTCATCGTCAGTACCGACTTCGACCCCAACCAGGCCGAACGCCGCACCATCACCACCATCTCCCCGGATGGCCGCACCGTATCGCTCGATGCGCCGCTCACCTATTTGCACTGGGGCGAGATCATGGAATACGCCGGCCGGCCGGTGGACCAGCGCGCCGAGGTGATGCATCTCACCCGAAATATTCTCATCCAGGGGGACGCCGCCTCCGACGCCAACGGCTTCGGCGGTCATGTGATGATCGTCGCGAAACACCACGAGGAGATGATGGCCCACGCCGGCCACGACCACGAAGATATGTGGCTCAGCATGTGGGAAGACCCGAAATACGCGAACGACTCGGCTTCAATGAGCCAGATATCGGGCGTCGCCTTTTATCGCATGGGGCAGACGGGCCGCATGGCGCGGTATCCCGTCCATTTCCACCTTATGGGTCATGCCGACGGTGCGTACGTCAAGAACAGCGCCGTGTACGACAGCTTCCAGCGGTGCTACACCATCCACGGGACGTTTAATGTCCTCCTCGAGGGCAACGTCGGCTACAACGCCATCGGACACTGCTACTTCCTGGAGAACTTCGTCGAACGCGACAACAGGCTCATCCGCAATATCGGCGCCGTCGTCCGCACGTTCCCGGACCCGAGCCAGGAGTTGATCGAAAGCGACGAAAACCCGTCTGTTTTCTGGATCTCCTTCCCCACGAACACCCTCATCGGCAACGTGGCGGCCGGGGCCGAGGGCTATGGGATCTGGATCGACCTGCGCGACACCGGAGGCAGCGCCCACAATGAGAATGCGCATGCGCCTATGGGCGAAATGCGCGACAACGTAGTGCACTCGACCGTGCTCGGCAGCCGGCGCGGACTGTACGCCAACGGCGACCCCGAACGGCACGGCGGCGCCGGATTTATGTACGAGGGCGGCACCGGGCCGATCGAGAACCTCAATGCCTATAAGAACATGGTAAACTTCTGGGCGGACGAAAGCTCGGATTTTGAACTGGTCAACTCGACCTTCTCCGACGCCCACTTCCATATCTGGCAGCGCAGGGACGGAAGCCTGAACTCGCTCTTTGTCGCGCACACCGACAATATCGGCACGCCGAAAACGCACGACGAACTTCTCGCCGGCCGGACGATCCCGCCGTACATGACCGGGAAAGACCGGCAGATTTCGGCCATTATGGGCTTTTACAGCAAGAGTTTTTCGATCAACAACACGTTCGTCGGCTTTAAGTCAGACACGATGTTCGAACGCGGCGTCGCCAGCGTGGGCGGTCTCAGCTTCGACGCACCCATCTTTTTCGAGGGTTCGACGATGATCGATTCCGACCCGTTCGTCCCCACGCCCGTCAAGGCCGAACGTCGCCGCCGGAACGCCGGCGCGGCCGCGGCGCGCACCGAAACCACTCGAGGCGTCGTCATCATTGATTCGGACGGCACGCTCACCGGCGATGGCGCCTACCGTGAGGTGCGCGTTGGCCCTCAAATTCTGACCGACGCAACGGCCGGCTGCCGACAGATCGACACGAAGTTCAACACCCCGGTCGTCTCCTGCGAGACGCGCTCCCTCCGCTTCTCGGCCTTCGAGGGCAACGAGGTCGTGGTGAACGGAACCGCCTACGCGTCAAGCGACACCGAAGCGCTGTTCCTACCGGCCGGCCGCGTCTATGAAGTCAAGGGGGCCCTGCAGGGCAAATACGCCACCCGCGAGGGATTTCGGGGCGAATACATCGTGCTGAAGTTCACCGATGTGCCGGCCGCGCCCCGGCTGTACCCGAATTCGAAGCGTGATACGATCGTTGAAGCCACGTCGGTGGATCAGGTGGTGACCATCGATCAGTCCGATACGGCCCACCGCTGGTACTACGATGCGGCGCGGGGGGAATTCTGGCTGCGGCTGGTCACGGGAGACAAGGCGAATGCGTACGGCGAAGCCAACATGGAAGACGGTGTAAGGCAGCCGTTCTCGCGGCACTACGGGGTCAAGATCGAGTAGCAGGAGGCCGTAACCCTCGCTTTTTTTCATCCGTCGCGATCCTTCAGGGCGTTCAAGTGTTGGAACAGGCGTTTCCGGCCATGCATTCGGGCCGGCGTCACCGACATCTGAACGTCCCATGAAATTCCTATTCGTTCTTCTTCTCTCCGCCCTGTTTGTCCTGCCTGCGCGGGCGCAATCGGCCGACAATTCGGAGACGCGCAAGGCGCGTTTGCACGCGAATCTGCACTTCCTCTTCCCCCAACTGTCCGAGTACCAGGTGACGATCGGGCCGATCGAGCCCTCCGCCGTGGTCGGAATGGAAGAAGGCGCATTTGTGATCAACGGGCAACAGGTTCAGCGCTTCCTGACGGATCCCCAGGACGCAACGCTGTATTTGCTGGCGGGTGGTCCTTTTAACGCCGGCCTTTCGCAGACCGAGTTGGACGACATGGGGAAGGCCCGGGAGCTCGAAGCCGCCGCCGAGGCACAAAAAACGCACGAAGCCTTGCTGGAAGCGACGGCAGGCATGCCGTCGAAAGGGCCGGCGGATGCCCCGGTGACCATCGTGGAGTTTTCCGATTTCCAGTGCCCCTACTGCGCCGCCGCGGCCGACACACTACGCCAGGTGCTGACGAAATACCCCGATCAGGTGCGTCTCGTGTACGTCCAGTTCCCGCTGGATAGCATCCATCCCTGGGCGAGGGCCGCGTCCATCGCCTCGATCTGCGCGGCGGATCAATCGATCGATGCGTTCTGGTCCCTCCACGACAGCTATTTCAGCAACCAGCGCGCCATCACGAAAGAGAACATCCTGGCCCAAAGCCGCGGCAGGCTGGGCGAAAGCGGGATCGATCTGGCGGCGTGGGATTCCTGCGCCGACGATGCGCAGTCGGAAGGCTACCAGCGCGCCAGCGTGGTTATCGAACGCTCCATGAACGTTGGGGGCCAGTTCGGCATTGAATCCACCCCGGGATTCTTCGTGAACGGCTATCCGATCAATGGAGCCCGCGAAAGCGCCCAGTTTATCGATCTCATTGAACGCGCCCTGGCGGATACCGGCGAGTGACGCTTCCCCTTGATCGCCGGGCATGAGCCGGCTATCTTGGTCCGATCCTCATTGGACCTCCATCTCCTTCACCTGCTGCCGTTATGCCCTCTTTCGGATCGAATCGCCGCCAGTTTCTCAAAGCAAGCGCGTTTACGGTCGGCGCTGGCCTGTATATGCCCGATCTCATCTCGTCCGAACTCAACGACGAAGCCGATCTGTCAACGACCGGTTTGCCCGCCGGCAGCGTGGTTGTTTTTCAGGGAGATAGCATCACGGACGCCGGCCGCAACAAGGAGAACCAGGAGGCCAACTCCGGCCGCAGTCTGGGAAGCGGCTACGCGATGCTTGCGGCGGCGCAACTGCGCGCCCGGCAACCGAAGATGGACTGGCAGTGTTTTAATCGCGGCATCAGCGGCAACAAGGTGTATCAGCTCGCCGAACGATGGGATGCGGACTGTATCACGCTGGCCCCGCACGTCCTGAGCATGTTGATCGGCGTGAACGACTTCTGGCACAAGCTGAACGGCAACTACGACGGGACGGTGGAAGTGTACGAGCGCGATTACCGCGCGCTTCTGGATCGAACGCGTGCGGCGCTTCCGGATGTGCGGCTCATCCTGTGTGAACCCTTCGCCGTCGCCGGCGGAACCGCCATCAACGAAAGCTGGCAGCCAGAATTTGATACGTACCGCGCTGCAGCGAAGCGGGTAGCCGTCGACTACAAGGCCCAGTGGGTACCCTATCAAACCCTCTTCGACGCGGCGCTCAAGCAAGCCCCCGCTTCCTACTGGTGCCCCGACGGCGTTCACCCGGCGCCCGCCGGCAATGCCCTCATGGCCGAAGCCTGGCTGAAGGCGTTCCGGAAAGCCAGCAAGTAAGCCGGCATCAGCGGCCTGGCCCACGCCCGACCGACCGTTGCTTCAATATGTGGAGCATGTGCGGCCGAGCGATCTGCGTCCACAGGTCGTAGCCGTCCCGGTTCAGGTGGAGCCCATCTTCCAGGAAAAACTCCGGCCGAGGCATCCCGTCCACCCCCAGCATAGGGGTGGCGACATCGATGTAGTGGAGGCGAGGCTCGCCGCCAGAGTACTCGGCGATCATCGCATTGGCCCGGAGCATCTGCGGCCAGAGGGTCCAACGCGCCAGACTCGGTTTGATGGGAATAAAAAAGATGTCGACCGCCGGCAAACGAGCGTGCACCCTGGCGACAAACGCCTTGTAGTCTTCAAGTACTCGCTCGGGGGTTTTGCCGCCGGAGATGTCATTATCGCCGGCATAAAAGACGATGGCGCGTGGCGCATATTTCAACACCGTGCGCTCCAGGTAGAAGTTGACGTCTGAGATGTGCGAGCCGCCGAAACCCCGGTTGACAACCGGCAGGTCTGGGAAATAGACCCCTGTCTGCCACATTCGGATGCTGGAGCTGCCGGCAAAGAGAATAGGTTGTGCAGGTATCGCATTTTTCAGATCCCAGGCCTCGAAGCCCAGGATCTCCTCGGTAAACCGGCCCGGGTCAGGGTCGTCCTGTGCCTTAGCCGGCGAGAGGGTTAAAAAGACCACCACACCCGCACACAACACCACGTTACGTATGGGTCTGGACTTCCTGCTCAACCCGAATCCTACGTGTTTCATTCCGATGTTTTTGATGCCCGCTTACCACCCGGCGGCGCTCCTCGGGAGGACGTCAGCCACAGGCAATACAGGGCCACAGCCTGCGCGGTGTTCGGGCCATAGGGTGGAATGGCGCCCTTACCAACGTGATAAAAGCGCCGAATCCTGGACACCGCAACATACGTCGGGATAACCCGGCGCCCAAGTACAAAATCCCTGCACGTTCAACACGTAAGCCTGAACCTCTTCGTGAGAGGTTAATTTCCGAGTCGGATGCTTGATAAGGAATCGATCAAACCGAACACACTCAGCAACCAGATCACGACGGCAATCACCACCACCGCATTCAGGATCGACTTTATTTTTCGATCCATAGGGATATACTGATTCACCAACCACAACAGTACGCCGACCACGATGAGTACGATAACAACGTTTAAAAGGGGCATAATTGACCTCTCTATGTTGGTTTTTTACATCGTAAAATAAATCAATTCCTTCCAGCGAGCCGTGTGAATCGACACTCGGTTACGCGGTGGGAATACACGGCCGAGAAATCAATGCGACGCGTTGAAACTAATTTCGCCGCTAGCGAAGAAAACCACGCAACCTACTCCTGCACGAATTCGCTTGAGCAAGAAATCAACGAGGTCAGTGGACGATGTACGCTTTACGTGCTTCCAGGGGGGATACCCATGGGGCCCAGATTCACCTTTCGGAACAATAGGGTTAGTGCAGCATGGGCCTCCCCATTCCCCAAAACACCGGCATTGTTCGTCAAACCTACCCTGTCTTTGGCCAAATTAAGGCCTTCTATCCTGGAATACAATGCTATGCCATAACCAATTCCCAGGAGCATTAGAGCGCAGGGCATTCCCAACCTGAATGGTCCCTCTTGCTTCGCGCGCGACCGAATTGTGGGGGGCGGTAAAAGAGAGTGACTCCCTCGTGCATGTCGGGCCGTGTGAACAAAGGCTCCTCGGCGCAATCGATGGGCAGACGAAGCAAGGGAGCCGGCTCTTCTCTATGCGAAATTACGCGCTGGTACATGCTGTCGACCGCAGTCACATAGGATGCCACCCGATCCACGTCATAGAGGGCTACGGTCACCGCCGTCTGTACTTCTGTTGTCAGGCGGAGGAAGGCGTGTCGCGCAAATTGCTCGGCAAAGGCATGGGCGCTGTCACGCGTCAGGTGGAGGTGGAGTTGCTTGAACGGTTGGAGGTCGAAGTAGGAGAGGTGAAGGTTTTCAGGTGACGCGACAATATACCGGGCATAAGGCGAGAGGCCCGCGATGGTATGGGGTGTGCCTCCATAACAGGTAGCGAGAACGAGAATATCAAATCGGCCGGCCCCGCGGGACCACTGTTCGACTCCGCCGGCGAGGTCATCGACCGTAAACGTCTCCCGTGGATGCGACGCATCGTAGCCTGCGCCACCGAACTCAGGTATTTCGTGACCGAAGTAGAAAAAAAGTCGTGTTTGATCCAACTCTGATGGCGCCCGGAACTGATTGTAGAGGTTTACGGCTGCGTCAAATCGTTCGGATTTGCGGTAGCGCCGGTACGATTCGGCAGCGAGGAGTTTACCTTGACGGTAGTAATAAAACGCGCCATCACGCCGCGTGATCAGGCGTCGAAGAAATCCCGGCCGGCGTCGCTCATGAAAGATGAACGCCTCCGCCTGTGGGTTCTGCGCCGCGATTTCGTGTGCCGAATCGAGCGCCATCTCGTCTGCCTGATGTGATCCACCCACGGTATCGTGATAGCGATATTTCCCATCCCCGTGGATGACGAAGACGATCGAATACCTTACAGGTGTGGTGATGGTGTCACCTGACGTCGTGACGTCTGACGGCAGCCGAACCGTACTACAGGAAAGTAATAAAAACAGCAAAGGCGCCACGCAGTAGATGCATCTGGAGGGCATCGAGTATGCCTGCGTGGCGCTCTGGCTGTTTTGAACTTGAATGGCCATCAAAAATCGAGGCTACACGATCAAGATCAATATGATTACGATCAGCAGTGCTGCGACCAGGCTGATCGTTATCGTCTTTTCCGCGGCCTGTTCAAGGCTTTGCACCGAATAGTCGGCGAAGGCATCGAGCCTCACATCCGGCACGCGATCAAAGCCGTTTACTCCGGCGAGTTCGTCGCGATTCTCCTGGAGGCTGGCGCGGTAAAGGTTGATACCAGCCCGATCGTCGCTCGATATCATGGGCGACTGCTCGACCTTATCGAGCGCTCGAGCCATGGCATCAAACGAGCGATCCAGGATGGCTCGCTTTTCTGCCGGATCGTCAGCGGCCTTCACACTGACCGCCATATCATTGAGATACTTTTGAATGCCGTCCATGTCCTGAGCGTGGCTTGTCTGGCCAAGGGCGAATAGCGACAGCACAACAGCTAGTATGCAATATTTAAGCATGGTTTTTCCTTTTTAAACAGAATTTACCTGGTGAAACTCACTTTTAAAGACTATCCGTCCTTAGCGAGGGTCAATTGCCGATTTGGACGGTTGACATGGAATCAAATAAACCGAATACACTGAGCAACCATATCACGACGGCAATCACCACAACCGCATTCAGAATCGACTTTATTTTTCGATCCATGGGGATATACTGATTCACCAACCACAACAGTACGCCGACCACAATAAGTGCGATAACAACGTTTAAAAGGGGCATAATTGACCTCTATTTGTGATGGTTAATTGAAACGTTACGGAAAGCAAATAATCGGGCCAGGAGCATCAATCAACAACCGGTGGCCCGACGGCCGCAAACTCCGGAGAAATCAATGCGATTCGTTGATACTTGATCATCGAGTCGCTATCGAGAAATACCACATTTCCTCCTCCTGAAAGCACACGCTCGACCAAGATACCTACGGAATCATCGATCGATTCATTGTTCGAATTTTTCCAGGAGTGTCCAACCTTGGATCCCAGGCTCGTCGCACTCTTGGCCTGATAATCCTCTTCAACAAAAAGTAAATAAACACCCTCTATTTCAAGGGTCTGACCGACGGCCGCAATCCCGATCGCGATGCGCTTCGACGCCGTTGCTATTTCAAGATCGAACATGGCGCGGTCGGTGGTGCCGGCCAGGGCTTTCTTGATGATCGGCCAGACAATGAGGCCCAAATCGCGTGTGGTGACGGTCGAGTAATCGCCGGACAGAGTACCAATCAACGCGTCCGCATGAGTCGTCAACTTCTGGAATGTTTTCAAGAAGTGCTCCTCTCCCACCAGGACCACCCATAAAGGGTCCTGATAGAAAAACCCCGAGAAGCGCTCGTCTGACCTGCGGAAAAAATCCCTGAGGAGATCAGAAGCGGACGAAGTTGGGGCAGACGGCTTTTTGAACGTTGGAATCGTGAATGGGAAGCCGTTGGCGCGAATGTCGATCAGTGTGTCGCGAAAGCCTTCGAAAAGCCGGCTTGTATGTTCGCTCAACGAGAGGACATAGTAGTGAGTGCTCAACTTCATGATCCGAGTCCTCACAAGGGTTAATAGACGCCGCCAGGTTACCCAAGGTGGTACACTACCAAGCACGTGGGAAATGCAGACCGAGCCAGCCTCACGTCAGACGGCTGCTCCTGACTCGCATTCCTGCCTGGCCAACCCAATCCTCGGGTGCGCAACACGCCGGATGTGGCGACCACACACAGCGCCACTCGATATCCCGGCCACGTACGACTTAATCAACCTAAGCGATAGCCGGTAGAAACCAACCATCAGAAAGGATGGAATGAGAACTAGTACTTCAGGACGAGAAGGGCGGGAGCAGATGCCGGGGAAGTTGCGGGCCGAGCGCGGAGGCGCTCATGGTGATGGGTCTTCCCTTCGGACGAACGCGGCGATCTCAAGTCGGGAATTGAGTGTCAGTTTTTCGAGGATATTGTGGACATGGCTTTTGACTGTGAACGTTGAGATGTACAGCCTTTCGGCGATATCCTTGTTATTGAATCCTTCCGAGATAAGCTCAACCACCTCTCGCTCACGGGACGTCAACTGAGTGACGTTGGCGGGGATCGCCTCTCCTTTATTAAAGGCATACTCAATAATCTGAGTAAAAAGAGAATTGGTCAGTACTGGTGGTAATATTTGCTCGCCCCCGGCGACGGCTTTTATCGTCGCGATATAGTCGCTCAATGGGGCATCCTTCAGGATAAAACCACTGCCCCCAGCCTTTACAAATTCGACGATGTCGACATGATCGGGCAGGATATCCATCGCGATGATCCTGGCCGTCGGGTATTCTTGCCGGAGGAACGCCATCAGCGATAGGCTATGAATCTTCTCAAGGCCCAGATCCAGGAGAACGACATGAGGAGGGGAGTCGATGCCAACGAGTTGGCGCTCAGCATCTATATCCCCCGAGCGCGCCGTGACCTCGAACTCGCCTTGATCGTTAAGAATGGCAGTGATTCCCTCGCGCAAGAGGCGGTTGTCCTCGATGAGGAGAATCTGAATCTTTGCCATACGAGACTTGGCTGCTGCTGGTGGGAATTCCGGAATTCCCCCATAGTTTAACCGTGTGGCACCGCTGGGATTACCGGATCGCGGCCTTGCGCTGAATGATGTGGAAACCGAAGTCCGTTTCCACGGGCGTTTCAGAGACTCCGTCGATTTCCAGGGTGCTGATGGCTTCTTCGAACGCCGGCACCATACTACCCTTGAACCAGAGGCCGAGATCGCCGCCCTGGCCGGACGTCATATCCGGGTTCTCGGCGGCGAAGGTGGCAAACTGGGTAGGGTCCTGCTTTAATTCAGCGATGAGGGCCTGCGCATGGGCTAACGCCTCCTCTTTCGTGCGGGTTACCTCCGGGCCGGCCTGTTCGGCGCCCGCGTAGGGCACCAGAATGTGGGCGCCAGAACGTCGCTCGAGGCGGGTGCGGCGGACGAAGGCAAAGCCGGACGGGAACTCCACCGGGCCGGCGACGCCTTCAATGGCGACCCCTTTCAACGCCTCGAGTAACTGGGGAGGGACGTTGTCGTCCTCCTTGAAGCCGCCAATGAAGAAATACGGCTCGTCGCCGAAGTCGTTGTATTCAAGGCCCATGGCCTCGAACGTCTCGGGGGTGACTAGCGGCTTGAGGGAATCGACCAGGACGCGTGCCTGTTCGGTGTTCCGCGTGACAGTGGGCGGAGACTGCGGGCCGGCGAAGCCGATGAAGAAGGCGTCGGCGCCGTAGAATGGCTTCTCGAGTGAGTTGCGGCGAATCACGTGATAGCCAAAGGCTGTCTCTACCGGCGCTACCGTAACCGCGCCGATCGTAAGCGTTTCAATCGCGGCATCGAACTCCTCTACCATCTGCCCGCGTTGCCACACGCCCAGATCGCCGGCGGTTGGACCGGAGGGGCCATCGGATTCCGCACGCGCGAGGTCATCGAATCGGGTGGAATCCGCCTTGATCAGAGCAATCAGGCTGTCGGCTTTCTGGCGAGCCTGCTCCTTGGAGCGCATTACGGTAGAATCTGCACGCATGGCCCCTGCGTACGAGACGAGAATATGCGCGCCCGCAAAATCGCCATCGACTGTGAAGAATTGCTCTTCCCCGACGTCGCCGTCGCCTGGTTGCGGTTGACCTGGCTGGCAGGCGCCAACCAATATGATGAGCAGGAGCGATAACGTAAACGTGAGATTTTTCATCTAAAGAAGCGATTGTCTACAAAAAAGTGCCTATTCGCGCGATGCTCGCCAACGTTTCAGACGGCCGGCTGTTTCGTCTGTGCGCAAAAAGACCTACACACACGGCGCCGGCGCGTCAGATCAAAAAGAGAAACCTCAGGTATAAGGGCCACGTTGCGGAAGAAATGATGCAGAAGCCGTTGTCAATGTTTGGCAATGGAAGTATACTTGCCCACGTTTCGCGCGCGATCACTACGGTGTTGCTCTCTTCCGTCGAGCCGGGTCCTCATACCCCTCCCCCTCCACGGGTAGCATATTACGCGTGTGCCGCTGCGCCACCCCACGGCCGGAGTTCGGGTAATCTGCACCCTCTCCCTGCTGATCAACATCCCTTTTCACGATCCCTGTAGAAGAGCGAATGCAGTCTAATCAACCCCAAACACACCGTTCCGCCCATCAGATCGATTGGGTGGCGAGTATTTTTATCATCAGTTACCACGTATTACTCGTTATCCTGTTGCCGATCTACCTGATGACCACGACGCCGTCCTGGTCGCTCTTCGGGTGGACATTTTTCTTCTCCGCCGCCTCGCTGATCAGCATCACAGCTGGCTACCACCGCCTGTACGCCCACCGTACTTATCGCACCAAGCGCGCGGTGGAAATGGTGCTCTTGTTTTTTGGCACCCTCGCCGCGCAGAGCAGTGTCTTTCGTTGGTCCTTCGATCACCGGCTCCACCATCGCCACGTGGACAAAGATGGGGATCCTTACAACGCGAGCAAGGGCTTCTGGCACTCGCACCTGCTGTGGATGTTGAAGGAAGGAGACCCGATCGAAGAGCGCTACATCAGCGACCTCAAGGATAATAAGGTACTCCAGATTCAGGAGCGGTATTACGGCTTGTGGTTGACGCTCGCCAATGTGATCGCCGTCGGCATCATCGGGTTTGTGACGGGCGACTGGTTTGGCGCTTTTGTCATCGGCTTCCTGGCGCGTGTCTTTTTTGTCCATCACTCCACGTGGTTCATTAATTCGCTCTGCCACATGTGGGGCTCGAAGCCCTATTCCACCGAACACTCCGCGGTAAACAACTTTATCCTGGCCGTGCTCACGTACGGCGAGGGCTACCACAACTACCACCACACGTTCGCCGGCGACTACCGCAACGGTGTCAAGTGGTACCAGTTCGATCCGCCCAAGTACCTCATCTGGGCCCTCAGCAAAGTCGGACTGGCCTGGGACCTCAAGCGCACCGACCCCTTGATGATCGAAAAACGACTGGTCCAGGCGGATCGGGAGTTGCTGATCGATCATCTGAACCGTATCGCGCACATCGACGTGACGGACATGAAGGAGAAAGTGCTCAAGCTCCACGAACAGCTTCTCGCCTCGATCGCTTCGGCAAAAGCGGTGACCGATCGCTTCCGCTCGCTGAACAAAAAAGAGCACCGGACCGAGTTTGACGAGGTCAAACGACACTTCCGTGAGTTACGGATGGAGATCAGCCGCGACTTGAAGATGTGGCGCCGGCTATGTCGGGACATCATGAAGCTGCAGCCCGTTCCTGCGATGTAACTCGGCATGATAAGCAGTAAGAAAGCCCGGGAGCGTATCGCTCTCGGGCTTTCTTGTTTTCTGAAACTCATACCCGTCGTGGCGGCTTCAGGCCCGACTCCGATCAGTGGAGGTGATGAGTACGACGCCCTCCCTCTCGGGCAGCACCACCGAAAGCTCACCTCGCGGCTGGGTCACGTCGATATCCGCGACGTCGGCCGGCCAGACGCATCTATACTGAACGGGCGCCCGATTATCGAGTGGTAACTCGGCGACCACACGTTCGCGCCCCGTGTTGATGAAAACGAGTGCTTCCACGCCATCGAGCCTGCGCCGGAAGCCGTAGACGCGCCCGCTGGCCAGCACCTGCTCAAACGTGCCGGTGCGGAGCACAGGCCACTGATGTCTGAGAGCGCAGAGCCGGGTGTACGCCTCCAGGATGTCGCGATTCCAGCGCTTACGCTCGTCCCAGGGGAATGCCCCGCGGCAGTCCGGGTCGTCGCCTGCGGAGAGGCCAATTTCGTCTCCGTAGTAGATACAGGGCGCGCCGGGCATCGTCATCTGGAGGAACGCGCTCAAGCGGATCGCGGAGGGGTCGTCCCCCACGATCCACAGCGGCCGCGCCATGTCGTGGCTACCGATGAGGTTCAGCTGGGCCTGGTTGATTTCCCAGTCATACAACCCATGCATCGCCTCGATGGCCTCGGCAAACGCCGGCGCATCGCGAGGCTCCAGCGAGAGGTGATTGCGATTGTAATCAGGCCGCAGCGTCTCCGCTCCACAGAAACTCAGCACGGCCCACGTGAAGATGTAATTCATCACGGCGTCAAACTGGTCGCCCTTCAGCCAGCGCCGGGCATCCTCCCAGATCTCACCGCAGATATAGGCTTCGGGATTGACCGCGCGGACGCGCTTGCGGAACGTCTGCCAGAAGACATCGTCGTCGATTTCGGCCGGCACATCGAGCCGCCAGCCGTCGATGCCAAATTCCAGCCAGTGGGTGGCCACGGAGAAGATGTACTCCTGGACGTCGAGGTTACGGGTGTTCAGACACGGCAACGCCGGCAGATTCCACCAGGCCTCATAGTTCAGCGGCTCGCCGACCGCGCGGGGGTACGGATTCAGCGGCCAGTTCTTGACGACGAACCAATCGATATACGGTGATGACGGCCCATTTTCCAGGATATGATGGAAAGGCCAGAATCCCCGGCTGGCATGGTTGAATACCCCATCCAGTATCACCCGCATGCCTTTTGCATGCGCTACATCGATCAACTCACGGAGAGCATCGTTCCCCCCGAGGAGAGGATCGACCTGGTAATAATCAAACGTGTGGTATCGGTGGTTCGAAGCGGACGAGAATATGGGATTCAGATACAGCGCCGTCACGCCGACTTGTTGCAGGTGATCGAGCCGATCGACGACACCGAGGAGGTCTCCCCCCTGGTATCCCTGTTCGGCCGGAGGACTCCCCCAGGGCTTGAAACGAAGGCTAGCAGGATGTTTTAGGCGTTTACTGCGCGCAAATCGGTCGGGGAAGATCTGGTAAAACACCGCGTTCTTCACCCAGTCCGGTGTCTCGGGCTTACGCATGGTCTGGTGATGATGTACTTGTGTGACTAGAGGCACGCTCCTTGACATCGAAGCGGCCGGCGGCAACGCGTTTTCCGAGTGAGACCTGCCCTCATCCGCCCCCCTCGAAGCCCCTCCTCCGTGCCCCATCCATCCACATGTGCACCGCCTCGCCCCTCACACACAGCGGCCGTAACGCAGTTCCCTGGCCATGCGAATGTTTCGTTCCTACCGGCTGCACCTGGCGCGCACTGCATTTCTGCTTGCGTTCCCCCTTTATGCCCTCGCTCATGTCCAATGGTTCAGCGCCTACAGCTACGCCGAGCGCCCCCTCCCCCTCGATGAAATCCTGACGCCCCTCTTCGCAATTCTCCTGGCCGTGTCAACGATCAGCGTAGCCGGCGTGGTTGTGCTCGATGAGCGACTTACCCGATTGCCCCAGTACGCGACCATCTCCGCCTGGCTAATCCAATTCGAACATCGGAGCGACTTGTTCCTCACCCTGGGATTTGCGCCTGACTTTTTCCTGAGCGTAGCCGCCTTTGTCGAATTTACGCTGGGCTTTTTATCGATTGAATGAACGCGTCGTGCGTGTCACGCCGCAGGCCGTACACCTGGCTAGTGGCAAGTTCATCCGAACGCATACCCCTCTCTGGGCCGTAGGCGTCCGAGCGAATCCGCTTGCGGACCTCCTCGGCCTCGAGCAGACGCGGGGGGGCCGAATCGTGGTACAACCCGACCTCAGCGTACCGAACCGACCTGATGTGTTCGTCATGGGCGATATGGCGGCAAGCACCCAACTCGACGGCACCGTCCGCCCGCAGCTGGCGTCGGTTGCTCGGCAGGCCGGCCGGCACGTCGCGACCGTAATTCAGCGCCGGCTTCGCCAGGAAGAAGCGCCGGCGTTCACGTACCGCGATCCAGCCCTCATGGCCACGGTCAGCCGGCATGCCGCGGTCGCTGAATTCCCCGGGGACAGGCTCCAGGGATTTTTTGCCTGGCTGTCCGGGCTACTGCTGCACCTCGTCCTCCTGGTAGGATACCACAAACGGATGCACGTCATCATCAGCTGGATTTGCACCTACCTGACCCAGAATCGCTGCGCTCGTCTCATCCTCCCGATCGAGCAACGCGTGGCCCTGATAGCCGCCGCCCCCCCGAAGCCCTTGGGCGATGGGCGGCTCCCTGGCCGGCGCACGCGGAACCTGTGTCGCCCGAGGGGGACCCGCTGCGCCACATCAACCTGTTGCTCGCGCAACATATCCAGGAGAAGACAGCCGTGGGCTCGCGATAGACGACTCGGCGCGAGTCAAGCCCAGCATTTGTCTTCTCGCAGGAAACTTCACGAAATGAGACCCATTACACCTGTAAAACGAGTTCTCATTCCGCGGCTGGCAGAAAAATACCGCACGCCATTCATCATTGTAGGTGCGTCGCGTGCATATACGGATAGGGCTCGCCTCGTACCCGATCGTCACTGCTTCCGGCGAATTCGCAATCGACATCCGCTTAGAGCCGGCGAAATCGCTGCCTTCAGACCTGCTTGATGGAGAATCACCATGCACCGTTGTCTAGTTTTCGCACTCGCTGGAGCCTTTTTGCTCCTCTCCGGTTGCGCACATTCCGCCAATACCCCCGGCGCCGACAGAGCCCCGGATGAGCCCAAGACCGAACTCCGGGACGCCACGTTGGCCGAAGCCGAAGTCGTGCGCATCTTCCTGGATGGGGTAGACAAAGGCGATACCCCACGTGCGTTGCGTGTCGATCGCCGTTTTGGATTCAGCGAAATCCTGCTTCGTAAGGGGAAAGAACGCAAACGGCTGTTCGAGATCGAGCAGACCAGCACCTCGGGCTCCAACACGATGGCCTATCAGTTTGGCCATACAAACGATGGATACTATCTTACGCTCAATGTAGAAGACCTGCCCAAGAAACGTAACTCGGATACGCACTTCTACATCCCCTACACGAATTCGCCCCTGCTGATCACGGATCGGCAATACGGCTTGGAGATCATCATCTATTGATCGCCTCGCCGGCCGATCTAATGACCCGGTTACCGACGATCCTCATGATGTCTCGCCGCCGTTTCGTACAGTCGGCCGCCGCGCTTGGCGCCAGCGCCGTGGCCCCTTCCTGGCTTCATGCGACGCCACCGAGCGATGCGTCTCGCATCGGATGCCAGCAATATACCTGGTTCAATTTTTATCAGCGAGACGACAAAGACTGGTTCGCGGATTACGATGCGTCCTTTACGGCGTTTCGCTCCTCCGGCCTGGCCGGATTCGAGCCGGCGTTCGGCTCCCTGGCCGAGGTCGAACGGCTGGCGCCGTTCCTGGCATCCCACCGCATCTGGATGTCCTCACTGTACGTCGGCTCGACATTGCATCTTCCCGATGTCGTTGAAGCCAACATCGCGCAGGCGCTTGAAATCGCCGTCGCGGCGAAATCTCTGGGCGCGCGGATCGTGGTTAGTAACCCATCCCCCATCGCCTGGGGCAGCCAGGAGAACAAGAATGACGCTCAATTGACCCTCCAGGCGAACGCGCTCGACCGGCTCGGGGCTGCTCTCCGCGCGGAAGGCCTTACCCTTGCCTATCACACGCACGACCCCGAACTACGCGCCGGCGCACGCGAGTTCCACCATATGATGCTCGGGACCGACCCCGAACATGTGAAGCTGTGCCTGGATGCCCACTGGGTCTACCGCGGCGCCGGCAATTCACAGGTGGCCCTGTTTGACATCGTTCGGCTCTATGGGGATCGCATCGTTGAGCTGCACCTACGGCAATCCCACAACACCGTCTGGAGCGAGACCTTTGGCGATGGAGATATCGATTATCGCCGGCTGGTGTCCGTCCTGCAGGATCGGAGCATCAAACCCCTCCTCATCCTCGAACAGGCGGCCGAAACGGGCACCCCTCGCACCATGAGCACTGTCGCAGCCCTCACACGCAGCCTCGCCTACACGGCCGACGTATTTGCTCCGTTGCTCGACGGGTGACCGGCATTCCGCCTCATTCCTCCTCTCCTTCCGACGTTGCCGCTTCCCCCCGCACGCCGTCGAGGCCATTCTCGAGTGCCATCAAATGCATGCGCTCCCGTTGCAGGGACGGGTCGTCCAGTAACTCTTCGATCTCTTTTAATTTCGGCAGCGCGGCCAGCTCGCTCAGGCCGAATTGCTCGAGGAAACGCTCGGACGTTCCATACAATAACGGCTTCCCGATAGCCTCGCTCCGGCCGACGATGTCGACGAGTCCCATCTCGAGCAGCTTGCGTACGGCGTAGTCGCTATCAACACCGCGGATGAAGTCCACCTCCGGTCTTGTCGTGGGCTGGCTGTAGGCCACGATCGCCAGCGTTTCCATCAACGTCCTCGACAGTTTCTTTGGGCGGTCCTGTTTGTAGATCGCGCGGATATACTCGGCATACCCGGGATCCGTCGCCATGCGGATCCCGCCGGCCCAGATCTTCACCCGGAAAGCCCTGTTCAGCCGGCTGTAGAGTGTATTGAGCCGTTCCACCGACTCCGCCACCTGGGCATCCGTGGGCCGGCGTTCGCCGGAGATCTCGCTGAAGACGCGGGAGACCCGCGCCAGAGGAATCGGGTCGTCTGCCGCAAACGCCAGCGCTTCGACCACGCCATCCAGCTTCGCCTCATACTCGGAGATTACAGGTGCCTCCGAGACGATTCCACCGTGGACAGGTGATTCCGATGGAGGAACGGGATACGCCTTCGGCTGGCTGACGGGCGGCTGGCGCTCATCCTCGGATTCCCGGTACTCAAGCGCTTCGAGCGCTTCGCGGGCGCTGCGTGTAAGCTTCTCAGCGTGTCGCTGATCGGTATCCTCGGGGATGGCCATGTGTTCTGCCATGAAATGATGCGTTGTCGGGCCCGGCGTTTCAGAACGATCACGTTCGGCCGGCCTGGCTTCTAGGAGCCTGGCTTCTAAGGTGGATACTGGCGCGGGCTGCTCGCTAAACACATGGGCCGGAGCCGGGGTTTCCGCATCGCCCCCTTCATCTGTGGCTTTGCTCCCATCCTCCATCCCCCGGCGTTGCTGCCTCTGAGGCGTTTGCACGTCAGGAGTCGGAACCGTCGCAGCCCCTTCTGACGTCGACGCCTCTCGATTTGACAAGGATACCTCGGATACCCGCATTTCGAATGGCGCCGGCTGACCAGGATTCGCCTCCGCGTGCCGAACCTCTTCATCCTCTGCCGCAAGGAAGGCAGCCGAAACGCTACGCAAGGGCGAGGTATCAAGCAGGGCATCGGATGCGGGATCTTCCTCTCCTGGATGATCGCCCACTGCTTTCTGAACCGCGTTCGACCCTACTAGGGGTGAATCGATCACCGGTTCGGGAGCTATCGGCGACTCGACATCGGGCTGGTGAACCACGACGGCTTCGACACCTGGTTCTTCACTGCTCGACGACATCATAACCGACTTTTCAAGTACGGGCTCTTCGATGACCGCCGCCTCAACAACCGCTTCTTCAACAACAGGCGCCTCAACAACCGCCTCTTCAACAACAGGGGCCTCAATCACGGATGCTTCAGCAATCGTCTCCTCCACAACAGGGGCCTCAATCACGGATGCTTCAGCAATCGTTTCCACGACAACCGGGGCCTCAATCACGGATGCTTCAGCAATCGTCTCCTCGACAACAGGGGCCTCAATCACGGACGTTTCAGCCATCGTTTCCTCGACAACCGGCGCTTCAATTGCCGGAAATTCAGTTCCCGGCTCCTGCATCGGTCCAACGGATGTCGACACAGGCTTCCCTGGGTTGGCCTGAGCCGGCGGCAAATCGGCCTTCTGCTCTTCAACGTGCGACGCCTCAGCGTTCAAGCGCGGTTCAGGCTCAACGATGCGTACCGTTTCTACCCGCGGAACGACACGTCGTTCGGGTTTTGAAAAGAGCGCCACGCTGCGCTTTTTTTCTTCGGTGGGCCGTGGAAATTGTGTTTCCTCGGTGTGAGTCGTCGATTTCGCCACGACAGGTGGGCGCTCATCTTCCTGGTTCGGTTGAGGAGGCTCCGGAGTCGCTCCTTGCGACGCCTTGGCGCTAGCGACATGATGCTCCTCATGCTCATTTTTGAGGCTCAGCAGGAAATCGGACAGTGATTGCGCCCGGCTCGAAGGGGGGCCGGCTGTATCGGGCGGGCGGCGTTCTCCCTCGATGGCCGCCGCGATCGACTCCAGCGCCGGGAAATTTGGACGGGGATTGGGGGCCTGATCGGTCGTCGCGAGGTTCGTCGGGATTGCGTGGCCGTCCCCCGTCGGCGGATCGAGGCGCGCGAGGATGGAAAGGGCCTGCTGACGTGCATCAGCGATCTGGCCTCCCTCCTGCGAAGATAGAGGCGTGGCTTGCCGGGAAGTCGGCGGCTCGGCAGGCGGCGTCCGCAGCGTATGAAACGCCTTCAACACATCCGGCTTTTTGGGCCGAGCAAGTTCATGGGGCTTGTCCTGTCCAGCCGGCGCGCGGGAGGGGTCCTCCGAGGGCGAAGCAGCCGAACGATCCAGTTCATTCGCCTTGCGGCTTTGTACCGGAGACACAATCCAGCTCTCACGCGGCATCGCGGCGTCGTACGAGGTGGCCGAAAATCGGGGAGGGCCTGGGGCATCCATGGGGGCATCGACACTCGGCGCAGGGCGCAGCCGAGGGCCTGTCTCGCTGGATTTCCGCGGAATATCGAGCGTGCCGTTTAACGGGTCGTAGATGCGGCGTGCGCCCGCTGGGCGTTCTGCTTCGCCGGCATCGTCCGCGCTCAGCGTGGCGTCTGGGCGTTCCGGTCGGCTTTCAGCGAGTGTCCGATCACTGCCCTCCCCCATTGACGCTTCCAGCTTATCCAGGGACTTTAGGACGAACGACTCGTAGTCACTATCCATCCCGTCGAGCTCCGTGGGATTCGACAACAGGACATTCGAATCCAGCGCCGGCGCGGACGTATCCGCCGCGGACGCAAAATCGATCGGTCCGTCTTCATGCCAGGGAAGGGAGTCCTCCCGTTCAATCGTCTCGGGCAACTCCTTGGCAGACTCGAGCGTCTCTTCCGGCTTGAAACCGGGATACCGCGGTGCGTGCGGAATGATATACGTTTCACCGACCCGGCTGAACTTGTCGAAGGACTCGATAACCTGTCGTTTGAAGACCTGGAGCCGGGCGCGCAGTGCGTGGGAGTCTATACTTTTGTCGCCGCCGTGAAACCGGATGAGATCCTGCTCGACATCTTCCGGCAGCGATATTTTGCGCACGTCTACACGCAGACCCCGCCGGCGGAGGGCGGAGAGTAATTCGTTTTTGTATTCGTCGATACTCGGCAGCTCAGCATCATTATCCGGCTGTGGAGTGGCTATACCTCCCGATGAGAAGAGGCCACTTGGTGGGGTATAGCTATCCTCGCCGTCGGGCTCGTTGGCCAGGGCGCCGAGGTCCCATATGGGTTTGTCTTTCTTTTTGACGGGGAGGACTTCGTCGGCAGGGGCAGGATCCTGAAAGAGGCCTTCACCCTCTTTCAGAAAAGAGGTAAGGTAATTTCCGGGATCCAGCCACGTGTAGTCTCGCTTTTCGGGCGACCAGATCGCCGTCCCTGAGACTTTGACCCAATCCACATCCCGATCAGAGAACGGCGACGACCGTCCCTTCTTTAAAAGTCGATCCCTAAATCCGCCAAAGTAACGAGCCATAGCGGCGTATCGGTTTCGCCGGTGAATGGAAACGTACGCGAGCCGTCGCGGGGCGAGGCGTCACGTGCGTCGAGGGGCTCGGGGGGATGAGACAAAAAACGCGCGGAGCATCCGTGTAAGTTTAACGTGTGGGGCTCCCGTGTACGAACGCTTTTTGACGACGCCTGGCTGCGTTTTTCAGAGAAAGGCCATGCGCCGTTGGGCTCACTCGTTTGCCGGCTGTACAGTCGGATCCGCTGGCGGGGGTGTCGCGCCCCCGTAGGAGAGGGTGCGTTCCAGGTAGAAATCGTTCCCGTCGGGGGTGATGAGAAGCGAAACCTGTCCCTGCTGCGCCATCTCAAGGATCACGAGGAAGGTGACGATGATAAAATGCTTCGGCCGACTGGCGATGAGGTGAACAAACGAGAGCCTGTCCTCAAAGGCCAACCGCTCCAGCACAAACTCGCGCTGAGAATCCAGCGAGTACTGGTTACGATGTACCGCGTGAACGGGCGTATCCGGCACCTCGCTGAGCACTCGCTGTAAGGCGCTGATCAGACTAAAGACCGACACCTCGAGCTCGACACCCTGCACTCCAATAATCTGCTCCTTCTCCTGCTCGGAGAACGAACGCGTGAAGTGCTCGCCGCGTATCTCATAATTGTCGTTCAAAGACTGTGCCGCCTCCTTGTACTGCATGTACGTAAGGAGTCGCTTCACCAGTTCGCTGCGTGGATCGACCGGTTCGCCCTCTTCATCCACTTCGGCCGACGGCAGCAGCATGCGCGCCTTGATGTTGATCAACTGGGCGGACATATAGATGAAGTCGCCCACGCTATCGAGGTCGATCTGCTCGAGCACACGCACGTACGAGAGAAACTCGTCCGTTATCCGCGAAATGGGGATATCGTGGATATCGAGTTCATCCCGCTGAATAAAAAACAGCAGAAGGTCCAGGGGTCCTTCGAATTCCTGCAGTTGAACGCGATACATCGAAGCGAGGTGAATCGGCTAGTGATCGGCAAGCCGGCAGCGGCCATAACCATGGACGCAAGAATCGTGCGGAAGCCGCGCCCGTCGCTGGCGCATCCTATTAGGAGTATCGTCACGGCGAACCGCCGGCGCGAGATTTAAACCAGGCGATGGTGTGTGTCAATCCATCCGTCAGGCTTATTTCCGGCCGCCAACCCAACGTGTGGCCGGCCAGGCCGGCATCGAGCACGCTGCGGGCGACCTCTCCCGTGCGCGCCGGCGCCAGGGCAAAGCCGGGGTCGACGCCAAGTGCATCGGAGAGGACGTGGTACAATTCCAGGACGCTGGTCTCGATACCGGTCCCAATGTTAAACGTGCCGCTCGCAGGCTGCCGCAGGGCCAACCGATTGGCGCGAACGACATCGCCCACATACACATAATCGCGCGTCTGGAGGCCATCCCCAAAAATCGTGACGGGACGAACGGCGAGCAGCCGCTCGATAAACACCGAGATCACACCCGCGTCGCCTTCGGGTGTCTGGCGAGGGCCATACACGTTGGCGTAACGGAGGGAGACAGTAGTCAAGCCGTGGACATCCGCGTAATAGGCAAGATACCGCTCGGACACAAGCTTGGATACGCCGTAAGGCGATTGGGGGCGCTCCGGATGGGTTTCGTCCTGAGGAACACGCACGGGCTCGCCATATAACGCCCCTCCGGAAGAGGAAAAGACGACGCGCCGGAGTCCGGCGGCACGACCGGCTTCCAGCAGATTCAGCAGCCCCAACACATTTACGCGGGCATCAAACGCCGGCTCGGCGACAGAGCGTCGGACGTCGATCTGGGCGGCAAGGTGTACCAGAGCGTCGAAGCGATGCTCGGCAAAGAGGTCGCACACGGCAGGGTCGCCGATGTCCAGGACGTGCAGTGACACACCGGGGGGAACCTGCTCTCGGTAGCCATTGATCAGGTTGTCGAGCACATGTACCTCGTGCCCTTCATCCAGCAACGCATCCGCGACATGGGAGCCGATAAAGCCGGCGCCTCCGGTCACGAGCACCTTCATGCCGGCGTGAGCGCGATGGTGGAGAACGTATCCGGGGCAAACAGCGTCTGGGCGAGGTCCTGCACCTGCGCGGCCGTCACGGCCTCGACCGAGGCGATGATTTCGTCCAGCGAGAAATTGCGGCCAAAATAAAGCTCTTGTTTCCCCAATCGCATCATCCGGTTGCTCATGCTTTCGAGCCCCAACATGAGCGAACCCTTGACCTGGCTGACCGCCTGGTGGAGCAGGCGCGGGCTAATGGGGACCTGCGCGAGGCGGTCGATCTCCCGAAGGATCAGCTTTGTCGCGCGGGGGATTTTCTTGCTATCCGTGCCCATATAGACGCCAAAATCGCCCGTGTCCGACTGCATGTTGGCGAACGAGTAGATCGAGTAACAGAATCCGTACTTCTCGCGGATATTCTGGTTGAGCCGGCTGGACATCCCACTGCCCAGGATCGTATTGAGCACATTCATGACGCTCCGACGTTCGTCCATGATACCAAACGCGCGCCGGCCCAGGACGAGATGCGCCTGCTGGATTGGCCGCGGCTCGATGAGATCGCCCGGGGCGTAACCGTTGACCGACGGCGTGGCGTACTCGCGGTTCGTGCGATCCACCCCTTCAAAAGCCTTGCGAACGTACTGGACGACGCGGTTGTGGTCGATATTACCGGCGACGGAGATGATCGTCCGCGCCGGCGTGTACCGGGTATCGACGTAGTGTTGAAGCTGGTCGCGCGTGAAAGACCGGACGCTGTCCGGGTAGCCGATGATCGGGCGCGCGAGAGGGGTGTTCTTGTAAACGACGGCCTCGTATCGATCAAAGATGAGGTCTTCCGGCACATCCTCATACATCTTGATCTCCTCGATCACCACATCCTTTTCCTTGTCGAGCTCCTTTTCGGGGAAGGTCGGCCGGAGGATGAGATCGCAGGTGACATCGATCGCACGGTCCAGATGTTCGTCGAGCGCGCGGGCGTAATAACAGGTGTATTCCTTGGTCGTGAAGGCATTCAGATAGCCTCCGACAGACTCCAGCCGGCGCGCGATCTGATCCATCCTCCGGCGTTGGGTCCCTTTGAACACCATGTGTTCGATAAAATGGGAGATGCCGGCTTCCGCCTCGCTTTCATCGCGACTGCCGGTATAGACCCATACGCCTACCGAGATGGAACGGACAGAGGGAATGGCTTCCGTAACGATACGGAGTCCGTTCGGGAGCGTGGTTTTATCAAATCCGGAAGCGGCCGGCGTGTTCATGGCTCGGTCCCGAGATGGGCGTAATGAGTTAAAAAAACGGGGATCCCCTGATTTGAAACACCGGGAGGGAGCAAGGCTCCCTCCCGGTGTCCAACGTTCACACATCGACTGGTCTAGCGACGTCCACCGCCACCACCGCCGCGACGATCGCCACCACCGCCGCCGCCGCGACGATCGCCACCGCCACCGCCACCACGACGATCACCACCGCCTCCTCCGCCGCGCCGATCGCCACCACGATCTCCGCGGTCGCTACTACTGCGCTCCCGCTCGGGCCGTTCGACGCCATTCTCCGGTTTCGGGAGGAACGGTTTACGGCTCAGACGGAGTTTGCCGTCGTCGCGGACTTCGATCAGCTTGACGCGGATCTTGTCGCCTACCTGCACATAGTCTTCGGGACGTTCCACGTACACATGGTCCATCTCCGACACGTGCAACATGCCTTCTTTCCCCGGCATGATCTCGATGATCGCACCGAAGCTCAGGATGTCGCGCACGGTGCCTTCGTATTCCTCACCCTCTTCAGGGACGGTTACGATGCCCTTGATGATGCGCAGCGCCGCTTCGGCATTCTCCTGGTTGGTAGCGGACACGGTTACGTAACCAACGCCATCGCGTTCTTCGATCTCGATCTGAGTGCTCGTCTCGCGCTGGATGCCCTGGATGATCTTGCCACCGGGCCCGATAACCGCGCCGATAAACTCGGAGTCGATCGTGATCTGCGTGAGGCGAGGCGCGTAGGGCGACATTTCGCCGCGCGGCTTGTCGAGCACCTCGGCCATCTTGTCGAGGATATATAGCCGGCCTTCGCGGGCCTGTTCGAGGGCGCTTGCGAGGACCTGCTTGGTCAGACCCGACACCTTGATGTCCATCTGGCAGGCCGTGATCCCGGCGCGGCTCCCCGTCACCTTGAAGTCCATATCGCCGAGGTGGTCCTCGGTGCCCAGGATATCGCTGAGCACGGCAACCCGCACCCCGTCCGTGATGAGCCCCATTGCCACGCCGGCAACGGGCGCTTTGATCGGGACGCCGGCGTCCATCATGGCTAGTGCACCGGAGCACACCGACGCCATGGACGACGAACCGTTGGACTCCAGCACGTCCGCATTGATGCGGACAGTATAGGGGAAGTCCGCATCCGCGGGCATGATGGCCGACAGGGCGCGTTCGGCGAGGTAGCCGTGGCCGATCTCCCGGCGGCTGGTGCCGCGAAGCATCTTGGCCTCACCCGTACAGAAGGGCGGGAAGTTGTAGTGGAGGTAGAACCGGCGATCCGTGGTGTCGAACACCTGGTCGACCGCCTGGGCGTCTTTCCGGGTGCCGAGGGTAACGGAGGCGAGCACCTGTGTTTCGCCGCGGGTGAAGATCGACGAACCGTGGACGCGGGGCAGGTAGCCCACTTCCGCCCAGATGTTGCGGATCTCCATGAGCCCCCGACCGTCGAGCCGGCGACCTTCGGCGAGAATCATTTCCCGCATCACGCTGCTCTCGACATCACCGACGGCAGTCTTGATCTGGCTTGCTGTATACCCTTCGACCGTAGCCTCGGCACGCGGTTTACCCGTTTCCGGGTTGTTATCGCCGAGGAGCTGGCTCAGAACGAATTCCTTGAGTTCGTCGATGCTGCTGTAGAAAGCTTCCTTCAGATAGGGCTGCAAGAGCACCGCACGCACCTTCTCGCTGATCAGAGCGGAGACGGTGTCGATGAGCGGCTTGGGCGTGACGATTGGAGTGTAGGTCATCGGCTCCGGTTTCCCGAAGGCATCGACCAGCGCCTTCTGCCCCTGGCAGAGCTTCTTGATCGCTTCGTGGCCCACTTCAAAGGCCTCAAGCATGGTCTCTTCAGAAACCTCCTTCATCTCCCCTTCAACCATCATGATGGCATCGGCCTTGCCGGCGATGATCAGGTTGATTTCGCTCTCCGCCATCTGCTGGAGCGTGGGGTTGACGATAAACTCGCCGTTCACGAGCCCGACACGCACGCCGGCCGTCGGCCCGTCGCACGGGGCGCCGGCCAGCGCCAGCGTAGCCGATGCCGCCACGCCCGTGAGGACGTCCGCATCGTTCTCATCGTCCGCCGAAATGACGTAGATGATGATCTGCACTTCATGGCGGTAGCCTTCGGCGAAGAGCGGACGGATCGTCCGGTCGACGAGGCGGCTGGTCAGCGTCTCTTTATCGTTCAAGCGGCCTTCGCGCTTGATGAACCCGCCCGGGATCTTGCCGCCGGCCGAGAATTTCTCTTTGTACTCTACCGTGAGCGGGAAAAAATCCGCATTCTCACGGGGTTTCGGGGCTAATACGGCCGTAGCCAAAACCATGGTATCACCCAGGCGGGCGACGACGGAACCGTTGGCCTGTTTTGCGAGGCGACCGGTTTCCAGAGAGATGAACCGCCCGGGGGCGAATTCTATCTCTTGAATTGTTGCTTTCGACATTGTCTTCGTGTAAGTGAGAGTATCTTTTTCCTTTCTCCATCAATCAACATGACGCTACTGCTGCATGCGCTCAGGCACGTTCATCTACCAGCTACACATCGAATCAACGGACGACAGCCGGCGGACGCTCCGCCGGAATGGCACATAACATCGGGCGTCTCAACCCGCAGCAGGAGGCGCCGCGGTCCCCTCGGACACGCGCGCCTCACGTCGCGACGCAGCGATCACACCGGACTACACACCGGAGCGGTTACTTACGAATACCGAGGTCCTCGATGATCTTACGATACCGTTCGATGTCCTTGGCGACGAGGTAGTTCAACAGCCGGCGGCGCTTGCCTACCAGTTTGATCAACGAACGGCGGGTAGCGTGGTCCTTCGGGTGGAGCTTCAGGTGCTCCGTCAATTCGGTGATACGCTTTGAGAAGATCGCGATCTGAACTTCCGGAGTGCCGGTGTCGTTCGCCGCTTTACCGAACTGTTGGATGAGTCCGGACTTCAGTTCCTTCGTGAGCATGTAGGGCTCCTCTTTAGATTATACCATGCTAAAGAAGATGCACGCCGTGCGGGTCCTTCGTATCAGAGCCCGGTGTTCAACGTACACCCTGCGCTGTAATTCAGCGCTCTAATTCGGCCATACAACGCGCCTTGTCTTTTGAAAGTTGCTCGACGAGCGCGTCGACGGTGGTGAATTTTTTCTCGTCGCGGATACGTTCGACGAAATCGACCCGCAACGAATGGCCGTACAGATCTGCCTCCACGTCCAATAAATGGACCTCGATCCGCAGATCGGCGCCATTAAATGTAGGCCGAACGCCGATGTTGAGCATGCCGGCAGCAGGCGTCGCGACCCCTGGCCGCCAGACGCGCACGGCGTAGACGCCGGGCATGGGCACTACCTTGCGGGGGTTGTCCACGGCGAGGTTGGCCGTAGGGTAGCCGATGAGCCGGCCGCGGCCGTCACCGCGGATCACGGACCCCGTCAGACGATACGGCCTACCGAGCATGCCGGCCGCCTGCCGAACATCGCCTTCATCGACCAACACCTGGCGGATGCGGGTCGACGAGACGACATCCGCCTCAAGCACTTGCGCGGGAATCACATCCACCCCGAACCCGTACTGCTCGCCGAGTTCACGAAGCAGCGCGCTATCCCCCTCACGACCCCGGCCGAACCCATGGTCGTACCCGATGACGATTTCCTGCAGACCGATGCGCGCCAGCAGCACATCCGTCACAAACGCGGCGGCGTCCATGCCGGCGAGCTCCGGCGTAAATGGAATCACGATGAACCGATCCAGTCCCAGCGCATCGAGGGCTTCGGCGCGTTCCTCGATGGTAGTCAACAACGGCGTGGGCGTGCCGCGAACGACATCGCGGGGATGCGGATGAAAGGATACCGCCACGCTGATCCCCCGCCGTAAGTGGGCGCGCTCGACGAGATAGGCAATGATGGACCGGTGCCCCAGGTGCACGCCATCAAACGTCCCGACGGTGACGATGGAGCGTGCATCGTGCGCGAGCGAATCTAACCCTACGATGTATTCCATTAGAGCGGGCGATCTCTCGCCGGCGCCGCAGCGGCCAGCGCATCGAGGGCCCAGGCGCCCTCTACCCTGTACGGCCCGATAGCCACGCGGCGCAGCGCCGTAAGGTATCCGCCAACCCCGAGACGCGCCCCGAAGTCGTGCGCGAGGGTTCGAATATAGGTGCCTTTGGTGCACGCAACCTCGAAGGGGACGTCGTCGCCAACGCGAGGGCCGAGGGTGAAACGGGCGATCTCGATCGTGCGAGCGGGTCGTTCGATGGCCTCGCCACGGCGCGCCTTTTTGTAGAGGCGTTCGCCGCCGATCTTGACGGCGGAATACATCGGGGGGATCTGCTCTTGCCGGCCCAGAAACGATTGGCGCACGGCATCGAGGTCGGCCTTGCTGACGCCGCTGGCGTCCGTGTGGGCCTCGGCCGGCGTCTCGGCGTCGTAGGAAGCGGTCGTCGCGCCAAGCCGGATCGTGCCGGTATAGACTTTGTCCATCCCCATAAATGTCTCCATGCGCTTCGTGGCTTTCCCGACGAGGCAGATTAGAAGACCGGTGGCCATGGGGTCCAACGTGCCGGCGTGGCCAATTTTTCGGATGCCGAGGATACCGCGGAGCCGGCGGATGACGGTGAAGGAGGAAAACCCATCGGGCTTATCGACCAGCACAACCGCATCCGAGAGATCGGGGAAATTCGGGTACCCGTACACCGATGGTTCGGCCGGACCGTGCGAGGAGGTGTTCACGCGATGGCGGGGTTCAAGTGTCCGACTCGCGACGCTCCCGTTCCGCGCGGATGCGCTGGAAAAGGGTCTCCATCTTCTCCGCCTCCACCGCCGACTCGTCGAGGAAGAACCGGATGTCCGGGATCGTGCGCACCTGGTGTCGGATTCGGCCGGCGAGCTCCGCGCGAATCTGCGGGGCTAGGCCTTCGAGGTGTTTAAAGACGGTCTTGCGCTGCATCTCCGTCGCGCCGAGGACGCTGACGTAGACGTAGGCGATCGACAGGTCCTTCGTCACGCGCGCCCCGGTCACCGTCACCATCGGCTGGAGTTGCTCGACATAGTCCTGTCCCAGGATCTGCGCGATCTCCCGCTGGATCAACCGCGCGACTCGTTCCATGCGGATGCTCATCGCGATTTCCTCAAAATCTGGCTACGGCGTCGCGAGGCCGAAGCCCCGCGACGCGGTGCAAATCAAACCGACAACTTCCGCTTCGTCTCGACGATTTCGTAGGCTTCGAAGCTGTCGCCAACCTTGATGTCGTTGTAGTGCTCCATCCCGATGCCGCACTCGTATCCGGTGAGCACTTCCTTGACGTCGTCCTTGAAGCGGCGGAGGGAGCTGATCTCTCCGTCGTAGATGACGATGCCATCGCGGATGAGGCGGATGCGGTCGCTTCGGCGGATGCGGCCTTCCGATATGAAGCAGCCGGCGATGGTGCCCATTTTCGGGACCTTGAAGATCTCACGAACTTCGGCGACGCCGGTGATCTTCTCCGACTCTTCCGGCGAAAGGAGTCCTTCGAGGGCATCGTGGACGTCCTTGATGGCGTCGTAGATGATCGAATACATACGAATATCGATCTCCTCGCGCTCGGCCAGGTTGCGTGCGCCGGTGTCGGGCCGAACCTGGAAACCGATGATGACGGCATCCGAAGCCGATGCCAGCATGACGTCGCTCTCGGTGATCGCACCCACGCCACGGTGGATGATATTGACCGCCACTTCTTCGGAGGAAAGTTTGAGGAGCGAGTCGGACAACGCTTCGACCGAGCCGCCCACGTCCGCCTTGACGATGAGGTTGAGCTCCTGGAAATCGCCCAACGCGAGGCGACGGCCGATTTCGTCCAGCGTAATGTGCTTGCGCTGGCGGAGCGACTGTTCGCGGTGGATCTGCTGCCGGCGTTGCGCGATTTCGCGCGCTTCCCGTTCTTCATCCAGCACGACAAACTGGTCGCCCACTTCCGGAGCGCCCGTGAATCCGACGACGAGCGCGGGCAACGCCGGACCAATGGATTCGACGCGTTTGTCCCACTCGTTGAACATGGCGCGGATGCGGCCGCTATAGATGCCGGCCACGAACGCATCGCCCACCCGCATCGTCCCATTCTGCACCAGGATGGTAGCCACCGTACCGCGGCCTTTTTCGAGGCGGCTTTCGATGACGACTCCGTAGGCGTTTCGGGTCGGGTTGGCGCGCAACTCCTGCAAGTCCGCCTCGAGGAGCACTTTTTCAAGCAACTCCTGCACACCAGCGCCCGTTTTGGCTGATACGAAGGCGCACTGCGCTTTGCCGCCGTATTGTTCGACGAGCACCCCTTGATCCGCGAGGCCCTGCATCACACGGGGAGGATTAGCGTCAGGCCGATCGATTTTATTGATCGCGACAACGATCGGGACTTCGGCCGCCTTGGCGTGGTTGATGGCCTCGATCGTCTGGGGCATGACCGAATCGTCGGCGGCGACGACGAGTATGACGACGTCCGTCACCTGAGCGCCGCGGGCGCGCATGGCGGTGAAAGCCTCGTGGCCCGGGGTATCAAGGAAGGTCACTTTGCGGCCGTCGCCCACGTCCACATGGTAGGCGCCGATGTGCTGAGTGATGCCGCCGGCTTCTCCGGAGACGACATTCGCCTTACGGATATAGTCGAGCAACGACGTCTTGCCGTGGTCGACGTGGCCCATGACGGTCACGACCGGGGCGCGGGGCAGGAGATCTTCGGCCGCATCTTCGCCCAGGTCGATGTCGTTGGTGCCGAAGTCCGTGATAAACTCGGCCTCGAATCCGAACTCGTCCGCTACAAAGGAGATGGTATCCGCATCCAGGCGCTGGTTGATCGACACCATGAGGCCAGAGGCGAACAGGGTGCTGATCACCTCGGTGACTGAGACGTCCATCAAGCCGGCGAGCTCGCCGGTCGAGATGAACTCGGTAACTCGCAGGATGAGCGAATCCTCTTCGGCCGTGACGATATCGCGTTGCCGCTGGGCCGCCACGTCGTCGCGTTTCTGGCGGCGGCGTTTCTGGCGGGTGCGGCTGGCGCCTTGTTCGAGGGTGCGGAGCGTTTCCTGGTAGGACTGCTCGACTTCCGCCGCGTCCACCTGGGGACCTCGTTTCCGCTTCTTCTTGTTTTTGGCGGCCGCGGTCTCCTTTTCCTTGTCTTTCTCCTTCTCCTTGACGGTTCGCTCGACCACGGCCGGCGCCTGGGGTTCGGCATCGGGCGTGTCCGCTTTCCGCTTCCGCTTCCTTTTTTTCTTTTTCCGCTCCGCCGCGCTGTCGACATCGGCGAGGTCGATCTTGCCGATCACCTTGGTGCCTTCGAGCTTGTAGCGACGGGCCGAGACGAGCCCTTCTTCCTCGTCGGCCAGCACGATATCGGGCGCGAGGATAGCCAGCGGATCGATCACGATCGGCAGTTCCTCGACGACTTCCTCTTCTTCCCCGACCACGTCCTCTTCCTCGAACTCCAGCTCAACGGCCAGTTCGGGCTCGATTTCGGCGACCACGGGTTCGGGCTCGGAAATGACGACCTCCTCGACGACCGGTGGGGGTGGGGGTTCCGGTTCGGGGACGACGGCTACGGGTTCGGGCTCCGGGGTGGGAGCGACGACAGGTTCAACGACTTCAGGAACGACAGGCGGGGGAGGGGGCGGTGGAGGCGGCGGTGCGGGCGGCGGTGCGGGCGCCTCCTCGGGCTCATCTTCCCCTTCGGAGTCATCGCCGGCCAGATCCAACAGGCGAGCCGCACGTTTCTCTTTCACACGGGCGGCGGTCTCCATATCCTGCGCGAACGCTTCGAGCAACGACAGGTAGGCATCCTCGTCGGTGATCGAGGCATTGACCCCCTTGCCTGCGAGGACGTCTTTAAAGCCGTCCTGCTCCAGATGCTGGAGGAGCGTATCTATGGCCACATTCAGCTCTCTAGATACGTTAAAAAGCCTGACTTTCTTGAAGGTCGTCTGTTTTGTCATACACCTTAAGATACACACTTAGGCGAAAAGCCGCCTCCCTGGCACGCCATCGCGCAATCAATCCTCTTCCACCTCCTCTTCGTCCTCAAATTCAGCCTTGATCACGTTGAGGACACGTTGTGCCGCTTCCGTGTCGAGGCCCGAACGACGCACCAGTTCTTCCAGGGAGAGTTCGAGTACGGCACGAGCCGAGTCGCATCCGATGTTCTGGAGCAGCTTCAGCGTGTCGGGGTCGAATTCGTCTGCAAATTCGCCGATTTCGATGTCTTCTTCGTCGGCAGCGATTTCGCGGTAGATATCGATTTCATACCCCGTCAGAGCCGCCGCGAGGCGAATATTGATACCACCGCGACCGATGGCCTGGCTGACTTCATCGGCCCGGACAACCACCTTCGCGCGCGGTGGATTCAACTCATTATTGACGACCACATTGACCGGCTTGGCCGGGGATAGCGCCCGTTTGATCAATTCGTGTGCATCGTTGGTCCATTCCAGGACGTCGATGTTCTCGTTGCCCAGTTCCCGCACGACGGCATGGATACGGACACCTTTCATGCCGACGCAGGCACCGACGGGGTCGATCCGGTCGTCATGGCTTTCCACGGCTACCTTGGCGCGGTCGCCGGGCTCGCGGACGATGCGCTTGATCTCAACGATGCCGTCATAGATTTCGGGCACCTCAAGTTCGAACAGACGCTCCATGAAGATAGGATCCGCGCGGCTAATGATCACCTGCGGATTGCTGCCGGCGTCGCGGCGCACTTCCTTGACGACGGCGCGCAACATGTCGCCCTTGCGGTAGCGATCCTTGTAGATCTGCTCTTCGCGAGGTAGCAGCAGTTCAACCTTATTATGGATCACGAGGACTTCGCGGCGGCGGATCTGGTAGATCTCACCTACGACGACCTCACCGATAATATCTTGATACGCCTTGTGGACGTTTTCTTTCTCGATATCGCGAATGCGCTGGCTGAACGTCTGCCGGGCCGTCATGACGGCGCGCCGACCGAAATCCGCGATGTCGACTTCGCTCGCCACCTCGTCCCCCTCCGAGAAATCTTCGTCGATACGGACGGCGTCGCGCACTTCGATCTGGGTGACGGGATCGTCCAGGTCCAGGTTCGCCACGACCTGGCGGATATGCAGCACTTGAATATCGCCATTGTCCGGGTTAAAGATGATCTCAAACGACTCGTCGGAGCCATACCGCTTGCGAATCATGGCGCGGAAGACATCTTCCACGATCATTTGCAGGGTATCGCGTTCGATCCCTTTCTCCCGGGCGATTTCGGCAAAAGAAGATACTAGGTTCGTGCTCTGCATGGCGTTGCCTTCGTATCAGGTATCACTTGGTGACTGAATGGGACCGGCGACCATTCCGGGCCGGCCTACCAGGGTAACTCGATCCTGGCCTCCACGATATCCGCATAACGGACACGGCGTGGCTGATCATCCGTGATTTTAAGTTCAACATCGTCGTCTCCCGCGGTGGCGAGGATGCCGCGGACCGTATGCTCCGCGCCGTCTTCACCCCGAACGACCAGGCGCATTGGGCGCCCGCTATGCCTGCGGAACTGCCGGGGCATCACCAGCGGCCGGTCGGCCCCCGGGGAAGAGACGGTGAGGTAATACCGCCCCTTGATGATGTCCTCGGTTTCCAGCAAAAAACCGATTTCCCGGCTCAAGTCCGCCAGCGCCTCGATGGAAATGCCCTCGTCGCGATCGACGAACACCTCCACCACACGCGAACCCTCGCGGCCGCGAATCGAGACGTCCACCAGAAAATATGGCGGATCCTCGATCACCTCCTCGATGATCGCCCGCACGCGTGCGGGCAACGGATCGTATTCCGGTTCAACCGGTTTGCTAACCGTAGTGCTCATAAGAATAAAAAAGCCCGGTCCTTTCGAGAACGGGCGCTGCAGGGTCTCACCTACAACAACAAAAAAGGGCGGCCACTGACCCCCCTTGCACGTCTACCGCAGCTAACTTTGCAGCTAACTTTGCAGCTAACGTTGAAGTTACCTTCGCAGCTAACTTACCTGCGCCGTAGGCACCGTTCCGAGCGCTCCTGAGGTCCCATCAAACGCGGGCAAAAAGCGTTAGTTCCGGTCTCCTGGGGGCCTAAAAGCGCGTCTTATTCAGACCAGGGTTGGACGCCGCGCCCAATCGACGGTTTCCTGAAAATCGAGCATGAAATGCAGCCCTCGGCTCTCCCGCCGCATCTGAGCGCTACGGATGATGAGGTAGGCGACAACGATCATGTTGCGCATCTCGCAGAGGCCCGTGGATACGCGGGAGCGGCGGTAAAAATCTTCCGTCTCTTCGTAGAGGAGGTGCGTGCGCCGGAAGGCGCGTTCCAGGCGGAGGCGGGAGCGTACGATCCCCACATAATCCCACATAACGCGGCGCAGTTCGTCCCGATTGTGTGAGATGAGCACCCATTCCTGGGGCTCCTCTGTGCCGCTATCGTCCCAATCAGGAATACCCTCCATCCACCCGACCGCGCGCACAAAGGCGGTGGCTTCCCGCGCGGCCCGATAGCTGAACACGAGCGCTTCGAGGAGGGAGTTGCTCGCCAGCCGATTCGCGCCGTGCAACCCTGTATGACTGACCTCGCCACAGGCGAACAGGCCGCGAATGGATGTTCGCCCCATCGCATCCACCTGCACGCCTCCGCACTGGTAGTGCGCCGCCGGAACGACGGGGATTGGCTCGGTCGTCATGTCGATCCCATACCGGAGACAGGTTTCGTAAATATTGGGAAAATGCCGGCGAACGCGATCCGCGCCGATGTGCGATATATCGAGCAGCACATAGTCGTCCCCTCGTTGCTTCAACTGGTCGTCGATGGCACGCGCGACGATGTCGCGGGGCGCGAGTTCGCCGCGACGGTCGTAGTCCGGCATGAACCGGTGCCCATTTTTGTTGAGCAGGATGCCCCCTTCGCCGCGCACGGCCTCGGTGATGAGGTACGAATTCGCCTCGGCGTGATACAGGCTGGTCGGGTGGAACTGGATGAACTCCATATTCGCGATCCGGGCCTTGGCGCGATAGGCCATCGCCAATCCGTCTCCGGTGGCGATGCCGGGGTTGGTGGAGTGGAGGTAGACCTGTCCACAGCCACCGGTGGCAAGAAGCGTGGCCCGGGCGAGCATGGTGAGCACCCGGTTGTTCTGTTCGTCGAGTACATAGGCGCCGTAACACCCGATGTCCGGCTGGAGGCGTGTCACGTGCCGGCCGAGGTGGTGGTCTGTAATGAGTTCAAGCGCAAAATGGTGCTGGAAGACCTGGATGTTCGGATGTGCATTCACCCGGGCGAGTAGTGCGCGTTCGACCTCTTTACCGGTCGCGTCGGCGGCATGTACGATCCGGTTCTCGGAGTGACCGCCCTCCTTGCCCAGGTGGAGCCGGCCATGTTCGCGGGTGAACGCCGCCCCCATCTCCATCAACTCGCGCACCCGCGCCGGCCCTTCCGTAACCACGATGCGGACGATTTCGGGATCACAAAGCCCGGCGCCGGCGATCAGCGTGTCCTCGATGTGTTTCTCGAAGCTGTCCGCGTCGTCGATGACGGCGGCGATGCCACCCTGCGCGTAGTTCGTATTCGACTCCGCGCTCTCTTTTTTGGTGACAATGGCCACGGTGCCCTCCTCCGCTGCGCGCAGGGCGAACGAGAGGCCGGCTATCCCGCTCCCGAGTAAAAGAAAGTCGTATCGCTCGGCCATAAGAGGGGCTGGGGGGTGTCACTGCATCAGGAAAGCCTTAATCAACTCGTCCAGGTTGCCTTCCATGACAGACTGGACGTCGGTGACTTTCGTCTCCGTTCTGTGGTCATTGACCATGGTATAGGGCTGGAACACATACGAGCGAATCTGGCTGCCCCACTCGATCTTCTTTTTATTGCCTTCGATCTCGTTTTTGGCCGCTTCCTGGATATCCTGCTCGAGTTTGTAGATCCGGCTCTTGAGCATCTTCATCGCCCGCTCCCGGTTCTGGAGCTGGCTCCGCTCCTCGGTGCATTCCGCGACGACCCGGGCTTCTTCTCCGTTGGATAGTGGGCCTATCCAGATGTATCGCGCCCCGGTTTCTACCTTGTTCACGTTCTGGCCGCCCTTGCCGCCCGAGCGGAACGTCTGCAGTTCCAACTGATCGGGCTTGATGTCTACCGTGATCGTCTCGTCGATCTCGGGATAGACGAATACGCTGGTGAACGACGTATGCCGCTTGCCGCTCGAATCGAACGGAGAAATACGCACGAGGCGATGCACGCCGCTTTCGGACTTGAGGTAGCCGTAAGCGTACTCGCCGGCGATGCGGATCGACGCACTTTTGATGCCGGCTCCTTCTCCTTCCTGATAATCCAGCATGGTCACGGCGAACCCTGCCTTTTCGGCATACCGGGTATACATGCGGAGCAGCATCTCGGCCCAATCCTGGGCTTCGGTGCCGCCGGCGCCGGGATGGATGGTAAGGATGGCGTCCCGCTGGTCATCCGGGCCGCTCATCATCTTCCGGAATTCGAGCGCATCGACTAGCGCGGCGAGGCGCTCGGCCTCGACCTGGATATCCTCCGCGAGGCCACCCTCTTCGGCATCCAATTCCAACAGGGTATCAACGTCCTGGGCGCTCCGTTCGATACGTTTCCAGGCGTTTAACCAGCTCTCGTGCAACGCGATTTCGCGTTCCACCTCCCTCGCCGCCGTCTGATTTTGCCAGAAATCAGGATTCAGCCGGCGTTGACTCAGCGCATCGATCTGTTGTTCGCGATGAGCCGGGTCAAAGATACCTCCCGAGCGTGTATACACGCTCTAACAGGCTACGGATTTCTTCGGTGGTCCTGGGCATCGGGGTACGTTTGCTCCATACTATGAGTGGTGCGCTCAGCGCCGCACCAACAGGGTGCGCGAGCGGACGATCCGCGCCGTCTGAGCGCCCACGAGGCCGCCGCAAACGCCGAGGGCGCATCCAATCAGAATCGTCAACACAACGAACATGGCTTCGGGCATGTTTCCCATGATCTCCGCCATCGCGTCGATCATGCGTGAAACAGGCGCGGAAGCCACGATAAAATTATAGGCGACCAGCAGGGCCCAGGGCAATCCCACGGCGAGTCCGCCCCAGAGCCAGCCTCGTTCCACAGCCAGATACCCGGCGACAACGCCGCCGGCGACACTGAAAGGCCATCCCAGCACGAGGTGTAACACGAGCGCCACGATCATTCCGGCAATGCCAGCCATTATCGGAATCCGGTCAATTGTTGAAGCTGCTCGCGGACACGCGGAGACGTTTCCTTCGCGAGACACCGCTGGATATCGTCGCGCAGCGGCGCCACGTTCACGGCGCGGAGGGCCTGCGCGGCGGAGAATCGTTCGATTTCGACGCCATCGTCCAGGAGGGCGACGAGCGCCTGCCCCACGCCGGCGCCCACGGCGGGCTGTGCTCGAGCAATCATGCCCAGAGCATCCGCCGCCGCCGCACGCACCTCCTCCGGTTCGCTCGGATCGAGCCGGGCCTCCAGGTAGGCGATCCCTTCCGGCGCAGCGATCGTTCCGTAGGCCTCGATCAGGGCGAGTTCGACGACATGTTGCCAGCTCTCGACATCAAACAGCCCCCGCACGGCGTCGAGCGTTTCGTCGGGGTACGATCGCGCCATCAGACGCACACTTTCGGCCATCAGCTGATACGACGGATCGCTCAGCGTGCCCCGCAACGCCGCCAGCAAGACACTGTCCGCATACCGCGACAGGGCGATGAGCGCGGCCTTTCGGACGATGGACGAGGCGTCGGAGCGGGTGACGCCGGCCAGCGCCTCGCGTACAAACGGGTCTCCAGCGTAGGCGGCGAGAGCGGAAGCGGAGGCCTCACGAACGGTCTCGCTGGCGTCGACGGAAAGGACGCGCAGCAGGGCATCGCGCGTCGGGGTTTCCGGCTCCAGCGCGCCGAGCGCCAGGACGGCATCGTACCGGCCGGCCATCTCATCATCCCCCTGGGCTTGACGCACCCACTCGTCGCGATCTTTCGTCTCCCGAATATCCGCCAACAGCCAGTCGCCGGCGTCGAACCGTACGAACGACACATCACCGGCAAGCGCAAAGCGGAATGTGGTGTCGCGATTTGACACGGTGAATCGCTGGGTGAAGGGGGCCGTGCCGCCTTGCAGGTTCAGCTCGACCTGGACGTCAAACCGAAACGCTGGGAACAGCACGCTGTCCTGCACCTGGCGCACCCGCACTTCGTACAGCCCGCGGTTGGCAAAAAACGTGTGATCGACTTCTATTTCAGGGTGCCCGGGCTGCTGGAGCCATTGATTAAAGAAGAAACCCAGATTGCGCCCCGACGCCTGCTCCATCGCCTTGCGGAGGTCGTCGGCAACGACATGGCGCGAGGCGTAGTCGCGTACGTACCGCCGAACCCCATTCCACCACAACACCTCGCCCAGTTCGAACCGGAGTTGATGGAGGACCATCGCCATCTTCTCGTATGTATGGCGGTCGTAGAGGGCGTTGGGGTCGTCGTATCCGTACCAGATGATTGGACGGCGCATCGACGCGGCCTCCTGCAGGTACGCCGTGCGTTGTTCGATGGTATGGGCCTGCGCCTCGTCCATGCCGGCGCTCTGTTCGATGTACACGCGCTCGAAGTAACTCGCGAAACCTTCGTTCAGCGGCAGATGGGCCCAGTTGCGGGGCACAATAAAATTGCCGAACCACTGGTGGGCGAGTTCATGAGCGATAAGATCGCGGCCGTCGAAGTCCAGCCGCGCACGCTCGTCGTGCTGGAGCTGTTCGTACATCACCGTGGCGGTGGTATTCTCCATGCCGCGCGCCGTGAAATCGCGCACGGTGACCTGTTTGTAGTTGGACCACGGGTACGCCACTCCGACCGCCTGCTCGAACACGCCCATCATGCGCGGCGTCTCGCCAAAAATGAACGAGGCGAGACGCTCGTACGCCGGCTCGACGATATAGGCCAGCGGCACCTGGCTGCCGTCGCTACGGGCATATCGATCGAGCACGGTCGTGAATTCACCCACCACGACGCTGGTGAGGTAAGAGGCATGGGAGCGAGAGAGGCGCCAATGGTCGCGCCGGAGGCCGTCGGCCAGTTGCTCCTGGGCGATGATCCCCCCGTTGGCGATCGTCGAATACGAGGCCGGCACGGTAAGGATGAGGTCCACCGACGCGAGGTCGTTTGGATAATCCCATCCCGGATACCAGTAGCGGTTATCCTGGGGCTGACCGAGCGTCCATACCTGCGTCGGCTTGGAGGAGTCGGTGCCTGCGCCGTCGACGAAGTGCATCCCCAGCCGTTGCCCGTTGCGGGTGGGATGGGCCGTGTAAGCGATGGCGACATCGAACGTATCGACGCCCAGGGGCTGTGGCGGGATGAGGGCTAGCGTGTGCCCGTCATACTGGATTTCCAGCGGAACCCGGGAGCCGTCCGTCTGGATCAGGCTCGCGTCGTGGATTTCCATGTCACGCCCGTCGAATCCGAGACGGGTCATTCCATTGACGAGCGTGCGCAGCCGATGCGTCGCAACGCCCAGGACGCGCTCCCCGGGGAAGTCGAACCGGAGGTCGAGTGTGGAGTGGAGCAGGTCGTAGTTGCTGACCGGCTCGACGAAGGCCTCGTCCGGGTTGCGGATCACCCGGTACGCCGGCGGCAGGTAGGCCGGCAAGACCTCGGCCGCGGCTTCGGCGGGCGTCGGCGTGGGCGCTGTTCGCGGCTGGATGACCCGGGGCCGGTAGGCCGGCGGGTCCGATTCGGAGGGCCGGCGTCCCGAACATCCCGCAACCGTCACCAAAACAACAACGAGCATGCCAGCCCACGCAGCGCTCAGACAAAGAGGGCGACTATTCCGCATGGTTCGATTCAAGCCTGATGACGCTGCGCGAACCGGGTGATCCGGCGGACAGCTTCTTCGATTTTGTCATATGCCGTCGCGTACGAGCAGCGCACGTACCCAGCGCCACTCGGCCCGAAGGCGTCTCCAGGAACCACGGCCACCCGTTCTTCCTCGAGCAGCTTCTGGGCGAATTCCTCCGAGGTAAAGCCTGTGGACCGGATATCCGGGAAGCAATAAAATGCCCCCTCCGGCTCGAACGTCGGCATGCCGGCATGGCGGAAGCCGTCAACAATCAGCCGACGCCGGCTGTCGTAGGCCTGTCGCATGGTTTCCACATCGTCGGCGCAATACTTCAACGCGGCCACGGCGCCGATCTGGCCGAGGGTTGGGGCGCTCATCACCACATACTGGTGCAGCTTGTACAGCGCCGCGGCGATCTCGCGGGGAGCGCACACATAACCAATACGCCATCCCGTCATCGCGTGATTCTTCGAGAAGCCCCCGAGGAGGACAGTCCGCTCCCGCAGGCCGGCCACCGACGGCACACACACGTGGCCGCTCTCACGCGCCTGACCATACACGAGCTGGTCGTAGATCTCGTCCGACAACACCATGAGGTCGTGCTCCTCCACCACTTCCGCAATCGCCTCGAGCGACTTACGGGACAGCACCGCGCCCGTCGGGTTGTTCGGGTAACCCAGAAATAGCATCTTCGTACGCGGCGTGATCCGAGACGCGATGTCTTCCGCCGTCACCTGGAACTGGTGCTCGACCGACGTGGGCACGTACACCACTTCGCCACCGGCGAACTGCGCCGTTGGACCGTAGGATACGAAACAGGGTTCGGGGATGAGGACCTCGTCGCCGGGGTCGACCAGCGCCAGCATGGCGAGCAGCATCGCCTCGCTCACCCCCACCGTCACGATGATCTCGGTTTTAGGGTCGTACGATACACCATAACGGCTTTTAAGATCGGCTGCGATCAACTCGCGTAATTCAAGCAGCCCGCTGTTCGCCGTGTAGCCCGTTTTCCCATCTCGCAAGCCCTGCATGGCGGCGTCGATGATCGGTTTCGGGGATACAAAATCCGGCTCGCCAATGCCGAGGGAGATGACATTTTCCATCGTCGCGGCGATTTCGAAATACCGGCGGATGCCGCTCGGTTTAACCTCGCGACCGCGTCTGGAGAGTTTGTCGGTAAGCGTGGGTCGAGAAGGTGCAATAGCCATGGCCGTATGCTGGGAACGGGATGGTGTGAGATATGAAAGCGGAACAGGAGCCGGGATCACCCGACACGTGCAAACGTTGTGAGATGTTCCTTCTCGCGCCCGCCGCCGGCGGGGCTAATATACGCCCTCCACGAGGAACGCGCATCGCTCGGGCCGGTACACCGCTCCGTTTCCGGCGTCCTTGTATTCTTAAGCCAGCGTACGAACCCAATCGAGAGTTATGGCTACTTCGTTCAAAAATTACATCGGCGGTCAATGGCAGGATGCCGCGGACAACGCCACGTTTGTCGATACCAACCCGGCCCGCTCGGCGGACGTCATCGGTCGTTTTCCCCTCTCGGGCGAGCGGGATGTCGACGCAGCCGTGCGCGCGGCGCAGGAAGCGTTTGTGACCTGGCGACGGATGCCGGCGCCGCAGCGGGGCGACTATCTGAAGCGCATCGGGGACCTGCTCACCGAGCGCAAGGACGCCATCGCCTTCGAGATGACCCGGGAGATGGGCAAAACGTTCACCGAGACGAAGGGAGACGTTCAGGAAGCCATCGACACCGCCTACTACGCGGCGTCGGAAACGCGGCGCCTCTTCGGGCACACCGTGCCGAGCGAGCTGCCGAACAAGTTCAACATGAGCATCCGACGGCCCGTGGGCGTCATCGGCGTCATCACGGCCTGGAATTTCCCGGTGGCCGTGCCCACCTGGAAGATGTTTCCCGCCATCGCCGCCGGCAACACGGTAGTCTTTAAGCCCAGCGAGGACGCGCCCCACAGCGGGATGCTGCTCGTGCAGGTGTTCGTTGACGCCGGCCTGCCCGTCGGGGTGGTGAATCTGGTCCAGGGCGCCGGCGCCACGGGCGCCGCCATTGTCAACCACCCGGGCGTGGACGCCGTGTCCTTCACAGGCTCGACGCAGACGGGCGCCAGGATCGCCGAGGTCTGCGGACGGACACACAAGCGCGTTTCGTTGGAGATGGGCGGCAAAAACCCGCAGATCGTGCTGGCGGATGCGGATCTTGACCTCGCGCTGGAGGGTGTGCTCTGGGGCGCGTTTGGCACCACCGGCCAGCGGTGCACGGCCACGAGCCGGCTCATCCTCCACGAGGCGATCCACGATACCCTCGTCGATCGCCTCATCACGGCGGCCGGACGACTCAAGCTCGGATACGGCAACGAACCAGGCGTACAGGTCGGCCCCCTCATCAACCAGAAGGCGTTTGACAAGGTGTCGTCCTACATGGACGTTGCCCGTTCGGAAGGCGTCCGGATCGCCTGCGGCGGGAAGCGCGCGATGGGAGCCGGCCTCGATATGGGCTATTTCTTCGAGCCCACCGTATTCACCGGCGTAACGCCAAACATGCGGGTGGCGCAAGAGGAAATCTTCGGGCCCGTATTGTCGGTGCTGAAGGCGTCGTCCTACGAGGAGGCGGTCGCGATCGCCAACAATACCGAATACGGCCTCTCGTCGTCGATCTACACGAAAGATGTAACGATCGCCTTCCGGGCCATTGAGGACATCGAGGCCGGCATCACCTACATCAACGGCCCGACGATCGGCGCCGAGGCGCACATGCCGTTCGGTGGCGTGAAACATACCGGCAACGGCCACCGCGAGGGCGGCTGGGAGGTGTTTGATTTCTACACGGAGACGAAGAGTGTCTACATCGACTACAGCGGGAAGCTACAGAAAGCGCAGATTGATAATCAGTAATCAGGGCTGTTCATAAAACGACTATTATTATCGCTTTGTCATCCCGGACCTGATCCAGGATCCAGAAAAATGGCTCATCCGACTAGGGTGTGTTGACATTCGGCATGGAAGAGCGGGTTTTCGATGGATTTCGTGTAGATCGAGGCGCTTTTCGAGCGCGATGCAGCGCATCTCGCGAGAAAAGGAACGACGAGCTGCGCGAAATC
>Ga0163144_10000772_pt1 | contig 75680 bp, 61 predicted proteins | sample OliLak19BULKMAT1_FD_123175 | JGI IMG/M metagenome (GOLD analysis project Ga0163144, IMG submission 123175) | Freshwater microbial mat bacterial communities from Lake Vanda, McMurdo Dry Valleys, Antarctica - Oligotrophic Lake LV.19.BULKMAT1 | ecosystem: Environmental > Aquatic > Freshwater >... | reverse complement strand
ACGCCGGTCTGCGCGTGTATACCCCACCCTTCTCTATTGTTGCGTACGACAAGGGTCCAGGCTCGTTTACCGTCGAGGCCTTTGGCACCCCCACTCCCACGGAAATGGATTTGGGGGAAAATATTTTGGCAATGACGGGTCCAATGGGCCCTCTCCCGGTAACGATTAAGGATCTAATACCTCACGCCAAGAGTCTGTCGGTAATTCAGAAACTGGAGCCAGCCGCTACTTCTCTGGCCCGCCGCTGCCGTCAGAAGATATCGGAAACGTTTCGGCAAAATATCTCGCTCTCGGAAATTGCTGACGCATTAAAGAGTTCAAACGGCGTACTTTCGCGTCAATTTAAAGCAAGTTATTCGATCTCTCCGTCCATCTACCGACAACGCCTCCGAGTGGTCGATGCGCTGGGACAAATGTTTTTAAACGATAGGAATGTTGAGCAAGCAAGCCAGTTTGTTGGATATCAGAGCCGAAGTAAGTTTAACCAGGTGTTCCAACAAACCTTTCTTGCAGAGCCTTCGCGGTATCTCACATAAAAACGGACATAGATTTGTCAAAACAGAACAAGGCCAGGCTCTTTGGACTGTGTGACAATATTAGCTGCTCTTCTTCTTTGTAAGCACTCATGCCCATTCCCCAAAAACAAAACTTTTCTATTGATTTCACTCCAAAACCGTTTGATTTTCGTCGCGCCTTTAGTCGCAGCCTTGGACTGGTTTCGGAGGCTGAACTAGAAAAACTCCAACAGATGCACGTCGCCATTCCTGGCTGTGGAGGCGTTGGCGGCATCCATGCTCAAGTCTTGGCGCGGCTTGGGGTGGGGCGCTTTTCCATTGCTGATACTGATTCTTTTGAGTTGGAAAATTTTAATCGGCAGTTCGGCGCGCGGATTCAGACGCTCCAAAAACTAAAAACCCAAGTAATCGAGTCCGATATTCTTGGCATTAATCCAGACGCCAAGGTGCGGGTATTTGATCAGGGAGTTCGCCTGGATACCATCGACGCTTTTTTGTCGTCGGTAGACCTCGTGGTGGATAGCCTAGATTTTTTTGCGTTTTCAGCCCGTGACTTGCTTTTTACCGCAGCTAGAAGGCGCGGCATTCCAGTGATTACCGCCGCCCCATTGGGATTTTCCAGCGCAGTACTTCTTTTTACTGCTCAAAGCATGCCTTACGAACGGTACTTTGATTTTAAGCAGACGGATTCGGACACTGTGCGAGCAATAAAGTTTCTGATCGGTCTGGCCCCCAAAGGACTCCATCGAAATTACATCGATCGAAGTCGAATGGATCTGAAGAACAAACGCGGTCCCTCGTCCGGAATCGGCGTTACCCTGTGTGCAGGAATTGCGGGCACGTTGGCGATAAAGGTATTGCTCAAGCGCGGGCCGCTGCGCGCATCGCCCCACTACTTACAGTACGACGCCTTTAACCAGAAATATAAGCAGGGCTATCTCCGCTGGGGTAATCGAAACCTTTGGCAAAAGCTCAAACTTTATTTTGCACGCCGGCTCTACGCCAATCAATAGGTTCAGTACTCGATCCCGGTCACTCTATGCAAAATTCAAATTCGCTACTACCTCTCTCGATATCACCCACAGTGGCAATAGTGGAAGACATCGTGAGAGCCGCAATCACCACCCCGTCAGGAGACAACTGCCAGCCGTGGGAGTTTCATTGGGATGGAAGTTTTCTCGACGTCTACCACTCTGACACGCGAGCAGCTCATGCGATTAATTTGGCAAACATGGCTTCTCGGCTTGCCTTCGGATGCGTGTTGGAAGCGATTGAAATCGCGGCACACCATCACGGCTACCTGTCTTCGGTCACACTGAATGTGGGAGGTTCTCACTGGGGGAAGATTTCATTTCGCGCGGGTGAAGGAGAAAAAGGCCACCTGTATGCACAACTTTGGAACCGAGCAACGAATCGAAAAATGTATCTTCGAGGCTCTCTTGAACCCATCTTTCGCCAGATAGTGAAGCCGGACGAGGATGACTCGGGCTGCAAGATGTACATCCTGGGAGAGCCTGACCCGGAACTTCGCAATCGGATTGCCGATGCAGAAACCCTCCTGCTGAGGACTCCTATTTTTCATCGCGACCTGATGAAGTGGATTCGTTGGTCAGACAGCGAGACCGAACTTTCTCGCGATGGTTTGGGTTGGCGGCAGCTGGGAATTTCTTTTCTCGAGTCGCGTATTTTTAAATTTGCTAGAAATTACTCTGTCCAGCGAGTTCTCAACGCACTTGGATTCCTAAGTCAATATCGGCGGAATATCCATCGCCAGATTCAATCTTCGTCTGGGCTGGTGCTATTTACGAGCCCTGATAGAGGGCCCTCGGCTTTGATGCCCATCGGACGTTTGGCCTTCAAGACCTGGCTTCGTCTCAACGGCGCTGGTTTCGCAGTGCAGCCCTACAGCCTCTGCTCTCTTTACAGCTTCTGTCGTCGGGCGGGCGCTTACGAGGCCACCGAAACCGATTTTCACTCTGAAGTAATACTCCGGGCCGCCGCGGCTATTCGCGGGGGATTTCGTATTCCAGATGGGGAGTATCCCGTCTGGATGTTTCGAACTGGTATTGCTCCTCCACTCAAGGGCACCGAAAGATCTCTCCGGTTACCACTGAATTCGGTTTTTCACAGAGCATAACAATGGCATCGTCTAAGCGCATCTTACGAGGGTGTAAAACTTTTGCTAGACAGACCCTTCTTCGCTTGCTGCCGAAGAAGTTTCGCTACTACCTTTTCCGTCGTGCGCTTCGGTTGCACATGCCGCCTTCCGAGCTGACAGTCAAACTGGCTGACACTCGTGAAGAACTGGAAGCTGCCCTGACAGTTCTTCACGATAGTTACGTACAAGAAGGATTGATGAAGCCACACCCTTCGGGCATGCGGCTCACGAAATACCACGCGCTCCCGAGCACTAGTACCTTTGTGGCAAAATGGAACGGGGAAGTTGTCGGAACGCTATCGGTGATCCGAGATAGCACGTTTGGTTTTCCCTCGGAAAAAGTGGTGGACGTATCCGCCCTGCGAGCACAGGGAGCCCGTATTGCGGAGCCTTCCGGCCTAGCCGTTCGAAAAGACTTTCAGCATCGCCAAGGCGGTCTGATCTTGTTCGCGCTGATAAAATATCTTACTAACTATTGCTTCGACTACTTTGGTGTGGACTACTGGGTCATTGCGGTGAATCCCAAAAATGTACCCCTTTACGAGGGGATTCTATTTTTTGATCAGGTAGCATCCGCGCATGCCAAGCATTACGAATATGTAAACGGTGCTCCAGCGGTTGGCTTGTTCGTAAACTTGGAAGATTTCTACATGCGGCTCTTGGCAAACTACTGGAGGCTTCCCCAAGAACGAAATCTCTTTAACTATCTCTTCCGTTCGTTCCTACCTAAATTTGTATTTCCCAATCGCAAATTTTTCAAAATCAGCGACCCATTTCTTACCCCAGAAAGCCTAAAGTATTTTTTTAGTGAAAAGTCAGACACTTTCGAAGTGCTTTCTGAAAATGAGCGATTGTCCCTTCGTTCAGTTTACGACTTGAGGACGTATGGCCCCATCTTGCCCGCAGCCAAAAACCTGCCCGATCCCAAACAACGCCGAAAAGAGCCGCGGTTTGAGGGCAAATTCAAAGGAAAGATTTCCTGTGCTAAACAAACCTTCGACATGGTCTTGATTCAAGTGGGCCCAAGCGGTTTTGGAGCCGTGGTGGACGGCAAATTGCTTCAAGGACAAGCGGTGAATGCGAAAGTTGCTATTGGTGGGTTTGAGGTCGCCGTCCTACGAGCTGTATGCGTGTGGTGCGGAGGCAATAACCTCTATGGATTTTCTAACTTATCCTGCTCTGAGAATTGGAGCTCGTTTATCCACTACCTTCAAGAGGATTTGGATCGCGCGGTCTCCTCGCTTCTCCAATCGGATAGCGCGAAGAAGGCCGCCTGATCCCAAATACTTTACTGACTCATAACCGGAGGAGGCATTTCTCCTTGGTTGTCGCCGCGATTCTGTTCCAGGCGGAACAGAGGAGCATTTCGCAATCCCGCGCCGTCGGAAGAAGTGCCTTAAGGTTGTCCGTTTGCCTAATTCTAGCCGTTTTCTTCTCGCTTGGAATATCCGTCCTCGACCATTAGATTCTGACCCAATGAACGCCCATTCGAGCTCCACCGGTCCCGAAGCCTTAGCGAATTTAATGCGACGTAGTTGCATCGAGCGCTCCAGTTTAAAAATCGGCATTGAAGTCGAGCGTATAGGGATGTGGCGCGATGGGTCCACCCTCGCTTATGAATCCCGCGGCGCTAGCCGGCCGGGAGCTCGCAAGCTTTTGGAAAAGCTCGGCGAAGGCAAGAGCTGGAAGCCAAAGTTGGGACCCGCCGGAGAGCCTTTGGGCTTTACCACGCCCTTGGGCAATATTTCGCTGGAGCCTGGCAGCCAATTGGAGTTCTCTGCCAACGCCGTTCGCACCCTAGATGAGATGCAGCAGCAGCTCACTCAGATGGAAGGCGATATTGACGACGTCACCAGTCCTTGGGGCTTGCATTGGATCGGGTTGGGGGTAAATCCCCGCGCCAGCATTGAAACGCAGGATGTGATCCCACTGCCGCGTTACCAGATGATGAACGATTACTTCGAGCGCACGGGCAAATTGGGCCGCGCGATGATGCGACTAACCAGTTCTCTCCAATTTAATTTCGATTATTGCAGCGAGGAAACAGCGCTTCGGATGTTGCGCGCGTCGGTTGCTTTGGCGCCTGTTTCCTACGCGCTCTTTAATAATTCACCGCTCTACCAAGAGAAAATTTCGCCGTTCCAGTCTTTCCGTTCAGAAATCTGGCGCGACACGGATCCAGCGCGTACCGGGATCTTCTTACATGAAGTTTTTACGCCGGGTTATGGATTTTTGAAATATGCCGACCGCGTTTGGAATTTGCCGCTGATGTACGCGGAAAATGAAGCGGGCAATCCAGTGCCTTCAAAGGGTATGTCGCTGAAACAAATTTCGGAGGGTGCGCTCGAAGGCGTGCACGCAACGGAAACCAATTTGCGTTACGGACTGGCTCAGATGTTTACAGAAGCCCGCTGGAAAACGGGTTACTTGGAAGTCCGCTCGGTCGATGGCTTGGGACCGCGCTACCGCATGGCCGCCGCTGCCTTCTGGACCGGCCTAATGTATTGCCAGCAAACCAGCGAATGGATCGCAGAAGAACTAGGCATTAAAATCTCGGCTCAGGATCGCAACGATCTCTGGATTCAGTCGACGATAAAAGGCCTCGATACGGTTGTTGGGAAATATTCGCTCTACGATTTTTCGGAAAAACTCTTCGAACGCTCGCACGCTAGCTTGGTGAACCGAGGGTTTGGTGAAGAGAAGTATCTTGCGCCCTTGAAGCGTATTTTGGAAAAGCGTCAGAACCCAGCGCAGGAAGTTTTGGAATTCTGGGGGAAACACGCCAAAGGCGATCTCGGGATGCTAATTGATTTTGTTTCGGCGTCAGCCTAGCGTCGACTCCGTTTAATCGCTTTTTCGACCATTGCGCCGCAGATATTGGTCCCTGTCAGATTGAAGTAGAGTCGCACTCCCGACGGGGAAGTAATATTCACTTCCGAAACTTTATTCCCTATTAGATCCACACCCGCGAAGAAAATATCGAGCTTCTTTAAAAACTTACAAACGCGATCGAGTACTTTCTTTTGCGAAGCCTTAAGCTCTACAAACTTAGCAGTGCCGCCCTGGGCGATATTAGAAAGATAGTGTCCAGATTTCGGCAGACGGGTGAAATAGCCAGTTACTTTACCGTCGACAACAATGACTCGGTAATCGCCCAAGCTCTCGACATCTGCGAGATACGGCTGAATCAACGTATCGGGCGTAATTTTAGCGCCGGCCCAATTTCCGTCGTGGACCTTCTCTACTCCGCGACCGCCATGTCCGAGTAGTGGTTTTAGAATCGCCGACTGCTTAGCGCCGATCGACTCTTGCGCCTCGGCGGTAGCATTTAAGAATGTTGTCGTCACATCGCCCGGCTTTAGGAAACCTTGAGCGAGTCCTTCCATCGGCAATAGCTTTTCGTGGTACCGCAGCAGCTGATCGGGCGTGTTGAGAATCGTGCACTTCGAAGAAGCCGTGCCGAGTAGCCAACACAATCGCACGTATTGCGCATCAAACGGCGGATCCTTGCGAATCCAAATTACGGAGAAATCTTCGAGTTTCTTTTTTTCCGGAGGTGCGAGCCGCGGGATTTGCGGCACTTGCGCATGAAGAACTTTGGACGCTTTAGCGTGCACCTTGGATTTCTCAATCGAGAGATCAAACTCGGTTGTAAAATACACGGGCACGCTGCGCGCGATAGCTTCTTCGGTAATGAAGAAACTAGTGTCTAGAATAGGTTCCAGTTTGGAGACTGGATCGAGAACAATTAGCCAGGGCTTCATTCGCTTCGCCGTTTTTTATGGGCGAGGCGACGAGATTACTCAGCCGCGACGCCACCGATGTCTCGGGGGTCATAAACAGCGGTCCAAGTACCGTCGTCCGACAATCCCGAAGCATGCACGATAGGCTGCCAAGCAGGAGCTGTCACCTTGTGGCCCAGCTTTTCTAAATCTGCTTTTTGTTCCGCAGTCGCCCATTTGTCTTCGAGGTCTAATTGATCTGGCACCCACTGATGGTGCATGCGAGGTGCGAAGACTGCAGAGCGGATATCGCCTGGTTTTACGACCATATAATGCAAGAGTACTTGGAACACGCCCGAGATAATGCGCGAACCGCCAGCCCCAGTTGCTGTTGCTACAGGCTTGCCGTTCTTCAAGAGAATCGTCGGTGTCATGCTCGACACTGGGCGCTTGCCTGGAGCAATCGCGTTCGCGTCGGAGCCCGTTAATCCATACGCGTTGGCTTGGCCAGGCTTCACGCTGAAGTCGTCCATTTCGTTGTTCAACAAGATGCCCGTTCCAGGAACGCCCATCATCGCGCCAAACGCCGTGTTGATCGTAATTGTCGCGCTCAAGGCGTTGCCTTTATCATCGACAATCGTGAAGCCAGAAGTTCCGTTGTCGTTAGCAAAATGCGCCAGCGGTCTAATTTTTTCAGACGGAGTGGCGTGGTTTTTATCAATCGTGGAATGCAATTTCGCCGTGTACTTTGGCGACAAGAGTTTTTCGACCGGCACTTTTACGAAATCTGGATCACCTGCGTACTCAGAACGATCTGCGTAACCGCGTTTCATCACTTCGGTCAGCAAGTGGATGTACTCGATAGGGCGATTCGCTTGATCAGCCAACGGCTCCGTCGACAACATTCCCAACATCTGACCAATCATCACGCCACCAGCAGAAGGCGGCGGCGCCGTAACGACGGTAAAATCGCCGTACTTCATGGTAACTGGTTGGCGCCATTTTACTTTGTAATTGGCGAGATCTTTCACCGTGTACTTGCCGCCTTGAGCGTTGATGTACTCAACGACCTTTTTAGCAATATCGCCGGAGTAAAAAGGCTTAGGGCCTTCATCCGCAACACGTTGCAAAGTAGCTGCTAAGTCTTTTTGAAACAGCTTGTAGCCAGCGACGGGTGCAGAACCATCTGGCATCAACAAAATCGAAGCGAGGTAAGGATCTTTTGCGATCTCTTCGCGGTTAGTCTTAATCCGATCCGCTAAAGTCGGCAGAAGTTCTAGACCATTTTTGCCTGCTACATCGATTGCAGGTTGTACGAGGTCTTTCCATTTCATCTTGCCGAATTTTTTGTGCATTTCCCAAAAGCCAGCAATCATGCTCGGCACGGCAACCGCTTTGCCGCCGCGCTGACTTGCTTTTGGAATCACTTCGCCTTTGGCATCTAAGAACATGTTCTTCGATGCAGAAGCTGGAGCCGATTCACGGAAATCGATGAAGTAGTTTTTGCCTTGCCAGCGCAACGTCATGAAACCGCCGCCACCAATGCCGGTCGATTGAGGGCGCTCTACGCATAAAACCAATCCCGCAGCGACTGCTGCATCAATTGCGTTGCCGCCTTTTTTCAAAACATCGAGAGCCGCTTGCGAAGCGTTTTTTCCGCCCGACACAACGGCGAACTTAGAACCTTTGGCTGTGCAGCAGTTCGAATCCTGACTCCATTTCGCCAGAGACTCATAAAGGTGACCGGTCGATTGCAGGCTGTCCCGCGAAGGGGCTTGCGATACTTCTCGGGCCGCAGGACCCTGGGAAACGCACGACAAAGAGGTTAAAAGGAATAAAAACGTTACTAGTAATAAGCGGTTCTTCATGCGGCGCGGTATATCGAAACGGCCTCGGACAAGCAAGGGAGTCCATTAAACAGTGAAAAAGAAAAGCTTACGCGTTGCCCTCATTCAGATGAATTCGTCGGCAGATACAGCCGCTAACCTCGCGTGGATGAAGAAGAAAACCTATGTAGCCGCCAAAGAAGGCGCCCAATGGGTGCTCTTCCCAGAGATGGGCTACCAAGCCGCGCCCAAGGCCGCTTGGCGGAGTGAGGTCGCAAAGTATTCTTCATACTTAGAGACATTTCAGAGCTGGGCCCAAGAGCTGGGAATCACCCTAATCCCCGGCAGTTTGCGGGAACCGGCTGCCCGAAAACATGCCTACTACAACACCTTGCCCGTCATTTCGCGGACCGGAAAAGTTTTGGCGGCCTATCGCAAGATCCATCTCTTCCAAGCGACGCTGCCAGACCGGCGCTACAACGAAGCGGCCTATACCGATCGAGGAACCAAAGTCTCGGTCGTAGATATTGACGGTGTGAAGCTGGGCCTGACGATTTGCTTTGATCTGCGGTTTCCAGAATTGTTTCGCGCGTTGCGTGGAGCTGGCGCTCAGATCATCACGGTGCCGAGCGCGTTCGTTTACCACACGGGAGTTGCGCATTGGGAAGTCTTGCTTCGTGCGCGTGCGATTGAGAACCAAGTCTTTGTCCTAGCGCCCAATCAAACCGGAGTGATTGGCACGGGTTCGCGCTGTTTTGGAAATACCGTCGCGATATCGCCGTGGGGAAAAGTTTTTGCTCGCAAGAAAAACGCCGCCGGTATTTTGCCAGTCGAGATCAAGCTCGATGAAATTGCGACTGCCTCTCAAAGTTTAGACGCATGGGGATGCCGACAACCCCACGTATTTCAGTTTTGATGATTCACTGCTCCCTTGATACTCTGTAAACCATCATCTTCGAGGAGAGCGCATGTCGTTTTGGATTTGGACTGTAGTTTTCTTGGCAGCGATAGGCCTTTTTCTATTTCAACTTTCTAAACGAGTCGGCGTCCTACTTAAGATGCGAACTGATGACGGTCGCGATTACCGGCTAGCGACTCTCGCCGCGCGTATCAAAAATCTTCTGCTCTACGGAGTAGGTCAGTACAAATTTTTTCGCGACGGTGGCATCGCGAGTTACTTACACATCATCGTGTTCTGGGGCTTTCTCACTCTCGGCGTTCAAGTAACGACGATGTTTGTCCGAGGTTGGGTGCCCGAGCTAACGCTGCCCGGTTTGTCGATGGACCTACTCGGCGGGCCTTACGGACTAGCAAAAGATTTTTTTCAGACTGGCGTTGCCATTGGCGTTTTGGTTTTGATGTACCGCTGGCTCGTCGTCAAACCCACTCGTTTGTATGGTTTCTTACCAGCAGAAGCCAAGCTCCGCAGCCAATCGCATAAAGAAGCGATCTTCATTCTCTGCTCCATCTTTGGCATTATGCTGACTGGATTTCTCTACGATGCGGGTCGTTTAGTCATTCATGCCGGCACTCCTGAGGCTGCCGCCGAAGCAGCGTGGCAGCCGGTTACGGCGTGGCTTGCGGGCTTCTTAGCTCATGACGTTGGCTTGGCAGAACAAGTTTCAGATGCCGCTTGGTGGATTCACAACTGCATCATCTTAGCGTTTCTGAACGTGCTGCCGCTTTCGAAGCACTTTCACATCGTCACTGCACTTCCCAATACATTCTTTACTAAACTCGAACCCAAAGGTCGGATTGAAAAGGCCGATTTCACGTCGGAAACGCCGCGCTTTGGCCGATCGACGCCAACGCAATTCACGTGGAAGCAGACACTGGACATGTACAGCTGTACGGAATGCGGACGCTGCTCGTCAGTGTGCCCTGCAACCGCCACAGGCAAGCCGCTAGCCCCTCGTCAGTTTCTCCTAAATCTGCGTGACATGACCTATGGCCTGCAGACAAAAATCCTCGCGGGAGGTTCTGCAGCCCTTGAAGCCGAAGTAGTTGTCGGCGAGGGACGTCCCGTTATCGACGATGTGATCTGGTCGTGTAACGCCTGCCGCGCTTGTGAAGAAGCGTGTCCGGTTAACATCGAATACGTCGATAAAATCATCGATATTCGCCAGCACTTAGTGCAAGAAGCTTCGCGCTTCCCAGCTGAATTGGCCACGACCTTCAAAGGATTGGAAAATAATTCTAATCCCTGGGGCATCGGTGCCGAAGAGCGAGATGCTTGGGCAGCCGGCATGAACATTCCGCGCATCGCAGAGAAGCAAGATGCTGAATATCTTTATTACGTTGGTTGCGGCGGCGCCTTTGATGCGAATAACCGCAAGACTACTCAGAGTATGGCCAAAATTTTGCAGAAGGCCGGAGTGTCGTTTGCGATCCTAGGAAAAGAAGAACTGTGTAACGGTGAAACTGCCCGCCGCTTAGGCAATGAATATCTGTTTCAAACGATGGCAGAAGCTCTCGTCGCGAAACTTAATTCTTACGGCGTGAAGAAAATCATCGTCAATTGCCCACACTGCTTTAATACGATGGCGAACGAGTATCCTGATTTCGGCGGCAAATGGGAAGTCATCCGCGCCGGAAACTTGGTTGAGCACCTGCTCAAAGAGAAGAAACTAAAAACCACCAAGCAGCTTGATAAAAACATCGTCTATCACGACTCGTGCTACTACGCGCGCTTCAATGATGTTGTCGACGAGCCACGCAATATTCTTTCCAATATTCCTGGGGCAAAGCTCACCGAGATTGCAGAGAGCAAAATGAAGGGCACCTGTTGCGGCGCCGGCGGCGGCCGCATGTGGATGGAAGAAAAAGCCACGGAGCGCGTGAATCATATGCGTGTTGATCAAGTGATGAAGGCAAAGCCCGATGTTATCGCCACCAGCTGCCCTTATTGCCGCATCATGATCGGCAACGCAGTTACGGATAAGGCTCTCGATTCAAAAGTGGAAGTAATGGACGTAATACAAATCGTCGCTAACCAGTTGGAAGACTAATGACTATGCAGCGTTCGTGGCTAACTCCCGGAGTGTTGCTGCGCAAAGCGCTGGGGCCTTGCCTTCCCGCTTTTGCAAAAAGTTATCGACGTATTTATCTCAACCCCGAAAAACTAGCGCAGGTAATTGCCCAGCAATTGCCCAAGAACGCTTCGGTGCTCGATGTCGGCGGCGGAGATGGTTACTTGTCCAACGATCTATTAGCGATTCGCAAAGACATCTCGCTCACACTGATCGATCTCGCCACAGGCATCGGCAAAGGAATTGACCCGAGCTTTCGTAACCGCGTTCACGTTTACGACGGTAAAAGTATTCAGGACTGGATGAAGGAACGCATGGCAACGGACTCGCTCCACGCCGTGGTTTTAAGCGACGTCATTCACCACATTCCCGATACCGCGCTAGACGGTTTTATCCATGACCTGGCGGAACTTTGCCGTCGCACACATGCTGTTCTGATTATTAAAGACGTCGAGCCAGGACATTATCTGGCGACGATAGGATTGTGGGCAGACAAGTACCTGTCCGGCGATAGAGCCACTCGTCTGGTCAGCCAACAGCGGCTGGTAGGCCTACTCAAGGCAGAAATGCCAAATTCAGTTCTTGTAGAGACAGAACTTGCGAAGATCGATCCACCCAATTACTGCGTTGTTTTTAAGCCGAAATAAATTACATCGAAGTGATCATCGCACGATCGCGTTCCCAATCCACGTTTGGAGTGGTCAGCAACTTCTCGCCGACAAAAATCGAATTCGCGCCAACAGAGAAACACTGCAGCTGCTGCTCATCGGTCAACTCATTGCGACCGGCACTCAAGCGCACACGGCTCCTAGGCATCACAATGCGCGCTGTAGCAACGGTGCGCAGGAATTCATCAAACGGCACCGACTTAGCAGTTTCCATCGGAGTGCCCTCAATCGGCACGAGCAAATTAATCGGCACGCTCTCTGGATGTGGATTCATTGTCGACAGTTCGGTCAAAAGCCCAGCGCGATCCCAAAGCGTCTCGCCCATTCCTAGAATGCCGCCGCAACAAACTTGCACGCCGGCTTTGCGAGCCGCTGCCAAAGTGCGCAGACGATCATCGTAGGTACGCGACGTGATTACCGTCGAGTAGTGCTCGCGGCTTGTATCTAAATTGTGGTTATAAGCAGTGAGGCCGGCTTCTTTGAGCGCCTTTAACTGATCTTCTTCCGCCATCCCCAAGGTACAGCAGACTTCCATTCCGGTTTTTTTAACCTCACGGACCATCTCCAACACAGCATTAAACCGCGGACCGCGTGGAATACTCCGCCAAGCAGCGCCCATGCAAAACCGGGTGGCGCCATTTTCTTTGGCTTGCCACGCAGCGCTCTTCACCTTTTCCACATCCATCAGGGGCTCAGGAGAAAGCTCTGTTTTATAGTGAGCACTCTGCGAGCAGTACTTGCAATCTTCGGGGCAGGCGCCGGTCTTCACCGAGAGCAGCACGCATTGCTGAACGTCTTTGGCCCCGAATTCCTGGTGGACGTCCCGGGCCTTGGCCAACAGGGTCTCTAGGTCCAGGTTCATCAGGTCCAATACCTCTTGCCGGGTCCAATTATGACGAATTTTTTCGGTGGTATCCAAAGTGTTCTCCTAAACAGATTCTCTAACTCGCGCTGGTCCAGCTGGCAATAAAGGCCCTTGGACATCCCCGCCCTAATCTCCTAAAGTGGGAAGCCATGAAATCGGCTGATATTCGCGAAAGTTTCCTGAAGTTTTTTGAATCCCACGGCCACCGTCGAGTTAAGAGCTCGAGCGTGATTCCCGCCGCGGACCCCACATTGCTTTTTACCAACGCCGGAATGGTCCAATTTAAAGACAATTTCCTGGGCCTTAAGGACGCTGGCTACAACCGGGCCACCACTTCCCAAAAGTGCATCCGCGCCGGCGGTAAGCACAACGACTTGGAGAACGTCGGCTTTACCCCGCGTCACCATACGTTTTTTGAAATGTTGGGGAATTTTTCCTTCGGTGACTATTTTAAGAAAGACGCCATAGCGTTTGCCTGGGAATTGTTGACTGTAAAATGGCAGATCCCCAAAGACCGCCTCCGCATTACCGTTTTTGAAACCGACGATGAAGCCTACGACCTGTGGAAAGGGATGGGCGTTCCCGAAAAGTGGATTACCCGCTTGGGCGAAAAGGACAATTTCTGGGCCATGGGCGACACCGGCCCTTGTGGCCCCTGCACCGAAATTCATTTCGATTGGGGCGAGAGACCCGGCTGCGGCGACAACCCGGGCAACGACAACACCGGCAGGTTTCTAGAAATCTGGAACCTCGTGTTCATGCAATTTAATCGCGATAGCAGCGGCAAAATGAACCCGCTGCCAAAACCCAGCGTCGATACCGGCGCGGGGCTGGAGCGTTTGAGCTGCGTACTGCAGGGAGTGAAGAGCAACTACGACACCGACCTTTTCACGCCGATTCTCAGTGCAATTGGTAAACGCGTCGGCAAGGAATACGGCGCCGCTGAAAGCGATTCGACGTCAATGCGCGTGATCGCAGATCACTTGCGCTCGGGCACTTTTATGATCGCAGACGGCGTGATCCCCAGCCCTGAAGGCCGGGGTTACGTTTTGCGACGGATTTTACGAAGAGCGATTCGCCACGGCAAAAAGCTCGGACAAGATGCGCCGTTTTTGTACGAACTCGCTGGTTCTGTCGAAAGCCTCATGGGCGGCGTGTATCCAGAATTAAAAGCGCAGCGGGCTCTCATTGCCGAAACGCTGAAAGACGAAGAAGCAAAATTCCATCAAACCCTGCACCGCGGAATGGGCGTGCTGGAAGAAGCAATGGAATCCGCGCGCAAGAAAAAGTCGACGACCATAGCCGGCGATGTCGCCTTTAAGCTGTACGACACTTTTGGCTTCCCATTAGATCTCATTCAAACGATTGCGGCGGAAAACTCTCTCACTGTCGACGAGAAAGCATTTGAAAAGCAGATGGAAGCGCAACGCGAGCGCAGCAATTGGTCCAAATCGGATTCGGGCGCGGTGCAAGAAAAGCTTACAAAAGTGCTAAGCGAAGACAAAACCAGCACGCGTTTCCTCGGTTACGAGTTTCTCGAATCCGCTGGCAAGTTGCTCTTCTTATTCGACGGCGAGGGCAGTGCCGTTCCTTCACTGGGAGCGGGCAGCTCAGGCTTTGCGGTTTTTGATTCCACGCCTTTTTATGCAGAAGGCGGCGGACAAGCGGGTGACAATGGCAGCGGCGCGACAGAGGGCGTGAGCTTCTTCGTCGGCAGCACCTTTAAATCGGGTCGGCATTTTGTGCATCCGATTGAAGTAAAAGCCGGCACTGTCAAAAAAGGTGGCTCCTACCAGCTTGCAGTCAACGCTCGTAACCGCGAACGCACTGCCATTAATCACACCACCACTCACTTGCTGCACGCAGCATTGAGAAAAGTTTTGGGCGACCGTGTGAAACAGGCCGGCTCCTTGGTACAGCCAGACAAATTGCGCTTTGATTTCACCCACTCTAAAGGCATGACCGCTGACGAAATCGATCAAGTCGAGAAATTGGTGAATCAAACGATCCAAAGAGGCGATCCAGTCACCAGCACCGAGATGGAATACAACGACGCCATTAAGGCGGGAGCACTCGCGTTTTTCGACGAGAAATACGGTGATAAAGTGCGTGTTATCCGTGTTGGCGGCAACGACGCGTTTAGCGTCGAGCTTTGCGGCGGTACTCACTTAAAGAACGTCGGGACCGCGATGTTCTTCAAGATCACTTCTGAATCCAGCGTCGCCAGCGGCGTGCGCCGGATCGAGGGTGTCACCGAGCAGGGCGCTGTGGAGTATTTGCAGCAAAAAGCCCGCATCACCGACGAATTAGAACGATTGCTCGCTACTCGCGACGTCGTCGCTAAAGTTTCGCAAATGCAAACCGAGATGCGAAAATTGCAGAAAGAGAATGAGCGCCTGCAATTCATGGCGGCACAAGGCGCCACTACGGGCGATAGCGGCGGCAAGCTATGGGAAAAGAAAAAAGACGTGGGCGGCTTTCAATTGGTTGCAGAGAAACTCACGGGCGTAAATCCCAAAGTCTTGCGCGAGCTGGTGGATCAAGCGCGTGATAAACTAGGCAACAAAGCAGTCGTCGCTCTTGCAACTGAGTCCGAAGGCAAAGTCGCCGTGTGCGTAGGCGTATCAAAAGATATCGTCGGTAAAGTACATGCGGGACAGTTGGTCCAAGCCATGGCGAAGGCGCTGGGCGGCTCTGGCGGCGGCAGACCCGATTTTGCCCAGGCAGGCGGCTCCGATATTTCTAAACTCGGTGACGCATTTACCGTGCTGGAACAAGCTCTGGCAGCTTCCAAAGCTTAATAGCTAAGGAAATTAAGGAACGGCAACATGGATACGCTAGATAGATATCTCGTCCGAGAATACTTGGTGTATTTCGCGCTAGTGCTCTTTGGACTGGTGGTGCTGTACCTCGGAATCGATTTCCTCTCAAATTTCTGGCGTTCCAACGATTCACTGCAAAAAGTGTTTCAGCTTTATTGGTACCGAGTTCCGCGGGTCATCGAGTTGTTCCTCGCCGTGGCAGCGCTCTTAAGTTGCTTGCTTGTGCTTACGCAAATGTCGCGACAGAATGAAGTGCTGGCACTCTACGCCAGTGGCGTGAGTACTTTGCGCATTCTCTCGACGTTTGTTGCCGTGGTGGCACTGGTCAGTACCGCTAACTTTCTGCTTTCGGATCCATTGGGACCCGTGATGCGCCGGAAAGAAATCCTTCTGAGCCAAGGCAAAGATCCAAGCGCTGAAGAAAATCTTAAATCCTTCGACCGAACTGATTTTTGGTACCGCAACGGGCCACTCGTCTATAACGTCGGCCGTTTCATTCCCGACAGGAACGCGCTGGAGCGCGTGAGCACCTATACGTTTACGGCGGATTTCCACCTCGTCGAGAAAGTCGATGCCCGCGAAGCGCGCTTTAAAGACGGCGTTTGGACTTTTTACGACGCCCGCCGCACGTCTTATCCCAGAGCAACCCAATTTCCGGTGTTTGAAAAATTTGCAGAGTTGCCGGGTAAAATTCCCGAGGCTCCCAAGGATTTTAAGTCGCTTGAAATTATCGAGGATACAATGCGCTTAAAAGAGCTGCGGCAATATATTCAGAAGAACCGCAGCTTTGGCCTCGACACGACTTACCAAGAAGTGCGCTACCACGAGCGCATTGCGGCGGTATTTACGCCGCTGATCTTTATTCTGTTCGGTTTCCACTTCGCTGTGAAGCCGCTAAAAAGCCACACCACAGGGCGTAGTGTTGCCTACTGTTTTTTAATTATGGTGGGCTATATGTTAGCCAGCCGGCTGGCGCTCTCTGTTGGCAAGAGCGGGCATATCCCGCCGATGTTTGCCGCTTGGTCGCCCAACGTTCTTTTCTTGAGTTTTGCTAGCTTACGTTTCATGCGAGACTAAAGCTTAAGGTCGTTTCTATGCTCGATATCCTCAAATATCCTGATCCCCGACTGAAGGAAAAATCCTTACCGGTGGAAGCATTTGATTTAGCGCTTCACACTCTGCTCGATGACATGGCGACAGCGATGTACCAAGCCAATGGCATTGGTCTAGCGGCGCCGCAAGTGGGCAAGCTATTGCGGCTGTTTATTATAGATTTAGGCCTGCAAGAAGGCTACACGCAGCGGCTGTATGAGTTTATTAATCCAAAAATCAAACACGGCGCTGGCTCGATTAGTTTTGAAGAGGGCTGCCTGAGTGTCCCGGGTGTAGCGGAAACAGTAAAACGCAAAGCGGATATCGTCGTAGAATATCAAGATCGCCTTGGTAAACCACAGACCATGACCACAGACGGACTCTTAGCCGTCGCCATCCAACACGAGACTGATCATCTCGATGGCACTCTATTCGTCGACAGATTATCGCCGCTTAAACGACGTTTGGTACAGAGGAAGTATAAGAAAGTCGTGTCCCTTTAGTTACTCCGTGCGTTTTCTTTTTATATTCGCAACGCGCGTACACGACATGGCGGTGATGGACTTCAGTAAAGCCTAGTTGCTCAATTAATTGCTGTTGCAAATTCTCAATCCGGTCTTCGTGAAATTCTAAAATCGTTTGGCAATCTAGGCAGACGATATGGTCGTGGTGACCTGCTCCTTGCAGCTCGTAAATTACCTGACCATCTTTATCGTTCAAACTCTCACGCAAAACACCGGCCTCAATAAAAATCGGCAAATTACGGTAAATCGTCGCTGCTCCCATACTGGGATAGAGCGCATGCACTTTTTGAATGAGTTCGGGTCCGGTGAAGTGTCCTTCACATTGCAGAATTGCTTCTAGAAGATGATCGCGTACTTCGCTGCGATTGAGGCCTTTGAGTTTCTGATGTTCCTCTAAGAGCCTAGCAACCGAGGCGCGTTCTTCCGGGCTGAATTCGATAGGCCCATGGGCGCCCGTCGTAAGAGGGCGACCACAAGGAAGTTTACGCATTTTGGACGGTCTGCGGCTCGAGGCCATCAGTGTTCCTTTCGCGAAAAGACTCCGGAAATCACTTTGCCGTTTTCCATAGGAGCCTCATCCGTAGCTGAAATCTGTTCTGACATCCTTTGCATCAGATGGCTGAACGATTGAAAAGACTCAAATGTGAAACGGAACGTCGTTGGGCCCAAGTTTACTTGTACCAGCCTGTGCTGTGGACAGGCTCCGCACGAAAGTTGATTAGGATCTTCTAGAATCCAGCCCGGGGCGAATTCCACGTGAAAGTGATCGTTGTTCAAGCAAAACCTCCTCTACTGAAATTGATAATCGTTCTCGATTTAAAATGCATGGGACGCTGCGTCCGGGCTGGTGGATTCGAGCTCGCTCCCGCCGCGACTTTGGCGACGACTTATGCGAAAAAGGCGCATGCTTCGTTACGTTTTTATGGGCACTCCCGAATTTGCATCCGTTATTTTGGAGCGTGTCGCCGAGAAAATCGGCCCGCCGGTTCATGTCGTCACGCAACCCGCTCGCTCAAAGGGGCGCGGTCAGAAGGTAATTCCCACCGCTGTTCAAGCTCTCTGTGAGACGCGTGGTTGGGCGTTTGATGCGACCGACAACGTGAATTCAGAAGAAATGTTGGCGCGCCTGCAACAGACCAAGCCGGATCTGATTTTGGTAGCTGCCTTCGGACAGATTTTGAAAAAAGGCATTTTGGAAATGCCAGCGCGGTACTGCTTAAACGTTCATGGTTCCTTACTGCCCCACTACCGCGGCGCAGCTCCGGTGCAGCGAGCGATTCTCAATGGCGATGTGGAAACAGGAATTACTATTCAGCGCATGGCTCGCAAGCTCGATACCGGCGATATCTTGGTGCAAAAAAAAGCGCCGATTTTGCGAGGCGAAACTTCGCAAATGCTTCTCGATAAATTAAGCGGAGTCGGTGCCGATGCGTTACTGGAAGCAGTGCAGCTCATTAGCGCGGGCAAAGAGCAGTTTATACCGCAGGACGAATCGCAAGCCTCTCACGCCGCGAAGCTCGATAAAAAAGAAGCAAAAATTGATTGGAATCGCAGCGCAAAAGAAATCGAGCGCCAGATTTATGGCCTACAACCTTGGCCCAATGCAGAGACAGTTCTGGGCAAAGATCGTCTGCAGATTTTCAAAGCCGAAGCAATCGATGAGAAGTCCGCGAAGCCCCCAGGCGAAGTGATCACGGATCACAAATCCCATTTGAAAGTGTGCTGTGGGCAAGGGGTGCTCGCGTTGACAGAGATTCAGCTGGAGAATAGAAAGAGGCTCGCTATCGTCGATTTTTTGAGGGGATACCGAGGGAATTTTCCTTTCTCCAAACTGTCATGAAACAACTGTCATGAAACAACTGTCATGAAACAACTGTCATGAAACAACTGTCATGAAACAACTGTCATGAAACAAAGTAAGAACAGCATTTTAATCGCACCTTCACTTCTCGCGGCCGACTTAATGAATCTGCGAACTGAGATTGAAAAAATCGAAGATGCTGGCGCAGATGTTTTGCACGTGGATGTGATGGACGGACACTTCGTTCCTAATCTCACCTTCGGACTTCCCGTCATTGCAGCGATTAAAAAAAACACTCGGCTACCGATTGATGCCCATCTGATGATTTCCAATGCCGATGCGTACATCGATGCCTATGCAAAAGCGGGCTGTAGCTGGCTAAGTGTTCACGTCGAAGCTTGCCCGCATCTGCACCGCACGACCCAACAAATTCGTCACAACGGGATGAAAGCGGGCATCGCGATTAATCCTGGTACACCTCTTACAGCGCTCGACGCTATTTTGGATCATGTTGATTTTGTTTTAGTGATGACCGTCAATCCTGGCTTTGGGGGCCAGAGTTTCATTTCGGGTTCTTGGGAACGCATTGCGGAACTCAAGAAAAAGATCGGCGATCGCCCGGTGAAAATTGAAGTCGATGGCGGAATCAAAGCTGCGAATGCAAAAGACGCAGTCGCCGCAGGTGCCGAAATTTTGGTAGTGGGTACGGGGTTGTTTGGTGAAAAAGATTACCTTGCGACCGTGAAGAAACTTCGCGGAGATAATGGATGAATCCCATCGCTCTCGATGGCAATAGTTTAAGTCTCGAAACATTTCGTTCGATTGTTTTGGATCGCGAGCAGGTGAGTCTAGCCGATTCCTCCCGCGCGCGCCTTCTCAAGACCCGTCATTTTATCGACGAAGCAGCGCAACGCTCCGAACGCGTTTACAGCGTTAACACGGGCTTTGGCATCTTAAGCAAAGTTACCATCCCTAAGGACAAGCTCTTACAGCTGCAGCTTAATATCGTGCGTAGCCATTGCGCCGGTGTTGGCGAATTGCATTCTGAAGACGAGAGCCGCGCCATTTTACTTTTGCGCACCAATGTCTTGGCCAAAGGCTATTCGGGTGTTCGCGCGGAACTGGTCGACCTACTGGTCGGCATGCTTAACCACCGCATCCATCCAGTTATCCCGAACAAAGGCAGCGTGGGTGCCAGTGGTGACTTAGCACCCCTCGCACACGTCGCCTGTGTACTGATTGGCGAAGGCGAAGCTTTTATCGACGGTAAAAGAATGTCCGGCGCCGCCGCATTGAAACAAGCCGGGCTAAAGCCCGTCGTGCTGCAGCCCAAAGAAGGTTTGGCGCTCATCAACGGCACTCAGCAAATGACCGGCTGGGGAGCACTGCTGCTCTTAAAGGCCGAAGAGCTGATGAACCTCGCAGATTTGATCTGCACCACCAGCTTAGAAGGCGTGCTGGGAAGCTGGCACCCCTATGAAGCGTGGGTGCAAGAGACGCGTGCCTATGTTGGGCAGAAACGTTCCGCCGACCTCCTACGCGGTTTTATGAAGAACAGCGAGATTTGGAAAAGCCACGAGAAGTGCGATCGTGTACAGGATCCCTATTCTTTCCGTTGCGCACCCCAAGTCCACGGTGCCGTTCGCGACCTCTTAAGTTTTGTTAGATCCCAAATTACGGTCGAAATGAATTCGGCCACCGACAACCCACTAGTCCATCCAGACACGGGCGAAATTGTTTCTAACGGCAATTTCCACGGCCAACCGATTGCGTTTGCACTCGATATTTTAGGAATGGCACTGTCCGAGATCTCGAGTCTTTCCGAGCGGCGAACGGCCAAACTCATGGATCCTAGCTTCAGTGATTTGCCAGCGTTCTTAATTAAAAACGAAGGCCTCAATTCCGGATTAATGATGGCGCAAGTCACATCCGCCGCATTGGTTTCTGAGAACCGTGGGCTTTGTCATCCGGCTTCGACCGACACGATTCCGACGAATAATGAAAAAGAAGATCACGTCAGCATGGGGCCAAATGCCGCGCGCAAAGCGGGAATGATCTTGGCGAACACCGTGCATGTCTTGGCCATTGAAGCCATCTCCGCCTGTCAGGCACTCGAATTTAGACGACCCTTGCGCGCTGGCGATGGCCCTGAATTTCTGTACCGACAAATCCGCGAGCAAGTTCGGCCGCTCGATCAGGATCGCGCGTTGACTGGCGATATCGAAGCGGTAGCGACGATTCTGCGCAGCGGACAATTGCACGAAAGAGCAGAAGGGGCGGGGCTGTGGTAACGAACGGGCCAGTAAAAGAAATCCGCGCTTACCGGGGTAGTGAACTGCATTGCAAAGGCTGGGTACAAGAAGCCGCCTTGCGAATGCTGATGAACAATCTCGATCCCGATGTTGCTGAACGCCCGCAGGACTTAGTGGTCTACGGCGGATCGGGGAAGGCCGCGCGCGATTGGCCTAGCTACCACGCCATTGTCGCTAGCCTAAAAACTCTTGGTAACGACGAGACATTGCTCATTCAGTCGGGCAAACCAGTCGGTGTTTTACGATCGCACGAGGATGCTCCTCGCGTATTGCTAGCCAATTCAAATTTAGTTCCCGCTTGGGCGACTTGGGAAAAGTTCCGCGATCTCGAGAGACGTGGATTGATGATGTACGGCCAGATGACGGCCGGCAGTTGGATTTACATCGGCACCCAAGGAATCGTGCAAGGCACGTATGAAACTTTTGCAGAAGCGGGACGCCAACACTTCGGCGGCAGTTTAAAAGGTAAATGGATTTTATCCGCGGGATTGGGCGGAATGGGTGGAGCGCAACCACTAGCTGCGACCATGGCTGGTGCCTGTTTCCTCGGCGTAGAAGTGGATCCGTGGCGCATTCAGCGCCGCATGGAAACCGGCTACTGCGATCGCATGGAGAAGGATCTCGATAAAGCGTTGGAACAAATCAATGCTGCTTGCAAAAAAGGCGAAGCCATTTCGATTGGACTCGTCGGCAACGCGGCCACTGTATTTGCTGAAATTTCTAAACGCGGCATCATGCCCGACTTGCTTACGGATCAAACGTCCGCGCACGATCCGCTCAATGGCTATGTCCCCGAGGGGTTCAGCCTTGAACAAGCAGCCGAGCTGCGTAGTTCCAACGCCAAAGAATACCTGGCAAAGGCCAATGCCTCGATCGCCAAGCACGTGCGGGCGATGTTGGAAATCCAAGCGAAGGGCGTAGCGACTTTTGACTACGGCAATAATATTCGGCAAGTAGCCTTCGAGAACGGCGTTGCCGACGCCTTTAAAATTCCCGGTTTTGTACCGCAGTACATTCGCCCGCTTTTTTGCGAGGGAATGGGCCCTTTCCGCTGGGTGGCTCTAAGCGGCGATCCACAAGACATTCACCGTACCGACGAGGCATTGCTCGAACTCTTCCCTCACAAGGAATCGCTCGCGCGGTGGCTCAAACTTGCAAAAACCCGCATTCAGTTCCAAGGACTACCGGCACGCATTTGCTGGTTGGGACATGGTGAGCGAGAGAAGGCCGGCTTGTTGTTCAATAAGATGGTCCGCGACGGCCGGGTGAAAGCACCGATTGTAATTGGCCGTGATCACCTAGACTGTGGCAGTGTGGCTTCGCCCAATCGCGAAACAGAAGCCATGAAGGACGGTTCAGACGCAGTAGCGGACTGGCCGATTTTAAATGCCATGATTAACTCGGTAAACGGTGCAAGCTGGGTAAGCGTGCACCACGGCGGTGGAGTGGGTATCGGTTACTCAATCCACGCTGGAATGGTGATTGTCGCCGACGGCACCGAAGCCGCCGATAAACGTCTTTCCCGCGTTCTAAATTCTGACCCCTCCATGGGAGTTATTCGCCACGCCGATGCTGGATACGAAAAAGCTCAAATGCATGCACGAGAGCACGGCGTATCCATTCCGCTGCTAAAATCATGAGCCGCGTTTACAAACATATTTCTCAGTTACTGACGTTAGAAGGCGCGCGCAAAAAAAAGGGCCGCCATCCGCTAGAAAAAGACTTAGGCATCTGGGAAGATGCCTGCATTGTCGTCGATAAAGCGCAAAAGGTGCTTTGGCTAGGCAACACTTCGACGCTTCCAGAGACATACCACCGCTTTCCGAGTCAATCGTGCGAGGGCGAAACGTGGTTTCCCGCTCCTGTTGAATGCCACACTCACTTGGTCTTCGCTGGTTCTCGCGAAAAAGAATACGGCATGCGCTGCGCCGGCCAAAGCTATCTACAAATTGCAGAAAAGGGCGACGGCATTTTATCGACGGTAAAAGCGACTAGAAAAGCTTTACCCGAAGATCTTCTCCGACTAGCCGTTAACCGCATCGAGTCGTTTGCTTCGAATGGTGTTTCGGCTGTCGAGATCAAATCTGGTTACGGTCTCACACTTGAATCTGAAATTCGCATGCTCGAAGTAATTCGCGAAGCACAGCGACGCACCGAAGTGCAGTTGGTACCAACTTTCTTGCCGGCACACGCCGTGCCGCCAGAATTTAAGGGCAAAGCCGACGATTATGTGGAAGAAATTTGCCACGTGTGGATCCCTGAAGTTGCGGAACGCAAACTCGCCACGTTCTTCGATGTGTTTGTGGAAAAGGGCTATTTCAATATCAAGCAGACCGAGAAAATGGTTCTCGCCGCTAAAGATGCAGGCCTTCAAGTGAAGCTGCACGTCGACCAATTCAACGCATTTGGCGGCGCAGAATTAGCCGTGCGCATGGAAGCCGTGAGCGCCGACCATCTGGACGCCACTTCCGATGCAGCCGTCCAAGCACTGGCAAAATCCGACACCGTGGCAGTGCTAGCGCCAGCGGCATCGCTCTTTACCGGCACGTCTTATCCTCCCGCGCGCAAACTTCTCGACGCTGGAGCACGCGTAGCGCTGACCACTGACTTTAATCCCGGAACGTCGCCGACGACGAACTTAGGCCTGGTAGCGACGATTGCGGCAAGTCAGATGAAGATGACGTTGCCCGAAGCATTGGTCGCACTGACTTACGGCGCAGCCGCAGCGGTCGGCTTAGAAGAAGAGTTCGGTTCTATTACCATCGGTAAACGCTTGCGGTGTGCTCGCATTCAGGCGCCGCATTACGAGGCCTGGGCATATGGTTTCGGCAGCGTTTCACCCGAGCCTCTCGGCAAACACTAAACGAGCAAACACTAAAAATTACTGTCCCAACTTTTCGGTTTGGCGGATGCCTTCTTTTTCGTCGAGTCGGAGAAACTGCGACTTGTACTTATGAGCGAGCGCCAGAAATTGGCGCGGGTTCGAGCGAACCAAAGGAATTACGTAGCTCCCAAACACGACTTCCATTTCGTCCGGCGATTGGATCGTAATCTTCATCGGATAGGTCTTGCCGTTGTGCGGACAGTAAATCGCGGCCTCGGTAATATCTTTCATAGTGTACTGACAGGGAACTTCCCGGCCGAGCAAATTTGCCACGCCCAGCAGTCCATAGGTCTGACCGCGAATCTGCCCGCGCCCAATTTCTACAATCATTCCCATTCCGCTATAGGGAGGGAGTGCTGGGCTTTTTTCCCATACCCCTTTTAAACGCTCTTCGATGACTTCAATTAAGCGGTCACCGGTAGAGAGCTTCTGCGCGCTTGCCATGGCTTGGTTCCAAGCGTTCTGGTCGGCCTTCTTAAAAAGACTGCGCGGCCATATACTGAAGTCGGCAAGTTCAATGCGTTCCTTCTGCGCCGACAAAACAATTGCTCGTTCCTCCGGGAGATCGCGAGTGCGCTCCAAAATCAATGTCGAACCCGTCCATGAATAGGCGCGCGAGCCGTCCCAAACCGATACGCCGGTCTTCACATTGCGAAGCTCCATCGCCTTATCCGAAACTTGCAGCACGAACTGGTTCTGGCTGGAGACCACGTTGCCCTGGTCCTTGAACAACAGCCAATCACCCTTGATCTCAGGATGGGAGACCTTCTCTGAGCCGCAGCCCAGCAGGCTCAAGCTAAGTAAAAGAGCTAAAACCGAGCCGGTTACAATTTGTACGACTTTGTTCATTCGCCCCTGCAAATACCCGGGCTTGCCACCAACGGCAACCCCTGGAGGTTTTGGCAACCTCTACAGTGGATCGTTACTTCAGCGCTAACATCCGCTCGAGAGCGACGCGAGAGTGGTGTTTGGTTTCGGGAGAAACCGACACTGTTTCAAAACTATCTAAGTTTTCAAGAGCATAGAGCAGGCGACCTAGCGTGATTTGGTACATCGTCAGGCAAAGTGAGCGGTGCAATTTCTCGATTTTGCGATCGGGATACTGAGCTGCCAGGTTGCGAACCAAGTTCCATTCGGTCGCAATGAAGATCTCGTCGCCAGGCCCGGTCTCGTTCTTCACGTACTGACGAATAAACTCGGTGCTGCCCATCGCATCGGCGAGTTTGGCCACTTCGTGGGGCACTTCCGGGTGCACCAGAAGTTTGGCTTTGGGGTTAAAGCGGCGAACATGTTCAACGTCTCTCACGGTAAACTTCTGATGGACGGGGCAATAACCTCTCCACAAAATCACTTTAGCGTCGCGGTAGTCCTCGGGGTCTTCGCCGCCACCCGGCTTTTCTGGATCCCAAACCACAATCTGCTCGGGAGGAATGCCGTATTTAAGGGCCGTGTTCCGACCCAGATGTTCGTCGGGTAAAAACAAAATCCGCTCGCCTTTGGCAAAGGCCCAATCAAAAGTTTTGCTCGCATTGCTCGAAGTGCAAATGATGCCGCCTTCTTTACCGCAGAAGGATTTGATATCGGCGGTGCTGTTCATATAGGTCACCGGCACAATCGGCTGCTTGCCGTCGGCGCCGGCTCCCACTGCTTCGCCTAAACTCTTCCAACTACGCTGCACCTCTTCAATAGAAGCCATATCGGCCATCGGACAGCCTGCTTCCGGATCCGGGTGAACGACGACTTGGTCGGGACGGCAAAGAATCGCCGCACTCTCCGCCATAAACCGCACGCCACAAAATACGATGTATTTGCCGCCCTTCACTTCTGCGGCGGACTTAGAAAGCCCGTAAGAATCGCCGACAAAATTAGCCAAGCCCCAAATCGCCTTGCGTTGATAGAGATGGGCCAAAATACAGAGATCTTCGCCACGCTCATCGCGAATAGCTTGGATCTTCTGAACGAGCGTTTCCTCGGACAGCGCTTCTAATTCGCGGATGCGCTCCATATCCCAAGCAAAAGCAGACCGTGCTCTTTTCTCGCTAGCGTCGTTTTGAGTTTGGACGATCATATTTCCCAATCTTCTCTCTGATAACATCCCTGCGACCGGGGATTTGCCTTACAGGCTTCTAGCACGCGCAACGCCACAAGCGAGGCGTGGCGCAATCCAATCAGCGAATCGCTTAACTTAGCTTTGCGGTAGAACACGTCGATGCCGCGAGCGAGTTCTATTAAGATGCCTTCAGCTCGACTCAAACGAGCATCGGTCTTAATGAGCCCGACGTAATTCCACATGGTGTGCTTGAGGGTCAGCCAATCTTGGGTCAAGAACGACGGCTCGACTTGCGCGTCCTCCGAACTCCAAGGCTCGATTTCCGGCGCCTTGGTGCGTGGCTCGGTTTCTAGCAAACCGCTGATGGCCGAGCCAGCGAGTCTGCCCCACACGAGTCCTTCTAATAACGACGTACTAGCGAGGCGATTTGCACCGTGCACTCCGGTGCAGGCAACTTCACCCGCGGCCCACAGATTGCGCACCGACGTGCGACCTTCCAAATCGGTCCACACACCGCCGCACTGATAATGCGCGCCGGGAACCACTGGAATCGGCGATTGGGTAATATCGACGCCATACTTTAGGCACGATCTATAGACGAATGGAAACCGCTCACGGATCCAGTCAGCCGGGCGGTGACTGATATCGAGGTAAACACTCTCGGAACCCGACGCCAGCATTTCAAGGTGAATCGCTCTCGCAACCTTGTCCCTGGGAGCTAATTCTGGCGTCGAAAAACCAGAAATATACTTGGTCAAAAATCGCTCGCCGCCTTCATTTAAAAGAACAGCGCCTTCTCCACGCAACGCCTCAGACACCAAGAACCGCGGGCTCTTTGGTTTAAAGAACGTGGTCGGGTGAAACTGCACATACTCTAAGTTTTCTAGACGACATCCAGCGCGATCAGCCAAAGCCAAACCATCGCCTCTGGCGAACTTGCTATTGGTATTGTGCAAAAACAGCTGCCCGGATCCACCCGTCGCTAAAACGGTGTGGTCGGCAAAAATCGGATAAACCTCGCCAGAGACTTGATCAAAAACGAAAGCGCCAAAACAACGGGCGGGCTCGTGAATGTGCGAGCGATCGAGACCATGGTGACTCGACATCAACAAGTTCACAGTAGTGGTGCGAGTTTGAAACTCCACGCTGCTCTTGGATTTGCAGTACTGATAAAGGCCTTCTTGAATCGTCAGGCCTGTTTCATCGCCCCGATGCAAAATCCGCGGTTCACTGTGACCGCCTTCTAACGTGAGATGAAATTTGTCTCGCTCTGGATCAAACGGCACACGCGCTTTTTCGAGGAGAATTTCCTGTACGCAACGAGGACCCAGCGTTGCTAACTGACGAACGGCGGGGCGGTAATTAGTTCCGCTGCCCGCTTCCATAATGTCGTTTTCTAGCGAATGAGGATCCCCCTTCAAGGCCTGATAAATAATTCCGCCTTGGGCGTAGGCAGTATTGCACTCGTGCAATTGCGGCGCAGCGCTAATCACCAGAACGTCTTTGCCTTGGTCGGCGAGTTCTATCGCCGCGGAGAGACCCGCGATGCCGCTACCGATTACGAGAACGCTTGTGCGTTTCTCACGCATCGGCACCAACTCGCGCGATATCCATCGAGAGATTGAGAGCGACCGCAGAATGCGTGAGCGCTCCGACGCTGATGTAGTCGACCCCAAGTGCCGCAAAATCTGCGACGTTTTCTATCTTCACACCACCAGAGACTTCGACGCGGCAGCGGCCCGCGATTTTTTCCACAGCCACTCGCATCTGATCCAAGCTCAAATTATCAAGCATAATCACATCGGGCGGTTGCTCGAGCAGCGACTCGAGCTTTTCCATTGAGTCGACTTCAATTTCAATACCGTGCAAAGGCGAGCGCGTAGCACGCGCGCGCGTCACTGCTTCTAGCGGTGAGAAAAACGCCAGGTGATTGTCCTTCACTAAAATTCCGTCGGATAAGCTGCGACGGTGCACGTTCCCACCACCGCATTGAACTGCGTAAAGCTGCAATTCGCGCAAGCCTGTGACCGTTTTACGAGTCGCTAAGATCTTGGCCTTGGTGCCTTCGGTTTTTTCGACATAGCGACGTGTGAGCGTAGAAACTCCACACAGCATAGAAAACGCGTTTAGCAGCGTGCGCTCCCAAACCAAGCATTGGCGGACGGTCGCGCGGATTTTCAAAAACGCCTGATTCTCAATCAGCGTCTGTCCGTCTTGCGCCATAAACACGGGAGGCATTGGCAAAGCCAATAGCTGCTCGATAGCCGGTCCTAATTTACGCCCGCAGAAAACACCCGGTTGCCGAGTGAAGAAAGTTGCTTCAGCTGGCTTGTCTGCTTTTTCTCCCAAAAGTGCCGTCGTCACATCGTCGGCGATGCAATCCACGGCCGCTTCCCGGCCTAAAATTTCAACTAAGTGGGAGGTAGAAATCATGAGTTCCTCTTGAGTGCACAGCCAGTAGCATAGGGGGAGCGGGGGTGCAATGGTTGCCGCTTCCGTCTGATTTAACGAGTAGATGCGGGCGGCAAAAACGACTGAATCTCTTCGATTATTGAAGGCTTGGCCCAATCACGACTGCCAATATAAACCTTGCGAACGATGCCGCTAGCGTCGACCAGAACGGAGTAAGGCAGCGCCGAAACGCCGTAGCCATCTAACTCCTTGTCGCGAAAACTAAGCACGGTGTTCTTCGGCAACTGAGCGCCGATTGCTTCCACCGTACTCTTGGCATTTTTGCCCTCGACATTGATTGCAATGAGCACGAACCGCTTGGGATCTAATTTCTGCTCGAGCAATTTCAAACTCGGCATCTCTTCTAGGCACGGTAAACACCAATCAGCCCAAAAATTCAAAAGCACTGCCTGGCCTTTGAACTCAGAAAGCGTTGCTGGCCCAAGGCCTGGCATATCAAAATGTAATTCGGGAGCAGGGCGCTCCAGCAAGTGACCACCACCGACTTTGCGCATTTCGGGAAATAACAGCAGCGCCAAATACACGAGCGCCGACACCGAAAGTAAAATGGTCATCCCAGAAGGTCGTTTAGTTCTCAAAGCGTTTCTCTCTTTTTGCTGGGAAAGCTTATCAGGCGCGAAAAGGATTGCCATCGCTTAAGGACAAAAGGTATCTCGTAACTCACTTAAAAAAACACTATGACGACGGCACTTTTTTACGAAAAACCTAAAGTAGGTGGAGACATTCTCACCTGGTGCACCCGGTGCAAAATGGATCTCGCTCACGTGGTTATTGCCATGTTGGGCAGTGCGCCTGCGCGCGTGCAATGCAAAACTTGCCGGAGCGAGCACAGTTACCGCAAACCAAAGGGCATCACGTCGCCCAGACCCAAAACCGAGCGTAAACCCTCGTCGAAAATTACGATGCGTTCGGCAGACATCTGGGAAGAGAAACTGGCCGGCCGCCACAAAGAAGATGTGGTCAATTACTCGGTCAAGGACACCTACAAACCTGGCCAATTGATTCAACACGTGCAATTTGGACTGGGAATCGTGGAAGAGCTTAAGACTGGAAACAAGCTCACCATCTTGTTCAAGCTCGGCGAACGCCTGTTGATTCACGGACTTAAGTAGTTCCCACCTACTCATTGACCGAGCCGTCTGCCCTGTTACAATCGCCCGTCATTAAAGGCTTAAGCATGGCAAACAAAGACTCCGTCGAAACAACCAGTTTTGAGAAGAATATCGAGGAACTGGAACGCGTATTGGGCGAACTGGAAAAGGGTGAATTGCCCTTAGAGAACCAGCTTCAGCTCTTTGAGTCCGGAATTGCCCTTTCTCGAACTTGTCTTCAAAAGCTCGAAGCAGTTGAAAAACGAGTTGAACAACTAGTAATTAATGCTCAAGGCGACTTGACGACTAAACCGTTCGATCCGCCGCCGGAGAATCCATGTTGAAGTTCGAAAGTTACAGCGAGTCCAAAGTCCGGGCCATTAACGATTTCCTCGAAAACAACCTTCGCCATTTTCGTGGCTGCGTCTCACAACGCTTCTCCCCACTGGTTGAATCGATGCAATACAGCTTAGAGAGCGGCGGCAAGCGGCTCCGGCCCCTACTGATTGTGGCTTCCGCCGAATGTGTGGGAATTTCCACCGACGACATTCTGCCCGCAGCCTGCGCGATGGAATACATTCACAGCTATTCGCTGGTGCACGATGATCTACCTGCTTTAGATGACGACGATTTCCGTCGTGGCAAGCCTTCCAGCCATAAACGGTTTGGCGAAGCGATTGCGATTTTGACCGGCGACGCGCTTCTCACCGAGTCTTTCGGTTTGATGATGCAATTGCACAAAAAGTTTCCAGCCGAAAACGTACTCTCTGCCATCGACTTGATGGTGCAGTATTCGGGAGTGCGCGGAATGGTTGGCGGTCAACTCTTAGACGTGACAGCCGAACATCCCAATTACAATCTGCCCGAAGTGGAATTCATCCACATCCATAAAACGGGCGCTCTGATTTTAGGTTCCGTGCTGTTGCCTTCGCGCTTGAAGAAAGTGGACGAACCGCTGCTCGGCAAATTGCGCCGCTACGGCGAAGCAGTTGGCCTAGCATTCCAAATTTCGGACGACTTGCTGGATTCTGAAGCCTCTCTTCGGTATTCCCGAGGCCCGCGTAAAAAGCCAAAGCCCAGTTACAGTCAGCTCATGAGCCACACCGAAATGAAGCAAAAAATGAATGGACTGATTGATTCAGCAGTGCAAGCCTTGGCCTCAGAAGGGGAACGGGCAGCGCCACTGCTAGCTATCGCTGAATTCATTCGCACCCGAAAGAACTAGTTTGAGCCTACTCGATACGATTATTAATCCGGACGTGCTACGTCAGGTGAATCCGGAACTCTTGCCACAGCTCTGTGACGAGGTGCGGGCGAAAGTGCTTCAGGTCGTGTCTGAAAAGGGCGGGCACCTTGCCTCTAATCTCGGCACCGTAGAACTCGCTGTCGCTTTACATTCTGTATTTGATACGCCCCGCGATCGCCTGGTTTGGGACGTAGGCCACCAATCCTATCCGCATAAATTACTGACCGGCCGCCAAGCCGATTTCCCCAGCATTCGTCAGCAAGGCGGACTCTCTGGATTTACATGTCGAGCAGAAAGCCAGTTTGATCACTTTGGTGCCGGCCACGCTAGTACATCGATTTCCGCAGCATTGGGAATAGCTGAAGGTTTGCGCCATTCGTGTTCCGAGCACATGGCTATCGCGATTATCGGCGATGGCGCGCTCACGGGCGGCTTAGCGTTTGAAGCGTTGAACAATGCCGGCCACATTCCAGCGCGTAATCTCGTCGTCGTCTTTAACGACAATGACATGTCGATTGACCCTAACGTCGGTGCGCTTGCTAATTTTGTAAATCAAACCGTTACTCACCCTAGCTATAATCGCTTCCGCAAAGAATTGCGCTCGTTTGTCGAGCTATTAACGGCGCGGGGCGTCCCGATGACGGGTATTGCTTCCAAACTGCGCCAAAGCATCAAAAACTTTTTTACTCCCGGAATGCTCTTTGAGTGTTTTGGCTTTCGCTATTTCGGCCCGGTGAATGGACACGATATCCATGCTCTGCGTGAGACGTTCTCGTTTATTAAAAAAGATGGCGGTCAGGGCGGGCCTTACTTAGTGCACGCACTCACTACCAAGGGCAAAGGCTACCCGCTCGCGGAGCAGCTGCCGATTCCGTATCACGGCGTTAGTCCGTTTAAGATTGAGACGGGCCTGACTGCTTCGCCCAAGAAAAAGCTCAATTACCAAGACGTTTTTGCAGATAGCTTGATTCAGATGGCGGCCGAAGATCCTAGAATCGTCGCCGTCACAGCGGCCATGCCCAGCGGAACAGGTTTGAATAAATTCCAAAAGGAATTCCCAAGCCGTTGTTACGACGTGGGGATTGCCGAGGCACACGCGGTTCTTTTTGCAGCCGGATTAGCGACTGAAGGCTATCGCCCTGTCGCTGGTATTTACTCGACGTTCCTGCAACGCGCTTTTGACCAAATTATTCACGACGTGGCCCTACAGAAATTGCCGGTAACGTTTGCTCTCGACCGCGCGGGCCTTGTAGGCGCGGATGGGGCAACTCACCAAGGTGCTTTTGATCTATCGTATTTGCGTTGCGTGCCCGACCTAATCGTCATGGCGCCCAAGGACGAAAACGAATTGAGAAACATGCTCCACACGGGCGTGTCGTATGGCTTAGGACCCGTCGCTATCCGCTACCCACGCGGCGAAGTAGTTGGCGTGGAGATGTCGGACAAGCCCGAAATTTTGGAAATGGGCAAAGGCGAATTAATCAGCGCTGATAACGATCGCCCGCAAGTGGTGTTGGTCGCTATTGGTTACGCGGTACAAAGTTCGCTGGCTGCGCAAAAGGCACTTTCCGCAGCAGGCATTTCATCGGCATTGATCAACGCTCGCTTCGTAAAGCCGCTCGACAAAGAATTGATTTTTCAGTGGGCTTCAAAGTGCGATCTGCTTGTTACCGTCGAGGAAAACGCGCGGATGGGTGGATTTGGTTCCGCAGTGCTGGAATCGCTCCACGCTGAGGGCCGCTTGGTAAATGTTTTAACTTTGGGCCTTCCAGACCGTTTTATCGACCATGGCACGCAACAAGAGCAGCGCCATTTGGTAGGCCTAGATGGCCCAGGCATCGCAGCGCAAATCGTTGCACGCCTTGGACGCCAATCCCTCACGACCAATATGGACACGACCGTTCCGACGGCAAACCCACCGCCAAACTTCCCAGACTTCGTAACACTTCAGTAGTGACAGTCGTTGCGAGGAGCGCAGCGACGAAGCAATCCCGATTTTTATCCCGATATTGGCGAGCGATTCGCCTATTTGCGCTCCGCAGGCGGGGCCGGCTCAGGACCTTTTTCTAATTCTCCGGGACGTTTCTTAGTCTCTCGCAACGCCTTTAAAACATCTTCAAAGCTCGCATCCTTAGGAAGGTCGAGATTCTTTTTCATGTCTCCCAACTCGCGTGCGAACTGTCGAATCAGCACACCTTGGCGCACAACCGCTGCACCGATTTGTTCAGGTGTGGCGTCGGAATTTAATTGCAGCTCCGTGCGAAGAGCTTCCACTTTGGATTCTAGATCCCCAAAGATCGCTTCATTTTGCGCGTAACCTTCGAGCAGGCGGATTTTCTTACCCAAAGTTTCAATGCGTTTCTCAAGCTCTTTGCTGCGCCCGTCCAACTGGGACATGGCGGCTAATTGCTGTTCGCGATCTTGCTCGTCCGCCTTTCGCATTTCATTAACCGATTTGAGTTCCAGACCGAGCAACGCCTCGTCGTTTTGCGAAAATTTCAATTCGCAAACTTCGCTATAGCGGCCCTGGTGCTTCACTGCAGGGTCAGAAAACTGACAGAGTTCGGCAAGGACATAGCGGCTTTGCTCACGAGTCGAAGTCGTCACAGGCACCAAAGGTCGGATAGAACCCAAAGTCCTATCGTTATCGCCGATTAAAAAGGAGCCGTCTTCGAGGAGGGCAAGGGGCGCTTCAAAGATCTGTTGCTCGGTCTTTAGCGCAACTTCGCTATCCGTTTCGCATTTGCTGTTGCCGCCCACCAATCGAAAAACTTTGCTGTCAGCTACCCGTGCCTGAACCTGCAAACAGGAACGCGAAATTCTGAGGTCGGACAGCGCTTTGGGAACTTCTACAATCGACACTAACGACCAGTCAGTGCTGGGAGTGGATTGCACAGGGGCTTTGCCGCAAGCGGCGACAAGAACAACTCCGGTGAGAAGAGCCTTAGTGAGCAGGCATTTCGGAGACCCAACTTTAAACCCCTGAACCATGGCCAAGAGCTATCACAGCTACGCGCAGCGTCCAATCAGTAATAGGGTTGGCGTTTTTCCTTAGGCTCGCGGAAATAATCGAGTGCACAGCCCACGATGAGGTGCCCAAATAAGCCGGTTTTTGCGAATTGGCCCTCGTTTAAAAACACCGGCACTACGGACAGCACACGGCTGGTCCCGCCCAAGTTTTTTGCCTCAAAGATATCCACCGAATTGCGCGGGAAACTCTCGTTCAGCAGGCGGTCAAAGTAGGGCCGTAAGATTCCGGTTTTGTAGCCCAGCAAATTCAGCGGATGCACACCTTCATCGGCGTCTTCCTTCATTGGCGCCACCGGCTGACCAGTGGCTTCTTCCACTCCCGCCACATGCCAGGACTTGGGATGGATCAGCATATCGGCGGACCGATCGACGAGATAAAGATAATTCCCCTCGCCATAAGATCGCAGCCAATCGCGTTTATTTGCGTAGGGAAAAGTCGGCGAAGAAAGCAGTGCCCAAAAATGGCGGTAGTCGACGGTCAGGAAATAAATCTTGCCGCTCTTGCGATACGCAACCGAAAGACCCGCACGGTTGTCATTCGGCGTAATCCCCTTGGGTGTGTAAATCCGCAGCGCTTTGCCGTACAGGACTTCGCCGTCTGCCATTTTCAACGCGGCATCGAGCAACGCGAGATCACACAATTTTCCAGTAACGCATTCGGAAATAGATTTGAGTGGTGCGGCGCGCGTGTCGGCCTCCCAATACCACTCGATATTTTGATCCGCGACCCGCATCACCATCGAGCGATTGTAACGAAGCTTCGCGGCACCCATCGGCGGCTCGGCTCCGGCAGCGTGGCCAGCCGCTCCCAAAATCGCAAACTGCTGCAGCTCTAAGAAACCTTTGCGCGCGGCAGGCGGAGTGAGAGCCAACGTTTTTGCGTCGATAGCGGCATGGGAGAGCAATTCCGAAACGCGTTCGGCAACATGGGCCGCATCGTGCGCGAGGACCGAATTCTGGCGCTCTAAAAACTGCTCTTCAATGATGCCAAGCTTGGTGGTCTTAGTCCGCCATTGGTAACCAACGTAACCCAATAGAAAAAGGGGCAGCGGTGCCGTGAGTAAAATCAGTACCCAAGGACTCAAATTCGCTAGCTTTTCTGAACGGGATTTCCGTTGCGACATGAGAGCCAGGCTAGCACAGCGTCTCGAGGGGTTACATAGGTTAGTAAACCGACTTAGATAAGCGTATAACCGCCTGTGAATGTCCCCGACGACTCCCAAAACCCTGGCTCCTAAAAGCCCTGTCTCTAAAAACACTGACCCTAAGAAGCTGCGCCTCGACAAACTGCTAGTTGCGCGGGGGCTATTCCCCTCTACTGAAATGGCGCAAGCCCATATCCTGGCGGGAGAAATCTGGTCCCAGCAAACGCGCTTAGAGAAGGCCGGCCAAATGGTGGCTATCGATATGGCCATCGAAGTGAAGAGCCCCAACCTTAAATTCGTCAGCCGCGCTGGGTTTAAGCTGGAGCACGCGCTGGATCATTTTCAGATCGCGATGACCGATCGAGTGGCGTTGGATGTCGGCGCATCGACGGGTGGATTTACCGACTGCATGCTGCAGCGAGGAGCTAAGCATGTTTTTGCGATCGACGTTGGCACAGCTCAACTCCACGAACGTCTTAAAAAAGACACTCGAGTAACATCCATGGAAAATTTAAACGCGCGCGCCCTCAATGGGCAGATCTTGGTTTCTGCTGACGGTTCGTATTCTTCCAAGGACATTGATTTTGTTTGTGCGGATGTGTCGTTTATTTCTCTGGGGAAAATCGCACCCTCGGTAAAACTCGCGGCTCCAGCGGCGCGGGAATGGCTGTTGTTATTCAAACCACAATTTGAAGTTCCTCGCGAAGCAGTCAACACCGGTGGAATTGTGCGCGACGCGACTGCGACGCAGACAGTGTTGGCGCAATTCATCGCTACGATGGCGGCACTGGGACTGCAGTTAAAATCTCCTGCTGTTGAATCTCCCCTAGCAGGAAAAAAAAGTGGTAACGTTGAAATACTTCTGCACTTTGGAGTCGAGCAATGAGCAGCACAAGAATCACTTCTCTCCTTTTGATTACTCTTTTTACTCTTAGCTCTTGCGTGAGCCGTCCGCCGCGCGATCCGGAACAAGGACCGCCGCCGTCGACAACACAAACGCCGCCACCTAGCTCGACCTCTTCTAGCCCCGCCGAAGCGCCCATAGTCCCCGGCCCGTCGGTAAAAAGTTTGCAAGGCCCGGTGACAGTTGTCTTGGGCGGCGCCGGCGTAGCGAGCTTCGCTACGATTGGAATTTTGAAAAAACTGCAAGAGGACGGCGTCAAGATCGACGCCATCATTGCCACCGGTTGGCCCGCACTCTTTGCAGTGGGATATGGCACCATGAAATCGGTGCATGACTTAGAATGGTTCGCAACGCGACTAGAAGAATCCGACTTCGCTTCTGGCGGATTATTCGGTTCCGACAAAGGCTTCTCCGAACACGAGCGGCTCCGCACCACTGTTACCAAAGCATTTGGCTCCACGAACCTAAATCAAACCCGCGTTCCAATCGTCATCTCGTCATCCAACAGTTCCACTGGCCAACCCGAAATCTTCAGCTCAGGAAATTGGCTAGACCCATTACTCAAAGCAGTTTCGGTTCCCGGAACTTTCAGACCGTACGGCGAAGGCCCAGGTCTCGGATGGGTAAGCGCTCTTTCGGGAGTAGACGTAGAAGAAGCCCATCGCCGCGGCGCTAAAACAATTCTAGCCTTCGCAATGTACGACGACTTCCTGGTCTCCTTGCAAGACTACCGAACCAAGGAATCAGACACCCTTTTCCGAAACCTCTTCGCGGCCCAACTCCATCGCAGCATCCGCGCTTCGATGAAACGAGCCTCAGCAGGAGTGCAAATTCGCTTAGGTAGGCCCGCAAACGAATTCTCTGCCAAGCGCCTAGCGATGCAGATGGGCTACCAAGAGACAACAAAACTGCTCCGCTCGGTAGCCAACAAAAACTAGCACTCTTAAGCCTCAATCCTCATTGGCCCTTACCGATTACCGGGGCTAATTTGACGGCCTTAGCCGGAGAGGCTAGGTTCGCCAGACCATGCATGTGCCTTGCGCTAAACGGCGTCGGCTGGCCTTATCCAAGTCATTGATAATACTGGCAATTACGCCGGTACTTTGGCTTGCAGGATGTGGAGAAAGACCTCCATTTCCCAAGTGGCAACAGCAGACTCCCACGGCCACTGAACAAGTGGTTCTAAGTGATCGCCTGTCCGTTCAGGACTTGCGACAGCTTGCGCGCGCCGTAAACGGCAGCGGCAAATTGCGATCACTCCAGCCGTGGGTCGAGAGTATTTCGGATGACCAACTCTCCGTCCTCGGAAATCTCGTTTACGATTTCATTTACCAAGATGCCTTAAGCCAAGGCTCGGCTGTCGATCTGCTCGAAAAGCGAGTGGATGAACTTTTCTTTGATGACATGGGAATCGTGCTCGAACTCATGGCAATGGGTAAAGACACCGGCGGACTATTCCCCGTTGTGAAGACACTGATTGGGCACCCTAAATTTCCAAACATCATCGATCTCAATGCGCATTGGTTGGATTTAAGCTGGGCGCAAATCGGCCGCTTGCACAAACAGCGACTCGAAAAAATCGAGACAGAAAAAGAAGAAGAAATGCCGGACCCCGATGCACCGGCTCAATTGGTAAAGACCCCTTTGCTCAAAGGCTGGGTCTCCGAGATGCATCAAATGCTGCACACCAATGCAGTCGATAAATCTCTAACGGATTTATCTGCGCAACTTCAGAATACTCACTTTATCGGCAACTCGATTTACTTCCTGCAGCAGAAACAAAAGACCGCGGAAGATCTGAATGGCTTCCTCGCCACGTTGCGAAAGATGGCGATTACTCCTTGGAAAAAGGAGGGGCAGAAACAACAGCAGGTGAAGCCGGCACCAGGCACTTCCCCTACCGAAAAAACTCAGCTGATGGTTTTGCTCGAGACACTGGATAAATTAAATGGTCCTACAGACGGACTATTCGGAAAAATCCACAAAGTGCTCGATACGTCAGACGTTGGACGCGAGCTAGGAAACATGTTCCAGCCTCTCAAGAATTCCGACGATAACGAGGATACCAATCTCTTTAAGATCGCGGAGTATCAACCAATCGTTGCTCGCGTGATTCACGGCTACGTCCGACGCGAAATCACGCGCGGCGGAAACGGCAGTTTCAACCAAGACGCAGCCTTTTGGAAAAGCGTAGCTAGCGGCGATTCCGAAGCCCGCAAGACTCTCTACAACACGGTTCTGATGGGCGTGCAGAAAGTCAGTGGCCTTGCACTGCCATCCAAATCCGACGGCTCCGCAAAATTTAATCTACCGATTTACGTAAACTCCTATGTGATTAGCGAATATCTTCGCCAGTACGCGAAGGCCGCCACCGCCGCTTGGGAGAAGATTCCTGAAACAAAATTCTCAGATCGTTTCTGGACGACCTCCGTCGAAATGAAGGCATTTGAATTAACTCTGACCGATGCTGCCGGCGTAATGACGCCTGCGGTGCAGACAGATTTTAAGGCACTCATCGACGACACATCAGAGGCGTTGGAAAAGGACATGCGCTCTTGGGAGGAGACTCTCAAGACCATCAGCACCAAGTCCTGGGTGTTCACTGCTCCAGCGAAAAAACGGGCAGTCTTGGCAGACTCCCTCAAGGAAGCCGTTGAGAACACGGATAAGGTTTTGGCGTTTGCGGATATTTCTGCCGTTCTGAGAATGGCGTTTTTCTTCGCTACCGAACCTGGTTCTTCGGGCAAATCGCCTCTGCAGGAATTAGACGGCAATTTCCTCGACAAGATGAACACCCAGCTGGCGGGTTTTTCCAAAGAAGCCCTGCAGCTCTTATCCAGCCTGACATCGAATTCCGGTACGTTGCCGCAACTGATTGGCGACTTGAGAATTCAATTTCAAATGGTCTTGGGCGAGGACCTAGGGCCTCGGGCAAATGAGATTTGGGATTCTCTACAAACACTGGCCGAACTTTTCTCGTCTAAAGACCTCGAAAAGGCGGGCTTTAACACTGCCTTCGTCACCTATATTCAGTGGCTCCAAGCAATCGGACCCGATTCTATTCCGGCTCTGGGCTCCACCCTTGGTTTTGTAAAGAACGCCAAAGTCTTCGATTCCAACATCAAGAAGGGGAAAGCCGAACTGCTTTATCCCGCGATGGTAGAGCGGATTTTGGGGTCCGATATCCAATCGCCGTCATTGCTTAGCTTTGCCCATTGGATTTCACCCGAGATTTTTGAGCTCGAAAGAGGCATTCGCCAAAGCGTTTCCCTACCGGGTAATGAGAGTGCGATGGGCCTTTATCTCGATTGGCTGCGCGCTTTACCGCCCCAAAAGAACGATTCTTGGGACGGAATTGCGACGTTGATGAACAGCGCCAATGGCGGCGTAAAAGACGAAGAACGCCTGTGGATTTCACACTTTATCCGGCGTCAGGGCCTGCATCGTACTTGGGATTTTTTCGGCAACAACGCATCCTGGTCCCAGTCTTCGGGGCTCGTTCAGGAACTCGTTCGCCTAGCGGAGCAGGGCTCGCTCACGGCGCCGTTAGACCTTTTGGAATCAATCCGTGATGACCGCATTAAACGCATCGCGCGCGTCATCAAGAAATGGTACCACTCCGGCCAATTCCTTCGGTTTCTACGGGCCTGCGAAAAGCTTATCCAGCACTCGCCAGGACCTATCTAGAAGGGTATAAGGACGGCGGCTTTCATCTTCCGTCTCTTGGAGGTCTAAACTAAATGTGTCGAAGTAAATTTACGGCGCGGGGAAGGTTTTTCCAAAATCTCCCTGGCTGCGCAGCCACTCTTTTTTCTCTTTTTCTGGCATTCACTCCCGGCTTAGGCCTGGCAAAGGTGGATCCGGTTCTGCCAAAAGCAGAACAAGATGAGAAACTCCTCGAAGAAATCCGCGAGGGCCAAAAAGACGAGAAATGCCTTCTCACCCTGAAGGACGGATCAGCGGCTTATAAGAAAGAACTCGAGGCCGTCATTGAGCTGGGCAAGACCGCCGACGATAGCGACATCCAAAAAGCCGAAAGCAAACTAAAGACAACTCGCCATAAATTTCTCGAGGATTCCAAAAAGTGTCTGCCTTGCCGCATTCACGCCGTCGAAGATTGGCCAAAAGTTGGCAAAGGCCACTGGTATATAACCGACGGCTCTTGCGCGCTTCCGACCGACGACAAAAAAGAATTGACGGCTAGTTACGATAGAGCACGAACCTCGCTCCGCACTCCTGCGGATTACCTTAAGGTTCCGAATCTCGTGAAGCTAGCGATCGCCAACAGCGATCAAACAGCTATCGATAAAACCATCACTGGCCTGCCCGACAAGTTCCACGCGTTTTTAGCAATCCGCACTCCGCTGGAATTTCTGGGTTTAGTAACAACGTTTTATTACTACATCGAGAACATCATCACCGAGGGCAAGGATGATGCTGGTAACCCAACTTTTGATCTCGAGTTCCAAAACTACGAAAAAGGCCTGACGGCGCCTCCGAAACTCGACGACGAATTTTACGGCTATTATATCGACGAGAAGGGCAATAAAAAGCATAAGCCCTCGTACTACACCACTGTCGGCGGCCGCAAAGTGAAGCTCAATCTGATTAAGCTCCAAGCTGTAAAGGGCCGTTGGTTTCTTTCCGAAGCTGGCAGCATGCGCTACGCCACGTTTGGGAACTTCATTACGAAAGATAATTCCATTCGCGATCAAGCCGGATTCATTTTGTTAGAAGCATTGCTGCGGATGTACCACGCCGCTACGGGAGTTGAAATTTGATCGATCGTTATAGTCGCCCGCAGATGACAGCCATTTGGTCGCAAGAAGCACTCTTGCAGACCTGGCTCGACGTCGAAGTCCTCGCTTGTGAGGCCTGGGAAAAACTCGGCAAAATTCCGACCAAGGACCTCAAAGAGATTCAAGCTAAAGCAGCGTTTGATGCCGAAGCCATTCTGGAGCGCGAGAAGATCACCAAGCACGATGTTGCTGCTTTCGTTTCTGTCGTTCAAGAGAAAATCGGACCGAGTGGCCGTTTCGTCCACATGGGACTCACCAGCAGTGATGTCGTCGATACGGCATTAGCGTACCGGATGATGAAATCCGGTGAGTTGATCTTAAAGGAAATCGATCGTTGCATTGCAGTCACCGCAAAGCGCGCAAAAGAACACCGCAATCTAATCTGCATTGGCCGCACTCACGGCATTCATGCTGAAGCTATGAGCTTTGGCCAAAAATGGCTGGTGTGGAACGCGATGTTGCAGAGAGCACGCGTCCGTTTTTTGGCGGCCAAGGAAGAAGTCTCCGTCGGTAAACTATCCGGCGCAGTGGGCAATTACTCCAATCTCCCTCCTGAAATTGAGCGCTACGTTTGCGAAAAACTGGGACTCGAAGTTGACTGCGTTTCGACCCAAGTTATTGCGCGCGATCGGTTTGCTGCCTACTTCTCCGCACTGGGAATTTTAGGTTCGATCATTGAAGCAGTAGCTGTGGAACTCCGTCATCTCCAGCGTACGGAAGTGGGCGAAGCTCGCGAAGGTTTTACCAAGGGCCAAAAGGGCAGCTCGGCGATGCCGCACAAACGTAATCCAATCTCTGCTGAGAATCTCACCGGCCTCGCGCGATTATTGCGCGGCATGGTGATTCCGGCGATGGAAGACTGCGCACTCTGGCACGAGCGCGATATTAGCCACTCGGCGGTAGAACGCGTGATTGGCCCCGATGCAAATATACTGGCCGACTTTGCACTCGATCGCTTGTGCGGGTTATTAGAGCGCCTCGAAGTTTTCCCTGAGCAGATTGAGAAGAACCTCACAAGCCTCCATGGCGTGGTTTATTCGCAGCAAGTTTTGTTAAAACTCATTGAAGCCGGTATGTCGCGAGACGATGCCTACACCATCGTGCAAGCGAACGCTCACGAAGCACTCGATTCCGGCACTAGTTTCTTGGAACTTTTGAAGAAGCAAAAACCAGTCACGGAGCGAATCCCTGAAAAGGATTTAACTGCGCTCTTTGATCCTTCCCAAGCGCTCCGCCACGTCGATTATCTTTACGAGAAAGTGTTAGGAAAAAACGTATGAAGTTCGAGAGAGGTCCGCAAATTCGAGAAGGCAAAGCGAAAATCCTCTTTGAAACCGCGCCCAAGTCCGACAACGTGATTCAGTTTTTCAAAGACGATGCGACAGCTTTTAACGCCTTGAAAAAAGGCGTGATTGAAAACAAAGGTATTATCAATAATAGCATCTCCTCCTGGATTTTTCCGCATCTGGAAAAAAACGGGGTCCGCACCCATTTCGTCGATCGGATGTCCGAGCGCGAAATGTTGGTTCGCAAAGTGCGCATTATTCCGGTGGAAGTAGTGGTTCGTAACCGCGCCGCTGGCAGCATTTGCAAACGACTGGGCCTGGAGAAGGGCGTGCCCTTCGCTACTCCGCTAATTGAGTTTTTCTTAAAAGACGACGCCTTGGGTGATCCGCTCATTGGCGAGTCCCATATTTATCATTTCAAATGGGCGACAGAGACAGAGATTGCCCAGCTTAAGAAACAGGCCCTGCGCGTAAATGACCTGCTCAAGGAAGTGTTCGCAGCAGTTCGGCTTGAGCTGATCGATTTTAAATTGGAGTTCGGTGTCGACGAGAAAACTGGCGAAATCCTCTTGGCGGACGAATTCACCGCCGATGGTTGCCGGTTGTGGGACCTCGATACTGGCCAATCCATGGACAAGGATCGATTCCGCCACGACATGGGAAATGTCGTCGAGTCGTATCAAGAAGTCTGGAAGCGATTGGAAACTTTTTTTGCAAAGCTTGGGAGAACAAAGTGAAAGCGCGCGTACATATTTTTTACAAAGACTCCGTTTTTGATCCGCAAGGAAACACGGTGCAACACTCGTTGCAGCAGTTGGGTTTCCAACAAGCTTCGAGTGTTCGGATCGGCAAGGTTATCGACGTAGAAGTGCAGTCGGCGACTCATGACGAAGCTAAAAAGCTCGCTGAGAAAATGTGCGAAACGTTGCTGGTCAATCCAGTGATGGAATCGTTCCAAGTGGAAATCTTAGACTAAAGGAATCTTGAGTGAAGTCCGCACCTAAAGCTGCCGTCATTACCTTTCCAGGATCCAATTGCGATTCGGACTGCGTGTACGGGCTGGAGATAATGGGATTTGAAGTAACTGCTCTTTGGCACAAGGATAAGCCTAGCCTAGCCGAATACGATTTAGTCGTATTGCCCGGCGGTTTTTCTTACGGAGATTACCTGCGGTGCGGAGCGATTGCGGCCCTGGCTCCTATTCAAGAGCAAGTTCATAAGCACGCCGAACAAGGAAAACTAGTTTTGGGAATCTGCAACGGTTTTCAGATCCTTTGTGAAATGGGCCTATTGCCCGGTGGACTTGTTCGCAATCAGAAAATGAAATTTCTCAGTACGGATGTCTGCCTCAAAGTGGAGAACGAAGATTCTCCGTGGACTTCTGCAAGCCAGCGCGGCGATGTGTGGAAGCTTCCGATTGCGCATGGAGATGGCCGTTTCGTCTGCGAGGAGAAAGAGCTCGCGACTATTAAAGACAAAGGACAGGTTTTACTCCGCTATTGCGATGCTAAGGGCAATGTCTCGAAAGAATTTAATCTCAATGGCGCTACCGATGCTATCGCCGGAATCAAGAACGTCCGCGGCAATGTGTTTGGTTTAATGCCGCACCCAGAACGCGCGACGGATTTGCGGAGCGGAGATGGCCGCTTCATTTGGAAATCTATTCTCAGCACCTTGGGGGAGAAAGCAGTATGAGCCCTCGTAAATCACTTCCCGATAATACCCCTGGTACTTGGGAGCTTGCCGATAGCATTGGCATTACTCGCAAAGAATACGATCACGTAATAGCCGCGATGAAACGCACTCCTAGTTTTGCGGAGCTCGGCGTGTTTTCCGCGATGTTCAGCGAACATTGCAGCTATAAATCTTCGAAAAAATACCTTCGTCGTTTCCCAACCAAGGGCAAACGCGTTCTACAAGGGCCTGGCGAAAACGCAGGTATCTTGAGCATTGGCCAAGGCTGGGGAGTCGCTTTCAAAATGGAAAGCCACAATCACCCTTCGTTTATCGAGCCCTATCAAGGCGCTTCAACGGGCGTTGGCGGAATTTTGCGCGACGTTTTCACGATGGGCGCGCGCCCAGTTGCATCGATGAATGCTCTTTGTTTTGGTGAGCCTTCCGCACCGCGGATGAAATCAATCGTGCAGGGTGTGGTTAAGGGAGTTGGTGATTACGGCAATTGCGTCGGCGTTCCGACGGTTGCTGGACAAACGTTTTTCCATCCCTGCTACAACGGCAACGTTCTAGTGAACGCCTTCACCGCGGGTATTATTCACGAAGACCATATCTACAAAGGTTTTGCCTCGGGAATTGGCAACGCAGTCGTATATGTCGGCGCAAAGACCGGCCGCGATGGCGTGCACGGAGCCACTATGGCTTCGAAAGAATTTAACACTGAAGAAGCCCCCGACCGGCCTACGGTTCAAGTAGGCGATCCATTCACTGAGAAATTGTTGCTCGAAGCTTCACTCGAAGCAATGCGCTTAGGTTTAGTCATCGGTATTCAGGATATGGGCGCTGCGGGTCTCACTTCGTCATCATTTGAGATGGCAGGACGCGCCGGCACCGGACTTGAAATTGATCTAGATAAGATCCCAGCGCGGGAAAAAGAGATGACGGCTTATGAGCTGCTGCTCTCTGAGTCCCAAGAGCGAATGCTGTTAGTGACGAGCGAAGATCGCTTGAAAGCACTGCACGCTGTTTTTGATAAGTGGGATTTACATGCTGAAGTCATTGGCACTGTGGTCGAGGGCGACCGAGTAAAAATGTGGAAGAGCGGCGAAGTAGTCGTCGATCTACCAGTAACTTTGGTGGTCGATCCGTTGGAAGATCCCCGACCTGCCGCTTCTCCTGACTGGTTGAAACCACTCTGGGATTTCTCCGCTGAGAAAGTTGCGGCTCAAACTTTTGATAAAAAACTATCGATTCTTATCGACGATATCCACTTTGCTGAGCCACTCCCGCTTACGCTGCAATACGATTCCACTGTGGGAAATCGCACAGAGGGCGGCACGTTTGACGACGGCGCTGTGATTCGTCTGCGCGACTTAGGCCCGAGCGCTCCGCGCCTGGCTTTCTCCGTCGATTGCAATCCTAGGGTTTGTTACTTGGATCCGCTCGAAGGCGGCCGGCGAGCCGTTGCAGAGAGTGCACTCAATGTGGCAGTCCGCGGAGCCGAGCCAATTGGAATCACCGATTGCTTAAACTTTGGCAGCCCGCAGAACCCACATGTGATGTGGCAATTCCAGCAATGCATCGAGGGTATTTCGCTTGCGTGTGAAGCATTAGAAATCCCTGTCGTGTCTGGAAACGTCAGCTTCTATAACGACACTGACAAGAAGCCGATTTATCCAACTCCAATGGTTGGTCTTGTGGGCGTGATGCCAGCGGAAACTTATTTGCCGCTATCCACGTTTGATAAAGCCGGCGACGTACTCGTATTAGTGGGCCCGCTTGAGGGGGAACTCGGCGGTAGCCGCTTGCTCTCGGGAGTATTGGGCGAAGACCGCGGACGTCCGTCTCAAACCGATATGGCACTGGTCGCAAAGACCATTCGCTTCTGCCAAGAGGTTTGCGCCACACAAAAGGGCTTTGCGCTTCATGATATTTCCGATGGCGGCTTAGCATGCAGCGCTCTGGAAATGTCGTTCTTTCGTGGCGAAGGCTTACTCGGTTGCGAAGTGGAAATCCCGGCTGCTGCAAATGCAGATCGTTTCCTCTTTGGCGAAACACTAGGTCGCGTATTGGTAAGCGCTAGCGCAGACACCGCAAAAGCATTGCAGTCTGTGGCTACGAAGTATGGCCTCAGCGTCCAAACCATTGGCCGCGTAACGGCGGATGCTAAATTCGACGTTACCCAAAACGGCAAATCGGTTTTATCGACGAGTTTAAGTGCATCGTATTCTCAGTGGAAGAAAAAGTGGGAACCCCTCTTCACATAAGAGGGAAAATTAACGAGGTAATTTCTTAATTCATGTGTGCCATTTTTGGAATAACCGGTGAAAAAGAGGCTGCAAAGCTCACGTATCTTGGCTTGCATGCGCTTCAGCATCGGGGACAAGAGGGCTCGGGAATTATCTCTACCGACGGCACGGCAGCTTTCATCGAGCGGCACCAAGGCTTAGTCGGCGACGCTTATAACTCAGACGTCCTAGCTAGCCTAAAGGGTTCAGCGGCAATTGGACATAATCGTTATTCCACCGCGGGCAGTGCTGCAGCGGCCAACTTGCAGCCAATGTTTATGAAGGGCGCCAAGGGTTGGTTGGGAGTCGCACATAATGGCAATATTGCTAACGCCCCGTCGTTAATCAGCAGCTTAGAGCGCGACGGCGCGATTTTTCATTCCACTAGCGACACCGAAGTCATTTTGCACCTATTCGCCCGCGCCAGAGAAGAGACCGTGGAGAAATCTCTGGTCCAAGCGCTGAAGCTTCTTCAGGGCGCTTATTCGCTTTTAATTTTGAATAAGGACAAGCTGATCGCTGTGCGCGACCCATTAGGCTTCCGGCCTTTGGTAATGGGAAAATTTCGCGACCAAGTGGTCTTCGCAAGCGAGAGCTGCGCATTTGATTTGATCGGCGCTGAATACGTCCGCGAAATTCAACCGGGTGAAATGGTTGTAGTGCCTCACTCCGATCCAAATTCAATCACCAGCTCGTTCCCATTTGAGAAGAAAGCACCCAAGCGCTGCGTCTTCGAATTCGTTTATTTTGCCCGCCCAGATTCGCTGCTTTACAGCTCGCGCGTCCACGACGTGCGAAAAGAACTCGGCCGCCAGCTAGCTAAGGAGCAACCCGCTCCACGCGCAGAAGTAGTAATCCCGGTCCCAGATTCCGGCGTCCCCGCTGCAATCGGCTACGCCGAAGCCTCGGGAATCCCATTCGACATGGGCATCATTCGCAGCCATTATATTGGCCGCACTTTTATTGAGCCAGAACAAGAAATCCGCCACTTAGGCGTAAAACTAAAGCTAAGCCCAGTAAAAAGCTGTGTGGCAGGTAAGAGCGTCGTAGTTGTCGACGATAGTTTGGTCCGCGGAACAACCAGCAAGAAGCTAATCGGCAACTTGCGCGAAGCGGGCGCAAAAGAAGTCCACGTCCGCATCAGCGCCCCCCCGACAGCAAACCCGTGCTACTACGGCATCGATACGCCAACTCGCTCAGAACTAATGGCGTCGAAACACACCATTGAACAAATCAAAAACTACATCGGCGCCGATAGCTTGGGCTACTTAAGCCTAGACGGTCTAACCAAAGCAGCCTCTCAAAACTCCGGCGAAGGCTTTTGCGACGCCTGCTTCAGCGGCAACTACCCAACTCCAGTCGAAGTCTAAAACTTTTTTTTCTGTCGTTGGGAGCAGAGCGAAGCAATCTCAACCCCCGCTTCGAACAGAATCCGATTTCGCCGCCCTAAAAATGAGTGCCACCGAACGGGCGTATCGCGGGCGCAACACTTACTCGAAGCAAAAGCCCCCTTCCGCGATCCGAGCGCGAGCCCGCCTAGTAGAAAGCAAAATCCCCCGGGCGTCCCGGGCGCTGGCACTCATTTTTAGGGCGGCGAAATCGGATTCTGTTCGACTGCGTGAGCCGGCGATTGCCTCGCTCCGCTCGCAACGACAGAAAAAAGCCCCCGACAGGCTATGTCGAGGGCGATAAATTCCGAATAAGTTTCGCGACGGCTTAGTGTTTGCCGAATACTTCGTACTGCTCCACGTGGAATTCTGGATCTGGCTTGATCGAGATGTTCTTCTCGAAACGCTGTTGGAGACGTTCGACGTGTTTCGATTCGTCTTTTTTCAGCATGTTCACCACTTCCGGATTCGCGAACACAACGATCTGCTTATTAGTCGATAGCGCTTCTTTTTCGATCTCTCGGAAGATCTCGAAGCAGATGGTACGACGGCTCTTGTGATAGCCGCGGCCATCGCAATACGAGCAAGCTTCCGTTAGGTAGCGCACGAGATCTTCGTGCGTACGTTTACGGGTCATCTCGACTAGTCCGAGCTCGGAGATTTTTAAGATATTCGTCTTCGCGCGATCTTCACCTAGCGCTTCTTGAAGCGCGCGGTAGACCTTCTCGCGGTTGTCCAACGACTCCATATCGATCAAGTCGATAATGATAATGCCGCCGACGTTCCGTATGCGTAGCTGGTAAGCAATTTCTTTCACTGCTTCCAAATTCGTTTTCAGAATCGTCTCTTCTAAGCTGCGGGAACCGACGTAACGACCGGTGTTGACGTCAATTGCAGTCAGAGCTTCGGATTGATCGATGAGCAAATAGCCGCCCGATTTGAGCCAAACTTTTTTGCCCAGAGCGCGTGAGATTTCGGCTTCGATGCCGTAATGCTCAAAGAGTTGCGACGGCCCTTTGAACAATTTCACTCGGCCTTTTAGCCGAGGAATAAACTGCCCAATGAACTGAAGAACTTTGTCGTGCTCCGTCGGATTATCGATAATGAAAGAATCGACGTCGTCGGTAAAGAAGTCGCGGACCGAGCGCATTCCCAAAGAAAGATCTTCGTGAATCAGCGCTGGCGCCCCTTTGCGTTTAGAATCGCGTTTAATGCGTTCCCACAACTTCATCAAATAATCCGCATCGGCCTTTAGTTCACGCAGGCTTTTGTTTTCTGCGACGGTACGAATAATAAAGCCCACACCACGAGTGCGGATCTTCTTTACGAAGATGTCGCGCAGGCGGCGGCGTTCTTTTTCGCTCGAAATACGGCGAGAAATACCCAAGTGCTTTACGGTCGGCATGAGAACTAGGTTTCTGCCGGGCAAGCTAATGTGGGTGGTGAGGCGAGCACCCTTGGTACCAATAGGCGCCTTCGCCACTTGGACTAGGATTTCTTGTCCTTCCTTTAAAAGATCCTGAATGTTAGCGCTGCCACGAGGACGACGAGTACGGCCTCGACGTTGCGGACGACCTCCACTTGAACGACGCCCTCTGCGTCCGCGACCACCCGAACGTTGCGGGAGGCGCAATTCGCCTCGACGCGGAGAACGGTTGCGGCCCTGGCTTCTCTCACCATCAGCTGATGCTTCGCGGTTATCTGGGCGGTTGTCAGAACGGCCGCCTTCGCGGTTGCCCTGGCGATTTCCATCGCGTCCGCCCTCGCGAGATTGTCCGTCACGACCGCCATCCCGATTAGACTCTCTGGAGCCTTCTCGCGATTGGCCCTCGCGGCCTCCCTCTCTGGCTTCACGGGGGCCACCTTCGCGGGGACCGCCATCACGACGACCTTCGCGCGGTTCTCTCGATTCGCGGTAATTTTGGACTTCGCCCGGACCGGCTTCCGCTTGAACCGCTTCTTGGGTCACTTCGCGGGGAGTCTCCATCGCGGGAGCTGCGTCTGGAGTAATTTCCATCGCCTCATCCTGCTCAGAAAAACCCTCTTCGTCCCCCTCGGGATCGCCTTCAGCCTCGTCTAAATCGAGGCCTTCTTCGTCTAAACCTTCGTCTTCCAAGCCCTCATCATCAACTTCCAAATCATCCGTTTCAGCGTCATTTTCAGGGGGCTTCTCGTCGCCCGTGTAAGCTGGGGCGGCTTTAATGGCAGGGACCTGCAAAACACCGGCATCGGCTTCACTGACTTCGGGTCCAGCGTCTTCTTCAACAGCTGCTGGCTCATCGCCGTCTTCGTCCAATTCGTCGTCGATATCTTCATCGCTGCTGTCGTCGCCATGATCATCTTGGTCGACAAATTCAACGTCAGTACCAAATGGCTCGTCGATAATATCGTCGACATAAAGGAAAGCGGTGCGCTCTAAACCTAGTTCCAAGAACGCAGCTTGCATCCCGGGCAAAACTCTTTTGACGATGCCTTTATAAACGTTCCCAACAACGTTTCTATCTTCTTCTCGTTCGATATGGAGCTGTCGAATCTCTCCATCTTCCAGCGTCGCCACCCGTGTTTCGTAGTGACTGGAATTAACTAAAATCTGCTTACTCATTTCGTGTCCTATCCAAAATTCTTCACGCGCGACGCGTTAAAAGTCGTCTGCAAAATCGCATTTGCCGCAGCGCACCGAGACCTAAAGGCCTCGATCATCGCCCGGGAGCTTACCCTTCTCCTGAGGCTGCGTCAAAAACGGGTGAGGGAACTCTCCAAATTTATTCGGGGATTTTTTAGATGCAGCGCTTCTAGAAAAAGAATCGCTCCCACTGAAAAAAAGGCTAAACGGCCGCTTGGCCCGACGCGTTGGACGCGTAGTGACAAGGTGTTGATAATACTTAATTTTTCGCTCTAGAAACGCCGGGGGCGTACCGAAAAGAGTTATGGAGCAGTGGGTTTTTAAAACAACTTAACGAGTACGTTTTGGATCTGATTCTTTCCATACTTCTTTTGTTAGCTCTCTCGAGCGGCAGTGTGTTCGCAGAAACCTCTGCGACGAGCACTGGTGCGCCCGCTGCTCCGGCGAATGCGTCTCCCATTCAAACATCCCAGACAGGCGCGCCGTCATTGGTTCAGCAGCTAATTCAGAAATTAACTTTGCGCGATGGCAAACGCGCTGATGTCGTTGTGTTCTCACCAATCGATGAAACGAAATCAAAAGTTGGTAAGACCGTTGCATCGCAAATCGTGAGTGCGTTTAAGAGTTACGGTCCAGTGAACGTTCGCGGCGAAGCAGATGTGCTCTCCAATTTAACTCTGGAAGAATTCCGTACACTGATGGCCCGTCACCAAGCTGACATTCTGATTGGTTTGGTCACTCGCGATTCGCACTTCAACATGTACCTCTACGATCGCCGGTCGCCGTATGCTGTGTATGCGCATAGCGAGCAAATTCCGGAAGCCGATCGCGGCAATCTAACCGATGCAAAAGCTGCGAACTATACGCGCTTGCTCGTACGCCGCCTGTTGTTCCGATACTTGAATAACCAGTTCTTCGAATTGCCCCGTGAAGAATCGCTCCCTGTACTACAGTCTGAAATTCCTAAGTGGGTGGCGAGTGAAGAAGCCCTCGCTACACTAAATAGAGAATACGTCAGCCGCTTCTACGGCAGCTTAGTAATTGGGGCGGCGTTGAGCATGGGCCGCAGCGGCCAGCTTTGGAATGCGAACTTGGTGGGTGTGCAGTTAGGTGTTCGCTTAGACGATAAACTCTTCCTAGAAGGAACGGCTACTGCCGCCGCTTACAACTCCTTCACCGGGTCTCTAAAATACCTATTTATAAATAGAGACTACCCATTCCAAGTCACAGCAGGACTTGGATTCAGCTTCGTCACTAAGAATAAGGTCTGGATTCTCGATCAGACAATTGGTCTAGGTAGGTATTCTTACTACTTAACGCCGAGTGCGAGCGTCATGTGGCCGATTGGCGATGTGTACTTGAAGTTGGAGTCTCAGGTGTTCTTCAACCTGGGCTTCAGCCAGTTCATGTTTACGTTCATGCCCGGCCTAAGCTTCTACTTCTAGATTGCTTCGTTCCTCGCAACGACTGTTAGAGGAACACGATCATCCCAACTCCCGTTGTAAAAATAATCCGTTCAGTGCCGTAGAAACTAAACCGCGTTTCTGCTTTCAGGCCCACGTCGATTACGGGAATCAACAATCCAAAAGTCGCAAAAGCCATCTGCCGGGGCCCCGAATATAGCCGCGCTTGCGGAGGTCCGTCTGCGAAACTCAGAGAGCTAACTTCGGATCCAACGCCAACACCCGTAAATCCCCAAAGCGAGAAATTTTTCGGGCGAATAAAATAGCGGTAGCCCAATTGGATATTGCTGACCGTCGAAATTTCTAGGCCCAGCTCGACACCATGTCCACCCGACGTCAAATAGCCAAATGAAGCACCCTGCAAACCCGTGGCATACTTTGTATAAACAGCTCCGCGCTGCCACACGTTACTAAATCCCATCAAGTGGTTGATGTAGAAACGGCCGACACCAAATCCTGCGGTGTCTCTCACAAGCGTCGATAGAATGGCGCGGTGAACGTATTGCTTACTGCGCAATGCGTCAGATACGTCGATAAGCGCGTCCTTTTCTTTAAAAGGAATCTCAGCACCTTCTGGTTCGGCCAGAAGGGGGGCAGAGAAAAGCGCGACGATTAAAAGGGGAAGGATAAATTTTAGGGGAGACACATAGATAAGGATAACTGCACTGAGCGGTTGCCGCAATGTGCAGGCAGACAAAGCTCGCCCTGGAACCTCTTACATTCGCTCGATTTCGGCCATCAAGAAATCGAGCATTTCGGCTTCGGGAACCTTCTTAATTGGCTTACCTTTTTTGTAAACCAGGCCCTCGCCTTTACCGCCGGCAATTCCAATGTCGGCTTCCATCGATTCGCCGGGTCCGTTCACCACACAACCCATCACTGCAATCTTGATATTCTTTTTGAGTCCAAGTGCACGGCGCTCAACTTCTTCAGCCAATGCATACACGTTGATGTCCGCGCGTCCGCAACTCGGGCACGAAATAATTTCTGGCGCATCGTTTTTAAGGCCGATGGATTTGAGAATATAAATTCCGGTTTTAACTTCTTCGACTGGATCCGTACTAAGCGAAACCCGGATCGTATCGCCGATTCCCGCCATCAATAAACTGCCGATACCGACAGCAGATTTCACTGCGCCGTAATGTTTCGTGCCCGCTTCGGTCACTCCCAAATGCAAAGGCGCTTCGGTTTGTGCAGAGAGCAATGCGTAGGCACGGTAGTTCTGAAGAACATCGGACGACTTAATCGAGACTTTGAAATCGAAAAAATTCTCTTTCTCGGCCAAGGCGATAGCGGCCAGTGCGCTTTCTACCAATGCCTCGGGAGTAGGGTGGCCGTATTTTTTAAGCAGTGGCTTTTCCAGGGATCCAGCATTCACCCCAATGCGAATTGCCTTGCCCTCATCGCGTGCTTTTTTAACTACCTCTAGAAACTTCCACTCGGGGCCGATATTGCCCGGATTGATACGCACGCAAGCAATTGGATGCTTCAAAGCTTCCATCGCCATTTGGTAATCAAAGTGAATGTCTGCAACTACGGGAATGGAAACACGCGGCAAAATATCTTTGAGTGCATCTGCTGCGGGTTGTTTATTAACGGTGATGCGGACGATTTCGCAGCCAGCTGCTACCAAGTCATCGACTTGCTTAACGACTGCGTCGACGTTTTCCGTCTTGGGCGTGGTCATCGACTGCACCCGAATAGGATTGCTACCGCCGATCTTTAAATTACCAACGTTGATTTCGCGAGTTTTGCGACGGACAATGGCGTTTCCAACTAACATGCGTGCCTTCCAAAAATTAAAACGTTAATTTTCTAAATCAATTCCGTAAGACTTAATTTTTTTGTGCAAATGGCTTCGTTCCATTCCGATTACTTCGGCCGTCTTAGAAATGTTCCAGCCATTTTGATCAAGCATACGACTAATAAACTCTCGCTCAAACGCGGCCCGTGCCGTCTTTAAACTACGACTTCCTGTCACTTCTAAAAGCTCAATCGTCGTCTCGCCCAGCACTTCAGAATCAAAATCGCTGACCGTATCGTGCGGCGATAAAATACACACGCGCTCCACCCAGTTTTTGAGCTCACGCACATTGCCAGGCCAATCGTAGCGTAAAACCTTGTCCATGGCTTCTGGAGAAAGTGTGCGCGGTTTGCCAGGAGAATACCGTGAAATAAAGTGTGCCAGCAGAGCAGGAATATCTATTTTGCGCTCACGTAGAGGTGCGACGCGAATAGGAATTACATTAAGACGGTAGAATAGATCTTCCCTAAACTCGCCTTTTAAAATCGCGGTCTTCAAGTCTTTATTAGTCGCAGCAATAACGCGTAAATCTAGCTCAATGCTTTGTGAACCTCCCACGCGCTGAATGGTCGACTCTTGAAGCGCGCGCAAAATCTTGGCCTGCATCTTGGGGCCCATATCGCCGACTTCGTCTAAGAAAAGTGTGCCTTCGTGCGCTTGCTCAAACTTACCAATCTTGCGATCAACCGCACCAGTAAAAGCACCTTTTTCGTGGCCAAAAAGCTCGCTCTCAATCAATTCATCGGGAATAGCCGCGCAATTCACGGCGATAAACCGCCCCTGATTCCGCGGGCTGCCCCGGTGCAAAGCGCGTGCGACTAATTCTTTACCCGTACCGTTTTCGCCTTGGATCATCGCCCAGCCGTTTGAGGGCGCAGTCACTGCAATCAAATGCCGCAATTGCGCAACCGCAGCGCTGGAACCAATCAATGGCTCTTCGTCGTGCAGGGCTTCTTTTAAACTTTGGTTTTCTTGACGAAGTTTTCGCAACGAAAAGGCATGCTCTAAGAGCAACAAAACTTTATCGGCGTGCAGCGGCTTTTCTAAGAAATCGAAAGCGCCGCGTTTAATGGCGCGCACTGCTGTCTCTACAGTGCCGTGGCCCGACATCATGATCACTTCTACGTCGGGATACAGGCCTTTGATTTTTTTCAAAACTTCCAGTCCGTCGTCGCCGGGCATCCAGATATCGAGCAATACAACGTCGGGTCGGAATTCAGCGGCTTTCTTGAGCGCGATCTCGCCGTCTTTGGCGACTTCCACGACAAAGCCTTCATCCAATAGCATTCCCCGCAGGGTGGCCAGGATATTGGCTTCGTCATCGACTATGAGAACTTTTTTCAGGACCATTTGTTCTGCTCTTCCGCCTGAGGCTCCCAACGACCTACCACGAGTGGCCTTTGACCTAAAGCCGCGATTGCCTGTGGAAACTCAAAGATAAACTGCGTGCCCTTGGGGCTATTGGCCGCCACTCGCACAAACCCGCCGTGATCGGCCACAATCCGCTGCACGATAGCCAGACCCAAGCCCGTTCCTTCTTCTTTGGTGGAGAAATAGGGCTCAAAAAGCTGACTCAGAGCTCGGGGATCGATACCGCACCCCTCATCTGCCACGATCAACCGAATCAGGCCACTCTGCTTGTCTTGCGAGGTGCTGACGGTAATCGTGCCCGTACCCTGCATTGCAGCTACTGCATTATCGAAAAGATTAATCAGTGCGCGCTTCAATTGTGAGCGATCAAGCTCCATTGGCGGCAGGCTTTCATCAAGCGCCAGGTTGAAAGTAATGTTTTCATGAGCCGCTCGGTAAAGATTGGCGGCTTCCAATGTGATCTGATTGAGATCGTCGGCAACCGCTCTGATTTCGGGTAAGCGCGCGAATGCAGAGAATTCTCCGACCAGCGCTTTGAGCGATTGCACTTCCTTTAAAATAATCTCAGTCGCCTCGCCGAAAGTTCCGTCGTCGGCAATTTTATCGAGATAACGTTTACGCAGGCGCTGTACCGAGAGCTGAATCGGCGTGAGAGGATTTTTAATTTCGTGAGCAATGCGCTTTGCAACTTCGCGCCATGCCGCCATCCGCTCGACTTTTTGAATATCTGTTACGTCGTCAAAAACCGCGACGACTCCCATCGGCTCACCGGCATCGCCGAAGAGCGGGCTTAGCGTCACTAACAACGAAAGCATTTGGCCATCAGGCCGGCGCATGCGCAATTCATGCCGAAGCGGCTTGGTGCGCTCGCGCACTGTTCGCAGTAGCTCGCTAAAATCTTCGCGGTATTCGCGGGGCAACATCACCGCATAATTTTTGCCGACCAATTTGGAATCGGTCATTTTCAATAAGCGCAATGCAGCGGCATTCACCATCGAGATGCTGCCGTCTTCTTCTATCGACACCACCCCGGAATGCACGCTGCCCAAGAGAACTTCGATGTAATGCCGACGGTGGTTGAGCTCTTCGTTGGTTTGGCGCAGGTGATCGTTTGACGATTGTAACTGGCTCTTATTCTCAAAAAGATCGCGAGTCATTTTGTTGAATGATTCGATCAATTTGTACATTTCATCGCTGCCCGAAGGCGGGATGACGTAATTTAAATTCCCTAACGCGACTTCTTCCGTACCCTTGGCCAATTCATCCAACGGCACCGTTAATCGACGAGCCATGTAGAACCCAGTCCACGTGGCGGCGAATACGATTAACAACGTCACCATGGTGAGGATCGCAAAATAGACAGATTTAATCGGGTAATTTAGCGGATTACCGTTTCTAAAATCTTCATACGTCAAACTAATCTGACTTAATTGCGAGGAGAGATTCATAGGTACAAAGGTGCTGGCAAAGATCACACCTCGGCCCGTGGGCAAAAGAGCGGGACAACGAACGAGCTCACCCTTGCCGACATTTAGAACCTTACAACTGCTACTTCCGGAAAACGCCTCTCTGAGCGATTCCACCGACGGGGGCGGGATTTCGCCCTCCCTTTCGGAGTGAACCGACAGAGAACGCTCTGCAAACGGGTTAGCGTAATATTCCACCGCATCCAGGCCAAAATCCGTGCGCCGGTCTTGGAGCCATTTCTCCGACGAGCGATTGTCTGCTGAAAGCGCAATTTTCTGTGCAAAGTGCCGGCCGTTTTTTTCTGCGGTTTGGTAGAAACTATTAACGACGTCCAAGCTGCGCTGGAGAGTTTCTCCAATGCGCGCGTTAAACCATTGATCAAAACTACTGCGAATATAAAACGCAGAAATACTAAAGAGCAGCACCGTCGGGATCACGGCAAAGAGCAAGAAGCAAAACACCAGTCGTGTTTTTAGACGCGAGCCCAGTTTCCCGCGGCGTTCATCAAGAATGAGTTTTACCGCGTTCCGAAACACCAGGAACAAGAGCACCATGATCAACAAGATGTTGATGTTCATGAGTCCGAAGAAAAACATGCTGTTTACGAACGGTAGCTGCGAGCTCACCCGCAGCAAGTGCACTTCCACCGCCGCTAGCAAGATCAAGGCTGTCAGCACAATGCCGACGGTGACGCGTTCTCGGCGCCGCCTTTTCTGCTCGCTTAGATCTAGTTCGTAAGACATCCCAGTCGTTGCGAGGGCCACAGGCCCGAAGCAATCTCCTTATTAGCGCCAGTGTGAATTCGAGTAGGATTGAGTCCGCTTAAACGCGGCATTCTTTCACAGCAGTTTTGGCCTGGCAAACCGGCGATAAGCCCGGTGGGAGCGGCCCTCGCCAATGAGGCCGCGTTCGGGTAGGGTCATGCGCAGAAGATGGATACCGTGATCTACTTAGACAATAACGCCACCACACAGCTGGGCACCCATGCCCGCGCAGCGATGATGGAAGGCTTAAGCGAGTGGGGCAACCCATCCTCCGCCCATCGTCTCGGCCGCAAGGCCCGCGAACTCATGGAAAAAGCTCGAGATTCCGTTGCCCTAGCCCTTAGCGCTAAGCCGAGCGAAATTATTTTCACATCCGGCGGCAGCGAAGCAAATGGGCTGGCTCTAATGGGCAGCTACTTCTCTAAAGGCGATCATTTCCGTCTGCTCACTTCGAGCGTGGAGCATTCTTCTGTCCGCGATCTCACCCGCTGGCTAGAAGGCCGGGGCGTAGAGGTCCGCACGTTGCCCATCGACCGCCAGGGCACTCTGGATCTAGCGGTTTTAGAAGAACAGCTGAAGAGTTTTCGACCTCATTTGGTCAGCGTGATGGCGGCTAATAATGAAACCGGCGTGATTTATCCCATTGAGGAAATCGCAACCCGATGCCATGCAGCCGGTGCGCTTTTGCACACAGATGCGGTGCAAGCATTGGGCAAGCTACCGGCTTCTCATTGGACGTCCGCCGACATGGTTTCAGTCAGCGCCCACAAAATCCGGGGGCCGAAAGGCGTTGGAGCGTTGGTCTTGAAGGGGGATCCCGGACTATTCCCCACTCATTTTGGCGGCAGCCAGGAAACCAAACGTCGCGGCGGCACTGAAAACACCCCTGGAATCTTCGGATTTGCAGCGGCTTGCAATGCAGAAATCCCAAGCTCTGAAACACTAGCTCAAGTGGAAACCGTGCGTGACCGCATGGAGCGCCTGCTGGTGGAGCAGGAGCCCGAAATCGAAATCATCGGCAAGGGCAGTCCACGTCTCGGCAACACGAGCTGCATTCGCGTCGTGGGGATTGCTTCAGAAATACTTTTGGGGATTCTAGATATGCAGGGCATCGCCGTATCCGCAGGCTCCGCTTGCTCCTCCGGTTCGATTAGCCCTAGCCCAGTTTTACTCGCAATGGGACTCACTAGAGAAGAAGCTAAAGAATGCTTGCGCGTAAGCCTGGGGCCTAATTCCACGGCTGAAGAGGTCGACACTTTTGTCAAGGTCATGATAAGCCACATTCATCGGATCCGATCGCGAAAACGAAACTAAAACTGATGCTAAGTCCTTCTACAATTTCTGAATATTCAGCTCCTAAAAAAGGCGCACGCATTGTCGTCGCTATGAGCGGTGGAGTAGATAGCTCCGTGGCCGCGGCGTGGTTGAAGCAGCAGGGTTACGACGTCATTGGTGTCTCGTTGCAGTTGCATGACGCTGCTGAAAAAGTAGAAAACAAATTTGGCACATGCTGTTCGCTTTCTGACATTGCCGATGCTCGCCGAGTGGCTGAGAAATGTGATTTTCCGTTTTACGTTACCGACATGGAATCGGAATTTGAAGAGTCGGTTATCGACGATTTTGTTACCGAGTACCTAAACGGCCGCACTCCTAATCCCTGCGTTCGTTGTAATGAAAAAGTAAAATTCCAACGCCTGATGGATTGGGCGATGGATCTAGGCGCCGACTATTTAGCAACCGGACACTACGCGCAAATTCAATGGAATGCGGGCGCGAATCGCCACGAACTTTGTCGCGGCGCGGATCCGAACAAAGACCAATCCTATTTTTTGTTCACGATGCGCGAACAAGACTTGTCGCGCACACTATTTCCAATTGGAACGTTTCAGAAAAACCAAGTGCGCGATCTCGCCGAAAAACTTGGCTTGCTAAACGTTGCCAAGAAGCCAGACAGCCAAGAAATCTGTTTTGTACAAGGCCGCACCTACAAAGAATTTATTGAAAGCCGAGTACCGGCATCGATGCTCAAAGCCGGTAAAATTCTGCACGTGAATGGCAAGTCCATGGGCGAGCACACTGGGCTGCACCAATTTACTATCGGTCAGCGTAAAGGCCTTGGCGTGGCAACTCAAACCACTTCGGACGATGCGCTTTTTGTCGTCGATTTAAACACCGAGAATAACCTAGTACTCGTCGGTCCTGAGACCGCGCTTTTTAAAACCAAAGCGGTGTTGAGCAATGTGCACTGGATGTTACCTCCTGATTTTGCGTCGAGCCGTAGCTTTGACGCCAAAATCCGTTACCGCTCTCAAGCCTCTCCAGTGGAAGTATTTCCGCTGGTAGATAAGCGAGTAGAAGTGACGTTCAATTTACCTCAACGCGCCATTACCCCTGGCCAAGCTGTTGTCTTCTATCGAGGAGATTCAGTGTATGGCGGCGGCTGGATCGAGTCGGCGAGTGGAAACTAAAACCATCTCCATTAAGACCTTCGGGTGCCGCGCCAATAGTCTCGACACCGATGCGATGACTTTGGAAGCGCAAAAACGCGGCTACCAAATTGTCGACGAGACTGAAGTCGCGGATACCTACGTCATAAATAGCTGCACGGTTACTCATGCGGCCGACGCCGAGACCCGCACGCTCGCGATGCGTTTAAAGAAGAAAAATCCTGCAGCACGTGTTGCCGTTGTGGGTTGCTACGCGCAGGTTGCGAAAGACGAATTACAAAAGCTGCCTACCGTCGATTACATTTTAGGAACGGCCGATAAATTGCGGCTGTTCGATTTGCTTGAATCGCCTTACGACGCGTTAGTGGCAAAAACCCCATCGCCAGCAAGCGGATTTCTGCCAGACGAATTTCCGGGTTCGCGCAACTCGCGCGCCAATATCAAAATCCAAGATGGCTGCAACTTTAGCTGCAGCTACTGCATCATCCCGCAAGCACGCGGACGCAGTCGCAGCCTGCCGTTGGAAAAAGTTATTTCGCAAGTGCGGGCGGCACGTGATCAGGGCTTTGAAGAAGTTGTCCTCACCGGCATTCATCTGGCGCACTATGGCTGGGATAAAAAGACTAATTTGCTCACGCTCGTAAAAGCGATTTTGGATATGGAAAACGGTCCGCGCTTGCGACTTAGCACGCTCGATCCATTTGAAATCCCCGACGAGTTAATCGAGATGGTGGGAGTTCACCCCAAGCTCTGTCCTTATTTTCATATCGCACTCCAAAGCGGCAGCAACTCAGTGCTCAAAGGCATGCGCCGGATCTACCGCGCAGAAGAGTTCGTGAAAGTTACAAATCGACTCCGACAACAATGCCCAGATGTTTTTATCGGCGTAGACGTTATCGTCGGCTTTCATGGCGAAACCGAAGAAGCGTTTGCCGAGACAGTGCAGTGCTTGAAAGATAGTTACTGGACCAAGCTCCATGTTTTCCCGTTCTCACTTCGCCGAGGCACCAAAGCAGAAACCTTGGCAGATCCGATTCCCACTTTGGTAAAGCAAGCGCGCTCCAAGCAGTTGCGCGATTGGAGCGCACAGCGGCACCTGGAATTTATGCAATCGCAATTGGGCCGACCGCTCGATGTGCTGATTGAAAAACCGTCAGCAAAGCACCCCGGTTTTTGGCAGGGCCACTCGGCAAATTACCTACCGATCTTGTTAGAAGACTCGCTGGACCTGCCTCTCCAGGCCAAAGTTACCTACGGCTGCACGCCCGAACGCGTGGAGAACGGCCTTGTGTTTTCGTCGATGATGCCTAGAATGCGGGCTTCTTCAGTTTGCTAAGTGCGGGCGGTTAGCTCAGTTGGATAGAGCGCAGGCCTCCGAAGCCTGAGGTCACTGGTTCGACCCCAGTACCGCCCATTGTGATATCTTTAAATTACAAAATCCAAGAACCAACAACTAGATGCGCATCCAACTTCAAGACATCGCCAGGCGACCGTGGTTCCACCAGGATCAGTATCCATTTACTCCAAAGGAAGCCCACCTTCCGACTGGAATAATGAGTTATATCGACGAAGGCAGCGGACGACCCGTCATTTTCGTTCACGGCACTCCCAGTTGGAGCTTTGAATACGTTCCAGTAATTCAAGAACTCAAATCACGTTTTCGGTGCCTCGCTCCCGACCACCTAGGGTTTGGTTTTAGTTCTCGACCCAATGCAGATTACTCGCTTTGGTGGCACGCCAAAAATTTTTCCGATTGGGTTAAATCGCTGAATTTGGATTCGTTTGATATCGTAACCCACGACTACGGCAGTCTGATTGCATTTCCGTACCTTGCCGCCAATCCCGAAAAAGTCGGTAAGATTGTCGTCCTCAATTCGTGGCTTTGGCCGCTGGAAACTTTCGACAAGAGTTTTAAGTACAAACGCCTGATTGCCGGCAGCTCGTGGATGAAGTGGCTCTATTTGAATGGGAATTTTTCGGCTCGCGTAATGGTGAAGACGGGCTGGGGCAAGAATCTCGATAAGTACAATATCTATCAGCCTTATTTCACTCGCTTGTTTCCAGTGCCCGAATTTCGATTGGCCACCTGGGCCGTCGCCAAATTGCTTACTAAGCAGGCAAGCGAAATGAGGGAAGTTCTGCAAACTGCGATCGTCCTAAAGAACAAACCCGCCGCGCTAATCTGGGGCATGCATGACAAATTTCTTCCGGCCGTTCATTGCGAAGGCTGGCGAGAGACGCTCTCTGTTCAACAGGAGCTGCAGATTGAAAGGGCCGGGCACTTTCCTCAATTGGAAAACCCTTCGGAAGTAGCAGCCGCCATCCAGCTCTTTCTCGAGTCCTAAATAAAAGAAAAAAAAAGCCGCCTCCTGAGGTTTTCCCAGAAGGCGGCAAAATCAATTTACAGTAACGTTGCTAAAAAGGTTCGCGAACGCAGAATTCAAAACCGATAGACGTTTTCGCCTGAAGGACGGAGGTGCCATCACCAATGCGCACTCCCCAAATCTTGTTTTTGCTACCGCCCGTACCCGGAGTGCTGCTCCAACGCCAGTTTAAAGGGCTGTTGAGGTAGCTTAGGTGCGTAGCTGCATTGCGAAAGCTGATCGTGACCATCTCCGTTTTTGTCGGGAGGCGCCAATCGTCAAAGCCGCCTTCTACCAAGTCATTGCAGTACGAAACAGCAGAAGCATAGTTGTGGGAAAATCCAGTGGCCTTTTTGGATTCGACAGACCACACGATTCCGCCCGCCTGAAGATCGCGACATCCGCCGTCAACAGAACCCCACTCAGTATCGTCCAAAATACAATCGGCTTGGGCACTAAAAGGAACCACTAAGAACAGAGCCGCGAACAGCAAACCAACCTTAAAATTCGACACCATATTCTCTCCTGAATTTAAGTTATCTCCCCTTATCAATCGGCAACTGCAGCAAAGGGCTCAACAACTTTTTGTTTTGTTCGAAGAGCTTTAGATGACAAAAACCACCAACGCAATGCGCAATCATGCAATTCAAGTTTCTTAACTGCCCTCTTGAAGAAATCATTATAAAAAAAGCCCCGGTGCTTACGCACCGAGGCCTTGTTCAAGATTGTTTGACTTCCTACGGCCGAACGCAAATTGCGTTGATGTTCGAAGTCTTGGCCAAGCTACCCTGAGTACAGGTAGTTAGGCTGTAAGAGTTGGCGTTCGTTACGTTAATATTGTCACCCCAAACGTTCATGCTTCCGGTGGTGTTGATCCGTAGGTTCGTTACCCCTGCGGCACAGAGTGTTCCAAGTTCAGCACTAGTCGGCGCTCTCCAATCGGTATACCCGCCCCAGGTGTTGGTATTCATGCTGGTGCAGTAGGTTGCAAGGCCAGCATATTGCTGAGTGGTCTGGTTATACCCAACAGAGTCAATCGACCATGTTTTCCCGCTGACGCTGTTGTAACAACCGCCATTGGCAGTGGAGTAGTTGCCCGAGTCAGTCGTGCAACGGCTGACAGGCTGAATCTGCAAAGTGCTGGTTCCAGTGGTTGCATAGTTGGTGTTCACCGTGTCCGTAATCATGGCGCAAACATAAACGGTTCCCGGATACGTAATCGAGTTAATCGACGTCACATCCCAGTACGCTCTATCGACCGTGTTCTCATTGACCGTTGCAGGGGCTGTATTAATCGCGGTCCAGCCTTGGCTGGTAGGAGTACCGTAACAGCCGGTGTTCGATCCGTTTTTCCAATAGAACGTAACGGTTGCGTTGGAATCATAATCGACAGCGTTGAATCGCAACATGTAGCTGTTGTTTTCTGGAACTGCGTCATTACCTCCCGTTGGTTGCAAGAAAGAGATCAGCGGAGTGTGAGCAGAAGGCGAACCTTTGGTAATCGTTCCAGTGCTCACATCATACCGGGCAGTGTTCTTGCCGTCGGCAATTCGAGCACACACAAGGTAATACCCGGTTGCCCAACCAGTGGTGCTAACCACTCTGCTCGTAGCGCTGTTTTCCGCCAGAGTCGTATCTATCGCTGTCCAACCATTTGCAGCAGGGTCGCCACTGCAGCCAGCGGTTCCAAGCGTTGCATCTTTGTAATACAAAGAAATAGTGGCGTTATCGTCGCTATCGTAGCCTTGGAAAGTGACGGTTACGTTCGCCGAGCCGTCTGGAATCAAGGCAGCGGCACGCGTAGGTGCCGTGATGGTAATAGCCGGAATCGTATAAACACTCTTTGCGCAGCGATAGCCAACGAATGCGCTTGTTCCCGTCGTGGCGTTTACAGAAAATCGAGTTTGATAAAGTCCCCCACCACTCGAACCAGAAGGCGTGTTGTAGTAACCACCGCGGATAAATGCAGCAGTGACACTCCCGTTGTGGGTGGCCAAATCCGCTGCGAAAAACCCAAAAGTCAAAGCCCCACCGGTTAACGTCATTCCCAAATCCGGATTGAAAGCGGTCGTCAAGCCAGTAACAGGAAGTGTCAACGTATTGTAACTAGCTGCTGCCTTACCGACCCACGAGGCGCCCTCGTCGGTAGCAGCCTTGATCGCAGCCGCACTCGTGATACGGGAAGCATCCGTAGTCATGATCAAGTCTGTCCATTCGTTTGCATTACCGACAAGGTCATAAATTCCCCAGTCGGAAACGCAGGTTCCGCCTCGAGTAGGCAGGGTGGTAATTAAAGATCCACCTTTGGTGTTACAAGAAACCGAGTTGCTAGGAGTGCCAATGGCCGCAACTTCATACTCCTGAGGAGTGGGCAAGCGCCATCCTGTACCGCGAAGTGTGCACGATTTGTAAGCTGCGGGCCAAGAAACCGTAGTTAGTGGCGTCGCGGTCCCACTCTGAGATTGGGCGGACCGGTTTGTAGTGTTGCTCGCAAAAGCGTTCGTGTTATCCAGAGTACCTGCTGGCGCATTGGCTTCGTAGGTATCGTAGACAACATAGTATGGCTTTTCAGAGATTGAACTGGGAGCAACCTTGATCAACGTCGACGCGTACGTCGAGGATATCGTCATCTGACCAGAGCTCACGGCGTAGCGAGTTGTAACTCCGTCCGTGATAACTCCGCACACATAATAAGATCCTGCCGCAACAGATGTGGTATCCCACGTGTAACCCGAATCCGTTCCTTCTTTAGCGGGAGCCGTGGAATTGATGATCGTCCAACCCGTTAGACCGGCAGAGCAATTGGTATTCGTGCTCTTATAATAAAAATATACGTCGGCAACGCTATCAGTATCCGCGCCACCCGTGAAACGGACAGTGTAAGGTTCGCCTTTCCCTACCGTATCGGCCGTTCCGTTTGGCTCGCTCATCGCAAAGTCAACTGCAGGCGCCGAGTTACCAGCGCCAACAGTAATGGCGGCCAAGTTAGTAACCAGGCCTAAAGTTCCGACGACATTGACTGAACCAGCAGCAACAGCAGTGCCCAAACCAGTGGAGCTGATGGTCATCTTGGTGCCATCGCTAACCGTCCACACCACTGTGCTCGTGATGTCCTGAGTTGATCCGTCCGAGTAAACCCCGGTAGCAGTGTACTGTTGGGTACCACCCACAGTGAGCGAGCCCGAAGGGCTAATAATAATCGACGATAACTTCACCGCACCAATGACGTTGGCCGTGGCGTTTACCGTTGCAATTTGGTTGTCATATTGAACCCGCAAAACTTGTGAGTAAGTTCCCGGATCGGAAGGCGCAAAACCAACAGTGAGTAAGCAGCTACTGTAACCGTTTAAAGATGAACCGCAAGTTCCGCCGACGCTACTGAAGGGGGTAGGCAAGGAGAAAGGCGCAACCAGACGATCCTGTGGGGCCGTGGGCTCACTCAAAGAAGCAACTGGATTACCGCTCAAGTTACGAACGGTCACATCGGTCGTCGTGGAAGTTAACGTAGCAACGTTAAAAGTAGGGCTGGTTAAAGTAACACCGACAAAAGCTTGCCCAAAGTTTCTGGCTACAATGCTAAACGCCGTACTGTTCGCATCGGGCTTTTGTCCCGAGCAAGTCAGAATATCCGAGGCAGAGCGCTTGCTCACTTGGCAAACAACTTTACCTGAGCCACCCACGCCGTTTCGCGTAAGCGTTCCGGAGCAGAAGCCTTGGGTCGGGCTGTTACGGCTGGTGCAAACAAGCGAACCAAAAAGAGTGTACTGAGCCGGATCATCGTAGTCCGAAACTTCGCGTAGCGTGAACGTGGTTCCCAAGCCATCGGGATATAAATAAATCTGTCGCTGGAAAATCGTCGATTGGAATTCGCTGTAGATACCAGACATCACTCGACCAGAAAGCTGTGCCATCCGCGGCGCAGTTAAATCTTCCACAGGCGAGGCAATGCTAACAACAGGGTTACCGCCAAGACCGACGATAACACCGCCAGCAGGCCCAAAATAAATCGCGCTATATTGGTCCCAAGGATATTGCGAAGAGGCAGTGATTTTGTAGTTACCGCTGCTGCAAGTAGCGCCACTAAGACCATCCGCGGTGAAAGCAGGCGAGCCGGTGGTGAGTGTAGGGCCAGCAAGGTTAAAATAGTTAGCACCCGAGATGTCGGGGCTCGAGGCAGCGGCGTAGGTAAAGGTACCTCCCGCTCTAAATCCGACCGCACTCGCGTCCTGAGGATTTATCGTCGCAGTAGCCGAGCGATTTCGAATATTGATAAACCCATAAGTAACGGAGCCACCGGGACATGCCGTGTTTGACGATACAACCGTGAACGTACGAGCACTTAAGAAACTCTGAAAGATATGGAAGCCTTCTAGAGCAACCCCGTACCGAGTGGTATTTGCAAACGTGGAATAGCGACCCGTAACAGTAGTTCCCAAAACGTAGCGTCCAATACCGGAGTAGGTATTATAAAAAGTTCCGTCACCGCTCGACGTGGAGTCGGAAGCAGAGAAAGTAGAGTTTGCGCCGATCGACGGATCGGACATGCTCAACGAAATATTGTATTGAGCTTCACCAAAAGCAGATTGGCCCCAAAGCAAGCTTAGGGCCGAAACCAAGGCGCTGGTAATTCCAGTTACTGTCTTCTTAAAGGAAAAGATCTTCATAGAAGACCCCCATAAAACGTGCATTTAGAAAAATTGGCCTGAGAGTGCGCGGGAGCAACCAAGGAACAGCGGCAACGTGCAACGTAAGGACTTAGGTGGAAAATCGAAGCGGACTAATCAACCTTAACTGGACTTAGGCCATCCAGATGAATTGTCGGTAACTTCACTAAATAAATTAACACATGGTGGCATTTTTCCGCAATGCGACTAGCAAATGTACAGGGGTAAGTGTTTGAAATAACAAGAGCTTCCCAAAGGCAGGGCTCTATCTAGGATGATTTGTTGGGTTATTCTGTGCGGCGGCAAGTTCTTGAAACCATTCGTTATAGCGAGAGTACAAAATCGACTCCCACGCACTTAATTCGGAACCACCAGCGGGCCGCTCTAATCCAAACGAGAAACTCGCCAGATCACGATTCACGATGGCGGAAGGATCTGAGGGCAATCCATCTCGGTACCAACGAACCAATCGAACACGCCGAAAGAGTTTTCCCGGCCAATCTTTCTTTAGCTCGTTGTCGAAGCGCGAAAAATAAACATCGCGATCTTTTGGAATCGCTTGAATCGCCAATTTCCATTCGTCCTGAAGACGAGCATCAGAGTGCAGACCAATGCCTAGCTTATCCATCTTTCCCCAACGGTAAGCATCATGGCCCCACATTGCGGGCTGAACGACTTCTGCATTTTGGCCGATTCCCAAAATGTATTGCCCGTAAAGCGCCCCTAAAATTTCGGCATCTGAAAAGGTAACAAGAACGGGTTTCTCGCTTTCGCTTAGCAGGAAGAAAGTATTCCTTACATCTACCTCGGCAAACGTTTCTGACGCTCGATTGCAAAAGGCCCATTGGTTCTGCACATGAAAACAAATCAAAAACGTAGCGACAGCAAAGGTCGCGGCCTCGTACTCGCGGGGCAGGCGATCACGCACCGTTTCAATACCTAAAACTAGGAACAGAGCCAAAAACGGGAACGCCGGATGAAAAAAACGGTGCACAATCGTGGCACCGCCGCCGTTCGGATCGACATTGCACAGCGCAAAAAAACCAAGACCAATCAGCAACAAGCTAAAAGCTGATGCAGCCGCAAACCAGCTAGTCGTCTTATGACGCTTCTGTGAAAAAAAGTTTCCACATACACCTAAAAAGCCGGTCGTGAGTGCACAGAAAAAAACCGTTCCCAGCTCATTTGGCAGCGATGTCCAGAAATACAAGAGCGCTTTGTAACTCGTAGTGTCGGATGCAGAGAGCTGAAACGTTCCATAATCTTTGCGCAGAAGATGGTTCCAAACGGCCGCAAAATCTTTCAAAGGGCCCCAGGTAAGAGGAACGTCGCTGGTTCCACCCCAAAGTGTCACCACCGGAAGACATCCCACCACAAAGCCCGCTACAAACCACGCAACACTTCTTAACGCGATCGGACGCGATTTACCGACTGAACGTACCATCGCGGCAAGCGCGAGGGGCGCATAGAGAACCAACGCATGGTGATTAGAAAAACCGAGCCCGAAGCAAAGTCCCAGCGCCCCGATTAACCTCGCGACATTTTTTTCGGGCCGAAAGAAAAGTTCCAGGCTGATAAACATCACGACGCAGCTTAGCAAGAGATTCAAAGCGAAAGGTTCCACCGTTGTCGCGATTCTCCAAACACCGGGAGCCGTAAATGCGACAAGTACGCCGATAAAAGCTGCCAATGTCGAAGCACCCAGGCGCGAAAAAAGAAGAAACAAGATCACTGCTGCAGCAACCGAACAAAAAATCGAGAACAAGGAGAGTTGATAAACAAGTGAGGGGAAAACCGTCGCCGATGCGATCAGGCGTAAGATGCTTACGTACAAAGGGTATCCGGGTGGGTGTGCAACACCACCAAACTTAGAGAGCAAAATAAATTCGCCCGCATCTGCATCCGGCAAAGTCGTCGGGGCCGAACTTATATAAATAAATGAAAGTATCGTCGATAAAACCGCAGGACCGAGCCATTTCTTATCAGTATTTGTCATGTCCCAAGAATTCTCGCTTGTTCGCGATCTGATGAAAAGAGTGAATCTCACAGAACCACTACAGTTAAGCCGCTCGCGCCGCACGATAAATGACGACGCAAGTCAACATCTTTGCATTGCTCAAGTTGTAGAAATAGGCTAAAAATTTACTTCACTAGCATTACCCCTAAACGAAGTAGCTTCAAAAAACTTAACTGAGAATTCGAACGAGAAACGCAAGTTTCTTTTTTGTTTTCTTAACTCTCGGGAGGAATATCGTGAAGAAATTCTGGACCAATAAGACTCGTCTTTGGCTTGCTGCGTCTGCAATTGCAGTGAGCGCTGTAACTGTAGGTTTCGTCGGTAACGTCGGTGCATCTAGCGACGACGATTCCTGGGCAACCTCGGAATACTTGCTTGTTCGTGACATTGAACTCGATGTCACAAATGACGCACTTGTATCCATCGGCAAACCTGAAAACGACACTTTCACGTTGAACACTGGCACATTGGCTTCCAAGCCAAAGTGCGCAAGCAAGTGCACGGCAGCCGCCTGCGCAAGCAACACCACTGATTCGCTTTATCCTGCAACCGGTGCTGCTTACTACGGTAGCTTCCAAATGGCTTTGAGCACCAACAACCAGCTCGAAGGCCGCATTCCTAAGAACGTTTTCATCAAAGGAACGAACTACATCAATCCTGGAAAGAAAATGACCAGCTTGGTGCTGCTAACTGACACGTTCAACGACGGTTCATGCCTCGAGACGGCTGACGGCGAAACGTGGACGTTCCGTAAGTACCGCGTAACGATGGACTAAGTATTCCGACCCGTATTTGAAGCCTTCTGAACCGCTGACCCGAAAGGGTTGGCGGGGTCAAAGAGGCGACTACTCATAATAAAACTGGGACATCCGTCCTAAAATCATCTGGGAGGAATTAAAGTGAAAAATTTTTGGTCTAAAAAAAGGCTCCTTTGGGCGTTCTGGGGGATCCTGGGACTCGGATTGGTAACTGCGGGGTACGTGCAAGAAGTAGACGCGTCGAACACTGCCAGAAAGGGAAAGAAATGGCCAGTGACGGTGCAATACTTCCTGTTACGCGATCTAACGGTCAATACTGACGACCGCGTGTTAACTATTGCTGGCATTCGCTCGCCGGAACTACAAATTTCCCAAGGTGGTAACTACATCGGCGGAAACTGGAGATCCTTTTGCGCGAGCCGGTGCAACGCTGCTCCATGCGATGACTTTAGCATGGAAAGCGACCCGATCTTCCCCAACACCGGAACATACTACAGCGCGTTTACGCTGATGCTGAATACTAAAAACCTCTTCGCTAGCCGCATTCCAAGGGGCTTCTACGTCAAGGCAACTGCCAGACAGCAACCGGGCAAGTTATTTTCGACGATGACCCTACTGACGGATGCTTATAACGACGGCATTTGCCACGAGCTAATCGGCACTCAGACTTGGACGTTCCGCAAGTACAGAGCAAACATGGAGTAAGTAGGTTCGTCTAGTTTTGCACCCTGGTTACCGCATCTTTGACCTAAAGCGCCGGCCTCAAAAGCCGGCGCTTTGTTTTTGTGAGCTAGACACACATTGATGCGAGGCGCTATAACCGCGCCAAAGATGAAAAAAGAGCCCCGACAACTAGCCCTTTATGCTCGATTCCTCGACTTTAAACCTCGCAAAGGCGACCTGAGAAAACTCGAAATTTTAGAGGCTGCAATTCAATGTCTCAGCAGTGACGGAATCCATCACACAACGTTTGAGAGCGTCGGCAAGCAATTGGGAATCGGGCGAGCGCACGTTGCATATCACTTCCCGGAATTGGGCGATCTGATTGAAGCGGCCATTAAGTTTTGTGTGTCGCACGTGCAGGCTCTTACCGTGGATGCCGTCAGCGCTGAGGACTCTGACCAGGAAAAATTAGAGGCCTTCATTAACGCCACCTTTGAGTGGGTACAACGCTACCCACAGCAAGCTTCGGCCATCCTGCTACTCTATTACCTGGCGTCCATAGATCGTCGATACAAAAAGCTTCATGACGAAGTTCGCACGCTGGGCGCTAAACGTATCCAAGCCCTGCTCGAAGGCTGCTTAGGTCGAAAACACAAAGCAAAATCTGAACTCCTTGCGCGCAGGGTACAGGCAATCATGACTGGAAACATAGTTGAATTCCTAACGACACAGCCAAAAGAAAGTCTCGAACACTTACGGCGCAGAACCATCAGCGAAGTTACAGAGCTGTGCGATCTCCTCCTCTCGAAATCTTAGTTTTTTTACTTTTGTATAACCGGCCTTGGAATTCACGGTTGATTACCCGTTTTAACCCAGCACGAGCTCTTGCCGAAGCGGGTCCGCTACAGTTTTAGCTTTTGGCTGGAATTGTGGGTGGGCCCGCAACTTATTGCGGATTTCATCGCGAGCAAGAGTCGACATCGGCGGTGCAAAAGCAGAACTCTTTTCCCAACGCACGATCCACGCGTCACCCAACAAGCGCTCTCGTTGAACCAAAGCCTGACGTAATTTTGCGGTCACAGCGACGGTAGTCTCTAGCTTCTTGCCAGTTTCGTCGCCGCGCCCAACATAAAACCCGCCAAGCAGAAGCGAGGTGCGCACTGAAGTAGAAGCGCTGTATGTAATCAGCTCACATTCTCCTGCGTCGACAAGCCGACGAAGTCGCGAAAACACTGTTACCGTCCAAAGCGATGGATTGGATTTGGTTGAAAACGGATCGTAGAAAATTAAGCGCGGCTTCGCTACCTCGTCGATAAAATCGAGATAGGTGCCCTCATGAAATGTCCACCGCAGGCGCGCTTCGGTCGTGGGATGCTTTTGATCCACACTCCGCTCGGCCAAAAGCTTTTTAGGAGCACCATGCCACACGTGTTGGAATCTTCTCTGATGGCGCACAACTAATTCTAGTGGCTCGAATGTCGTATCGAAACTCACAATTTCTAAATCACGGCGAGCCACAGAGTTTTCCCAGCAGCGAATGGCAGCCATCGCATTGGCCGCCATACCCAAGCCGACATCCCAAATTACAATCGGAGTGGTTTCTGTTTCCGACTCACAAAGATCTTTCAACCGTGGTTGCTCGACATAAAGCTTTTCTGCTTCGAGTAAACCGACCAGGCCGGGATGCATTACCTCGCCACTCTCCACACCCCGCACCGACCATTCCCCGTTCGCGTTTTGAACCAGGTCAAAAAGTCCAGAAGCAGAATGCAGCGAAGGACCGTGATGCTTTCTTGGCGCAGGAATTTTGGAAGGATTTTCTAAATCAACTTCACCCAAAACCGGGCGCCACTGCGAGTAAAACGATTCAAAAGTGCCGGCCTTAATCGAAGTGCGCATTCCTTCAACGATACGCCGATAAAAATTAAAATTATGATGCGCGATATGCTGCCACCCCATGCACTCACCCACACGCACTAGGTGATGTAAATACGACCGCGAAAATCGTCGGCAGGTTCGACAACCGCATTCTGGATCCAGTGGCCCCTGAGACAATCGATAAGAACCGCGCTTGAGATCAATCTTGCCGCGCGAAGTATACGCCACTCCATGCTGCGCAATTGCCGTCGGCAAAATGCAATCAAACATGTCGACACCACGATGAACCGCTTCCAAGATATCTAACGGCGTTCCAACGCCCATCAAGTACCGCGGCTTGTCTGCTGGCAGCAGCGGAGTAGTGAGCTCGGTAATGTCTTCACGCTCAGATTTGGATTCGCCAACAGCCAATCCACCAATCGCCAACCCACGAAATGGCAACGAGGAAAGGTACTCCGCACTTTGTCGACGGAGATCTTCAAAGCAAGCACCCTGGACGATACCAAACAGCGAAGAGCCGTCATTGGATTCCGAATGCGCTTGAATACTGCGCCTAGCCCAACGATGTGTAAGCTCCATCGCCGCTTTCGCCGTCGCGTGATCTACCGTCGATGGCACGCACTGATCAAAAACCATGCGAATATCGCTGCCGATGGCCGCTTGCCACGCCAAGCTTAGTTCTGGTGTTAGATGGACTTTTTTACCGTCGAGAAAACTTTTGAAAACCGCGCCTGATTCCTCGATTTTGCAAAAGTCAGAGAGAGAGAAAACCTGATAGCCGCCTGAATCGGTCAGCACAGCGCCCTTCCAATCCATCCACTTTTTTACTCCGCCTGCCGCATTGAGAACTTCAGGGCCGGGTCGCTGACCCAAGTGATAGGTATTCGCCAAAATCACGGGGAAGTCTAAAGCAGCTAAGTCGTCGAGTTCTTGTCCACGCACGGTTGCACGCGTGCCTACCGGCATAAAAACAGGAGTCTCCAGACGGAGATTTCCCAACGTAAAAATTCGGGAGCGGGCGAGTGTCGCCATGCGCTCAGGTTTCCTTTGAAAAGGGTTCTTAAATCTCCCAGCGCTCACGCGAGGGGCTGCTATCCCCTAACATTTCCCGCATGCGAACGAAAGCATGCGCAGTCAGGCGCACATCTTCCATGGAGCGATGGCGCTCGTCGGCTTTGAAGGCCAGATTGAGACGATTGCAGATAACATCAAGGTTATGGCGGGTTTCCTCGGGGAAGCAGCGACGAGAAAAGATAACGGTGTCGTATACTTCCATCTCCCGACGGATTTGCTTTTCCATCATGTACTTCATGAGAAAAGACATATCGAACTTCGCATTTTGAGCAACGAGGTAGGCCCCGCCCACAAAGTCGAGAAACTTCGGGAAAACATCCTCAAAGAACGGCGCACCGGCGACCATTTCATTGGTGATGCCGTTCACCTTAGTTGCTTCGTCGGGAATAATGCGGCGGGGATTTACCAGCGAGTGGAAGGTATTCACTTCATCGATCTGGTCGCCGAAGATTTTCATGGCGCCAATTTCAATGATCTCGTCACCAGCCCAAGGAGAAAGTCCGGTTGTTTCCAAGTCAAATACTACAAATTCATCGATGGCCAAACTCAGTTGCATGATTCCCTGCCGAATTTTTTATGAAGCTTCTTCTAGTGCTAGTGAATGGTGTCCGGACGGTCAAGATGCACCGAGTAGCCCGCTGCAGCGGCCTGTCTACAGAGGGGCCCGAGGATATCGCCATTGTCATCGCCGTTGTCTTCTGGGGCCATTCGCTTTATTGGAAGAAGCGGCACCCCGGAGGTTTCATGCAGGATATTCAATACAGTCAGAGCGCTTTTCAGATCCCAGAGAAGCAACACCGCTATGGCGACCGCGTACATCTCATCTCCGATCCGTTTTTGTTTTCAATTTTAGCGCGCCTCTGCGCCCCAGAATGCACCCAGCCCTGGGTAAATATGTATCTCGATACTTTGTATCGCGGACTCCTGCGCATCGCCGTAAACGCAAAGTTTCCGACCACTACCCGCAAAGTGATTTCCCGCATGCATTCGATGCACCCTGAGGGCGAGTTTGAAGCCTCGGTGTTGGACACTTCCACTAAAGCAGTCTGCGTAAATCTCGCGCGGGCCGGCACCGTGCCGTCGCAGCTTTGCTACGATTCGTTGAATTACCTGCTAGATCCGCAGGGCGTCCGCCAAGATCACATCGCTATTAATCGCAAAGTCGACGAGAGCGAACGAGTGATCGGAACCAACTTGGCCGGAGTGAAGATCGGCGGCGATATCAACGATTCCTATCTGCTCATTCCCGATCCAATGGGAGCAACGGGCTCCACGATTGATACGGCAATGGAGGTTTACTCCAAGCACGGCACCCCTAAAGCGGTTCTCGCGCTGCACTTGATTGTAACTCCGGAATACCTTCGGCACTTGGTCCCGCGTTTTCCGAACCTGCATATTTTTGCACTAAGACTCGACCGAGGATTAAGTCCGAAAGACGTGCTACAAACCGTACCCGGTACGCATTGGGACCGAGAAAAAGGCCTCAATGCCAAGCATTACATCGTCCCTGGCGCTGGTGGCCTTGGAGAAGTAATCAACAATGCTTATGTTTAGCGTCCCTGTTTACTAATTAGGAGCTCAGAGAAAAATGGCCATTCGTAAAGTCGCCGTGATGGGAAATCCGGTTTTGCGCGAAGTCGCAAAGCCCGTATCCGAGGCGGAAATCAATACCCCCGAGTTTCAAGCGCTGATTGGGGACATGGTTGAAACCATGCATGAGTACGACGGCAGAGGTTTAGCTGCTCCTCAGATTCATATTAGTAAGCAAGTTTTGGTGATGGTTTGGGATTTTAACCCGAAGGAAAAGGCCTACCTCCTTTGCCTCGTGAACCCGGTAATTAAACCCACCACTGAAGAGACTTCGTCGTATTGGGAAGGTTGCCTGAGCCTCCCCGGCCTGCGTGGAAGAGTGACCCGCCCCAATAAGGTTTCGGTCACAGCACTCAATCAAAAGGGCGAAAAACTGACTTTTACGGCCGATGGATTTGCCGCCACCGTGATCCAGCACGAATGCGACCATTTACTGGGTAAACTCTACATCGACCGGATGGAGGATTTGAACCAATTGGCCTTTAATCGGGAATTCCAACGTTACCACTCTGAGGGCGATTTCGACCCTGAGGAAGCCGAGTAACTGGCAGCTTGAAAAGTTGCTAGACCCGGGTCGGTCATCTAGACTGCGGCCCGATGAAAAACAAGAAATCTGCTGCCCCCCAACGTGCATCAAAAGTCGTGTCTGGGCCTTCTAGCTCGGCCAAACCGGACTACGCGGTTTTAAATCGCATTGTCGACCGCGCTTACTATATGGCGCTTGAAATGATCGACGCCGCCAACAGCCGCGACGTAAAGGAAAAGGGCGAACCCAAAGTCGGTGGTCACCCTTCCGCTTGCGCTTCTTCTAAACACATCCTCGCCGCCATCCACTTAGTGATGCGTAAGCCAGAAGATTATTTTGCTTTTAAGCCCCATATTTCGCCGATGGACCATGCGCTCAATCACTTGATACACAACTTCCGCGAAAAAGATGGCTCGCTGATGGAAACCGATCGTCGCAAGTTGGCGATGAAACATTTGCGCCATTACTCGCCAGAAGGCGAACCCGTGTTTCAGTCGTATCACGCAGAAGCCGATCCAGATGGTTTCCGCTATTTCCCATCCGGCTCGGTGGGAATTCCGCCGGTAAACGCGCTGTATATGGCGCTGGCCTATGATTACGCCAACGATCACGGCGTT
>Ga0163144_10000770_pt1 | contig 75726 bp, 57 predicted proteins | sample OliLak19BULKMAT1_FD_123175 | JGI IMG/M metagenome (GOLD analysis project Ga0163144, IMG submission 123175) | Freshwater microbial mat bacterial communities from Lake Vanda, McMurdo Dry Valleys, Antarctica - Oligotrophic Lake LV.19.BULKMAT1 | ecosystem: Environmental > Aquatic > Freshwater >... | reverse complement strand
TTTTTTGGTCAGCAAATCAATATAGGCCATTTCGATGCCACACTTCAGCGAATTGCTTATTTTAAATGTATTGAGCAGCTTTTGAAGCTTATCAAGATCTTTCACCAAGGGCAATTCATTGTTTAGGATTATGCCAAATTCGGAAAGCATCTTTTCAGGCGTTTCGTTGTAGCGGGCATTGGGGGCGACTTCGCCCATACCTGTAATGCCTTTTTCGGCAACAGATATGTAGAAATTTGTTTTGTGGTCTGTAGCCCCACGTGATATTGCCCAAGTGTGTTTTAAATAAAGGTTTAATTTCTCGATTGTCCAATGAAGCATAAGCAACTATTTTCTGAGCGATTGTACGTCAATTTACTTCCAAAGAACGAAATAAATGCATTCAAAAGTTTTTTTGAAAAAGATATTGACAAATTAGGTACGGCTGTTATCTTTGCACTCCCTTTCCAAAAGAGGAAAGTAAAATAGGCGAAAGTAGCTCAGTTGGTAGAGCACGACCTTGCCAAGGTCGGGGTCGCGGGTTCGAGTCTCGTCTTTCGCTCAATGGTTTGAGAGTTGTGAATTTTGAATAGAGGTTTTGGAAATAAATACTTGATTCTTCTTTCTCAACTCTCAATTTGTTTTAAGCCGGGGTGGTGGAACAGGTAGACACGCAAGACTTAAAATCTTGTGAACGTAAGTTCGTGCGGGTTCGATTCCCGCCTCTGGTACTAAATATCATTTTTAAAGCCCTGTTTTGCAGGGCTTTAATTGTTTGTAGCTACTCCCCCCTGACCACCTCATTCAATGTGAGCCTCTCGTAAATTATTTTTAGTGTATCGTTTTTTACCGAACTCTCTACCCCAAGCTCTACCAATTTGCCCATTAGCATTTCCCGCCACTGTTTGGCGGTGAGTTTGCCAACGATTTGCCTCAAATCGTTTATTTCATCGTATACTATTTCTTGCATCAGGCCTTGCTTGTTGAGCTCGTCCAATACGCCATCAAATATTGTCTCTAGCTCACCGTCTGGTATATTTAAAAGCTCGTTATTTAGCCTAAGCAAGGTTTCTTCTACATATTTAACGCCCCCTTCAGTGATTTTTGCCGCTATGCCGTAGGGGGTTTCTTGGAGGTCGAGTTGCCCCATTTTCTGCATAGGGCCGGCTATCTTTATATCTTCATCATCGCTATTGAGTTGTATGCCATTGTATTCAAGTAATACTTTTACAGGATAAAATTTGCCCTTCGGATAAAGGTGATATAGCTTTTTTAGCAACAACTCCTCTTTTTGGGTAATGGCAAATTCCTTTCGTTTTGCCATCTCTGGGTCGTCAGGATTTACCACCATATCGAGTTCACGCAAAAACTCCTTTGCTGTAATCAAGCCCAAAACCTTGGTTTGGATGCCTTCCTTTATATCGTTGAAGTTGCCGAAATTCACCTTGTTATTTGCAATAAGCGGGGTGTTTATTTGGCTATATGCTAGGTAAATAGCATTGCCCTGCTCATCAAAGGAGTGTTGTAAAAATGTTTCTACACTATGGTGCCAAGCAACGATAGATTCGACAAACTCAGCTAGCCTCTCAATATTGGCTGGCTCTTTGGTACACAAGTCTTTGCCCTCTTGCGCCAAAGCTTTGCATCTTTCTTCAAAATTTGCCAATGTGGTCAATAATTTCATGGTCGTAAAAGCCCCCAACCCCCAGAGGTGGCTTGTTTAATAGTGAAATATTCAAGGATTAATGAGCCAATGCTCATGAATATTTTTTTAGAACTAAAATGTAGAATAGTTGGTTTTATGGCAAATCCCCAAGGCAGTTTATGGAATGCTCGCCTTCGGTCTCGGCCCAATCACTGTTGCACCCATACCGATACTTTGCCAGCTGGTACGTTGAAATCGGCCCAGCCGTCTTCATTTACTACTATTGCATTGGTGGCAAATCCGAGATAATCTTTGAAGGTAGTTCCTGCATGGCGTTTGCCCACCTCCATGGCTTTGAATCCGTCATCGCCATTGCTCATCACCACTGCACAACCTGATTTTGGCATCTCATCTACCCCTTCCCTTGTCCAGCCTATGCAGTTGGGGTGGTCTAAATAATCTCTTTGCATTCCATAAGCAAGTTCCTTTCTTGCCAGCAATAGCTTCTCTAGCTTTTCGCACTTGGGCAATACTATTTCGTATTCATTGCCATCGTGACCCTTGTCTTTGTATTTTGCGCCATACAAGTCGGGGTAAAATATACAAGGGTAGCCCGCATCACGGAGCAAAACCAAAGCATAGCTCAAAGGCTTAAACCAGTTTTCGACCGGAGACTCCAGCATTTGCAGTGGTTGGGTATCGTGGTTGTCGATAATAGTGACGGCATGTGCTGGATTGGTGGCTACCAAGGTATCGTGGAAAATGGTAGAAAGGTTGTAATCACGGCCATTGCGGGATGCTTCATACATATTGCGGTGCAAACAGGCATCGAATAGCGACAAACGACCTTCGGTGACTTCAATATATTTCTGCAGAATTGGAAGGTCGTAAGGCGACCAATGCTCGCCAACGGCAAACAAATCTGGCTTTGATCTACGCATTTCATCCAGCCATTCTACCACCATTTGAGCAGGGAAATGTTTGATGGCATCTAATCTCACACCATCGAAATGGGTGGTTTCCAAATACCACTTGCCCCATCGTTTTACTTCTTCCCTTACCGCCACATTTCGGTACTCAACATCTGAAAACATGAGGTAATCGTAGTTGCCATGCTCGTTGTTTATCACCTCTTGCCACTTCTCGCCATAGTCATTCTGGATATTATAAATGGCAGTCTCTTTATTTTTATCGTCATAATCTACCCCGCTAAAACAGCGGAAATCCCACACAAACTCCGAATACTTTCCCTTTCTGCCTGGAAATGTAAATTTTGTATAGGCTTCTATTTCATAGGGGTCGCTGGTAAACTCATTTCTATTTTGAGGATTTACTTTTCGCACTGTTACGGTTTCTTTTTCATCTCCTCCGCCCATGTGGTTGAGCACAATATCGGCATATGCTTGAATTTGATTTGCGTGTAATGCCTCTATACATGCAATATACTCTTCCTTTGTGCCAAAACGGGTGGCGACAGCGCCTTTTTGGTCAAACTCCCCCAAATCATAGTGGTCGTAAATATCGTAGCCTAGCGAGTTAGCACCAGCGGCACCCTTTGTGGCTGGTGGCAGCCATACAGCATTGATTCCTAAGCGTGCTAATTTGGATGCATCTTTTATTACACAATTCCACAGGCCCTCGGGTGTGTACCAATGAAAAAACTGGATCATGGTGCCGTTTGTCATCTTAGGTTTTGTTTTAGTGGTTAAATGTAGATTAATAACGAGTCGCCCATTCCATAGGTGGGTATTATGTTAATATTAAAAAACCATGCCAGTTCGCGAGCGAAATTTGCACTTAGAGGCATGTTAAAAAATTTATTCTGTGGCATTCGTTTTACAATTAACACTTAAAACTATTTCGATAAAGGTGCGCCTTGCTCAATTACGAACAAACATATGTAGCTAATGACAGTAAATACTTGCCCGTTTGCTGGTGCGGCATAGTTTTTTTGACTTCTAAATCGCAACTTAAATGCTAAAAATTATGACAACGAATTATGAAGATCAAGTAAAACTGGTGGATGGACTAGTGATTTTGAACAACGATAGAATAGAAGGCTACGATTTGGCTATTGCCGAAACTACAGATTTAGAATTGAAGAAAACATTTGAGCAATTTGCGAGGCAAAGCCGCAACAATGTAATCGTACTTTCTTCTGAAATAGGAAAGTTTGGCTCTATTGCCTCTACACACACTACTACATCAGGGAAATTCTTCAGGGCTTGGATGGAAATAAAGACAGCCCTTACTGCTAAGAACGAAAAAGCAGTATTGGAATCGTGCGAATATGGCGAAGACGTGATTCTGGAGGCTTACAAAGATGCACTAGAATCGGACACAACATTGGCTTCTGATTTGCATGCATTACTGGTAAAGCAAAAAACTGAATTGCAGGTGGCTCACAACACCGTAAAGAAATTCAGAGACACTGTGTTAGCTTAAAATTATTCCCTCGCAAGCATCCTAATAATACCCCAAATCATTATTAGGATGCTTTTCTAATCTATTTCGCATGACCTACTGCCTTGGCATAAAAGTAAAAGAGGGCTTGGTAGCCCTAGCAGACACCCGCATATCGTCTGGCACCAATATCACTGTGAAAAAGAAAGTGTATGTGGTACAGAAAGAAAAGTATTCGATTTTCATAATGACAAGCGGATTGAGATCGGTGCGCGACAAAGCCATTCATTATTTCGAAGAATTGATAGAAGAGGGTGTGATTCACAATAAACTTTACAAGGTGGTAAATGCTTTTGGCGAACAGGTAAAACGAGTCGCAGCAGAAGACAGGGATCCGTTGGAGAAGTCGGGCTTCAAATTTAATCTCAATACCATTGTGGGCGGGCAGCTTAAAGACGACAAAGAACACAAGCTTTTTATGCTCTTTTCCGAAGGCAACTGGGTAGAGGTAGATGAAAGTTCGCCCTATATCATTATTGGCAACTCTGGCCAAGGCAAAGCGATATTGAATCGTGTGCTCGACAACGATACCACCATGAAGCAAGCCCTGAAAGCGGGCTATATTTCATTCGATTCTACCCGAGCGAGCGGCAACGATGTGGGATTTCCCATAGATGTGGTGCTCTACAAAAAAGACAGCTTCGATCTGATAGAACATCGCTACGAACAAAGAGACTTGGAACTTGTATCGCATTTGTGGAACAGCAAATTGAGAGCCGGCATCGATGAATTGCCGGATGAATGGATGAATAAGGCACTCGATAAATTATAATTTTATTTACCCATTTTAGAAATAAGCATCCAATCCAAAAAATATTAATCAAACAAATAAGCCCTATTCGGGGATTTAGGGGATGTTACAACTATGAAATTTAAAGTCAATTCTGCGCTACAATACAGTGTTATCAAGCCTAGCACATTTATTTTTAACGTGCATGCATTGCGGACAGCCAACCAAACCGTGCTAGAAGAAACACTCGTGATCGATCCCTACATTAGAATAGAGGAATTTACGGCCGTTAACAGTCCCAACCGATTTGTAAGGATGGAAGTAGCTGAACCGATGAACTTCATTATTTCTTACAAAGCCACCGTTGACACGCACTGCAACATAATCGAAAATCGAGAAGGAGCCGATACCATTTCTTTGGGAAAGCTAGATGGAGAAGTGATTCCATACCTGTTTCCTAGCCGCTATTGTCAATCTGACAAGCTCCAAAGATTGGCTTACAGCAAGTTTGGCAACATCCAAAACACCTTCCACAAAGTGCACGCCATATCTGATTGGATATTTAAAAATGTAGAGTACATAAGTGGTAGTACCAACTCGCATACTTCAGCACTCGACACTATTTCCGAGCGCTCAGGTGTGTGTCGCGATTTTGCTCACTTGGGCATTGCTTTATGCAGGGCTTTATCCATTCCCGCGCGCTATTTCACTGGCTACGCCTTCAAATTATTCCCTGCCGATTTTCACGCTTGTTTCGAGGCATATATTGGTGAAAGATGGATCGTATTCGATGCCACCCAGCTGGTGCCTTTGAATGGCATGGTAAAAATAGCTTCGGGCAGAGATGCCGCAGATGCCGCAGTTGCCAGTATATTCGGCAATGTAATCAGTACCTCCATCGCTGTAAGCTGCGATATTGCAGAGCAGACCTTCGAGCCCATTTGGTACGACAATTCCAACGCAAGATTTGTGGCTTATTGAAAAATGCTTCATTGCTGGCCATTGCAGTATTGCCAAACAGTGCTAAATTTTTTTAACGACAAAAAAATTTTTAAAACTTTTCTGATTTTTATTTCCCTAATTTACCCCAATATTTTTCTCCGCGAGCTTGAGCGTAAGTATATATTCGGCTGGCCAATCGGCTCCGAGGTTTGAATCAGGTCTATTTTTTACACGAGAAGGGTATAATAATTGATTCCATACGTTAGGCTGATAAATAATGAGGCCAGTTTTTCTCCATTTGCTTGGGCATTGGGCTACGGCAGATATCCAATGAATCTTTTCAGCCATTATTTTTAGTGTAAATGCTTCGCTGAAATCAGATTCTGATGCCTTTATCCATATTTCACTTCGGATATTAGGCTTAAATGCATCGCCAAACCTAAGTATTCTTTGCTCCATCACCGCAGGATGCGAGGCGAAGTAAGGCAAAAAACGCCCCTTATTATATTTTTTCTCCTCCTTCAATTGTGCTTTTTTTAGATCAGCATCAGTATGGTAAAGTTTATGGAAATCGGCCTTTTTGAGGCTGTATGTTTGCCACTCCCGCACATGACCGTAATGGTAGATGAAGGCTTCGCTTGGGTATATTTTCTGGCAACCTTCAAACCCTTGGGCATCTCCAGTGCTCTGGATTGCACTATGAAGCTTGATAGCTCGCACTTCTTGCGGATACCATTTTTTGCCCACTGTGAGCTGGTTGTGATGCAGCCAAAAATGCTTGTATCTGAAAGCAACCGCATCGAAGCCATGTTCATCGGCCAGCTCGATATCTTTTACAATTCGTTCATAATCATTTTCGTGCAATACCTCATCGGCTTGCAGGTATATCGCCCAAGCATTGGTTGATAGCATTGCCGAAGCTCGTATTTCTTCATCCCTCAAATAAGCCAAGGCCGCGTTGGTTTGCTGCGATAGAATAAGCCCTGAATGGCGTAAAGACTCGTCCCAAACGGTGTGTAATAGCTTAATGTCGGGCAGTTGGGCTACTATTTGCTCGGTTTCATCTTCGCCCTTACCGAGGGCTACAACTGTGTAAGAAACCAAAGGGCGAAGAGACGACAAGCTTTCTTGGAAGCAATAATCGTATTTTACAGCATTCCTCAGTAGGGTGAACCCCAATATTTTTACCATGGCACTTTCTGAATTATGGACAAGCTAAGGCGGTCTAAAATTGACTACGCTTGGGGAAAATCATATTAAGCCTACTCATTAAAAAGAAATGTTTAAACATAAACTTTTGCACACTTCTAATTTTGGCATTGAGAAATTGTGCTTCGGCCAATTCAAAATTCCAGCCCCACTTTTTTTGAAAATAGGTTTGGTTGAAAGTGCCGCCATCGGTTTTCATTTCATTTCTTGTAATCCCGCCCAAGTGAAAAGCCGTAATGGCTCCAACTGTGCCAGTTTTGAGGCCCAAATCTCTGGCCCTAAGCAAGTAGTCGTACTCTTCAAGCGAGAGCCAAAATGCCTCATCAAAAGGGCCTACTGCAGTAAAATATTCCTTTTTACCAAACAAAATGACACCAGTAAATACTCCTTGCCTTACCGTGTGGCTATTTTTTTTTGCCATGTAAGCCCAATTCTTTGCTGAATTTAAGAACTCTGGAAGTCCATATTGTTTTTTAAACATATTTGGCTCCAAAATATAAGGTGTAAATATTGCCAAGTGGTATTTTGCGCCTTCTGCTATTAATTTATCATCCCAACGGGGCATCATTACGCAATCGTTGTTCAATATGCACACATATTCACCTTTGGCAAGTGCCACGCCCTTGTTCCAAGCTTTAGCCACGCCCGTATTCTGGGTTTCTTCAATCACAACAAAACGATGACCTTTACTTTCCGCCTCAGCTTTTAGTTCTACAATGCCATCTTTGGTCTGCTGGTCAGAATTATTGTCGATCACTATCCATTCACAAGGGCATGCAGCATGGCCAATATTTAAGCTTATGCAAGCTTTTACAATGGCAATTTTGTTGTAAATCGGAATAACAATTGAAGTTCTGAAACCTTCCACTCTGCTAAAGTTTTTTGGGTAAGCTAAAATTAAAATCTACTTGACAAATGGTCTTTGGCAAAATTACCAAGCCTTCACTTAGAAACAGGGCGGAAATCTAGGGTTATACCTCGCCTTCAATGCCATTAATTATTTGTCTTTTCAAATATAAAGCCGAGCCAATGACAAATGGTATTGTGCTCTTCATTTATTTTTTGAAATATTGGTAGGCTCCAATGTCCCATTTGCCGCCTCTTTCTTTGCCTTTCAGGTCGCTGGTGAATAGGCTTAGCTTCAGCGCTTTCCCCCGAGCCGGACTCAGCGAATCGATGCCAAAATCTACAAAATCATTGGTTTCGGCAATGAAGGCTGGATCCTTGTTCCAAAAGTTGGCAGTATCGCTTGTCAAACCAATGTTGGTAGAGCGAGCCAGATTTTTCGTGCTGATATCTGTGCTGCTTTTTTTGTAAATAAGCTCATTGCCCCCATAGCCCGAGCCCCAAACAATATTGTTTAGTAGTTCAAACTTTCGTGCACCGTCTTTTATTTCCAAAGCAGCCCCAAACCGCGTAAAATCACTCACCGTGAATGCAAAAGTATTGTTGTAACATGCATAATCGCCTTGTTCAGAAAGCAGAAATCCGTTGTATGCACAGTTGTAAACCAGGCAATTCCAAGCTATCAATTTGGTATTAAAAGCCTTTAAGCCAGTGCCACTCATGTTTTTCAGTATTGCATTGGTAATTTTCAAATCTGATACCATAACATTGTTGGTATCTCCTATCACTATGCCATTTTGTGCGTTTTTTATTTCCACAAAATCCAATACATTGTTGGTGGAGCTAGGTAGAAATTCGATGCCTTTCCACTGCCCAGCCACATTCCTAAAGCGCGCATCAAGCCTTGGCCCTTGAAAAACCACCTTTTGCCGGGAGTCGCCTTGAGCTACCAAAGTACCAGCCACTTTAATGCCCTCACCTTTTACAAAATGCAACTTCGTACCTTTTTGAATAGTGAGGGTAGCACCCTGAGGAACATAGATGGTTTTCTCGATAAATTTAGCTCTCGTGCTATCCCAAATTGTATTTCCAGCAAGTGTATCGCCACGGTAATAGGTGGCATTTTGGCCATAAGAAGTGAGATACACTTTTTGCTCTAGTGCTTGGGTTTGAAACAGTATGGAATCGACAATTATGAATGGCAATGTTTTGTCATTGGTTGGCAACTCCACATTTATTAAAATCAGCAGGCTGTCTTTACCACGCAAGTACAAATTATTAGTCTGATTGGCCTTTATGCCATTGATAATCAGAAAAAAACGAGGATCGCTGCTGTTGCCAATGCTGATACGTCCAATAGTAATGGCGTTATCAGATGTATTGTACACTTTAAGCCGCCTAGTAATGCTTACTTGTTCAGTAAATACGGTATCGAAAGCCACAGTATCGGTGTCGAATCGTAATCGAACGACACTGTTTGTGCCCACTTCCTCCTTGGGTTGGCAATATTGGCATACGCATACGGCAATTAATAATATGAATAATAGATTTGCCCCGTTGCATTTCATTTCAAAATGTTAAATAATGTGCATCAAATCTATTTAAAGATTTGGACTTAGCCTGAAAATAAATACCGGCAGCGTATTGTTCAATCAATGTCTTTTTTTGCACACAATAATTTGGCTATCCCGATCGCCATCGGCCAAGCCTTGAGCTAAAGAGGTATTGGGTTGCAAAACCCAATATTTGGTGAAAAGCGGGTACTTACAACATATAATTGACAACAATGAGATGCATCACCCCAAATTTTGCAAGTCAAGGGCACATTTTATCCTACGAAAAACAACTACCAGTAGTGAATATCCGTATTTACACTATTGTCTTGTAATTGAATGAGAATTTTGGTATTTTTGAAGTCGATATGAAAAAAATAATTACCACCTACTTGATTTGTCTGATCCTCCTTTGGAGTTTGTCCAACGCGGAAGCTAATTCGTTGGTAAGACGTGCTTCTAACATCGAGATCGTATCGCAGAACCCCATGGTGGAGGTTAATGCCTACCCAAATCCATTCAGAGATGTAGTAACGCTTGAAATTATAGCGCAGAACGTAAAGCCCACGGTGCTCAAAATTTACGATATAATAGGAGTTGAAAAGCTTGTCGTTGATTTAGAAGATTTTGCTGGAACTGGTCATTATAAAATTCAAATTAAAGATTTGAATGAAGGTATCTACTTTTGCAACATTTATTCCCACAACAAATTATTAGAATCGAAAAAGCTAGTTTGCTCTAAATAGATTTTCATTGTCCTCACAAAAAAAGCCTTCAAATCGAAGGCTTTTTTTATATGTGAACATTTTTCCTGTTACTTCGGAAAAGCATAACCAATCTTCTTTGTGATCTTTTTCTTCTTCATTTTCTCGAATGAAACTTTCATAATTATTGAAGTCAAAGGCCTATCTCTGCCATCTTTTTGTACCGATGCAATTTGCTCCACCACGTCAATTCCCTTAATTACTTGCCCAAAAACGGTATAGTTATTGTCTAGAAAGTGTGTGCCTTCTTTATTATCCACTATATAAAACTGCGACCCGCTTGATTCTTTTTGGGGGTTTATGCCATCGCCCATTCTTGCAGCAGCCAAAGCCCCTTGGTTGTGCGAAAATTTGGTATTGAACTCGGCTGGAACAGTGTAGCCAGGCCCTCCGACACCGTCATTATTTGGGTCTGTGTCTTTTGAATTTGGGTCGCCACCTTGTATCATAAATCCTTTGATAACTCTGTGGAAGGTGGTGCTATCGTAAAATTTAGCTTTTGCGAGCTTCAGAAAATTCTCTTTGTGCAATGGGGTTTCGTCAAATAACACTAGTTTGATATCGCCCAGAGAGGTGCCGATGGTCACCAAATAATCCTTTTTACCTTTCGGATCAATAAAGTTTTGTGCTTCGCAATACAAACTCGCCAGCGTAAAAATGGCAACTACAGTTTTCTTCATGAATTTAAATGTGATTATTTGATATGATTGATCGGCCTAAATTAGAGTTTTTTCCTCAATATCGAACAGTTTTGGGCTTGGGCTGGCTGCAAGTTTCGACACAAATGTTTACCACCTGCGGTGACATTCTTTGTTCAGCCCCAAACACAAGGGTGCGTATCTGCTAATATCTCTTTCAAAAATTGTTCTTTAGTGTTTATTATTGCTTTTGCAATTTAGCCCTGCTACTTAAAATCGGCTCGCATCCAAAATATTTTCCAACGATCTTTGTTTTTAATACAAGTTGTTTTGGCAACTGGGCGATCCCATTTTAGGTTAAAAACCATTAGTCGCGGTCATTTTGTTTATCCCATCCAAAATCTTTTTCCCACCCAATTGCAATACTTTTTTTGCAATTACCTCACCAGCTTTTTCAGCTTCTTGGGCTGGCACTGTCAAAAACTGATTTACGATCGAAGTGCCGTCAAGGCTGATTATCCCCGCTCTTATGTTAATTTCGTTGTCGTTGATCCAATGCGCATAGGCAAAAGTGGGCACACTACACCCGCCTTCCATGGTTTGGAGAAACATACGCTCCGCCCTCAGACAAATTTCTGTTTTACGATGATTTACCGCTTCAATAATGGACTTTCTCATCTCTGGGTTCAATGATTTGGCACATTGTACGGCTATAGTGCCTTGCCCCACGGGTGGCGTAAAAGTATCTAGGGGAAACTTTTGGATGATAAAATCATCGTAATTCATGCGGTGTACACCTGCATAAGCCAATATCATGGCATGGCAATGACCATTTTGAAGCTTCTCAAAGCGGGTTTGCAAATTTCCCCTCATATCTACAATATTGATGTGCGGATAAAAATGCCTCAGGAAAGCAACCCTGCGGGTAGAAGAAGTGCCAACAATCAGGTTTTTATGCGTAACGCCCAAATCCACATGTTCAAAACCCACCAGCACGTCATTTGCTTCTTCCCTTTCAGTGAATGCAATTAGTTCAAGGTCGTCACCCAAATTTGATTGCACATCTTTGGCACTGTGCACGGCTATATCTATTTCTCCATTGCACAGCATTTGCTCCAACTCTTCTGTAAACAAGCCCTTACTACCTATTTTTGCCAAGGAAACATCTAAAATCTTATCACCTTTTGATGATATTTCAACAATAGAAGTAGAAAACCCAGCATGATTGAGCTGAGACTCTATAAAATGAGCTTGCCAAAGTGCCAGCTTACTACCTCTAGTCCCTATCCTGATTTTTTTATTTTCCATTGTAGTACAAAAATAATAGGCTGAAGTAGAGTAGCCAATAAAAGTTTACAAGCTACTAAAAACGAGAATTAAGTGAACTAAATAGGGATGTAAGCACACAAATAGTTTCAGATCGATGTAGAGTCTGGTGCCTGATAGGCTATTTTGCTTTGGCTTGCATAAGGCATTACTCTTGATTTAATAAATTCCACAAAATCCTAACTATCTTCTTCATAATTATTTAGGTTTGACACAAATCTAGTTTTTCCTCTACATTACCGACATTGCCAGTTGCCTCCGCAGAACAAATGAAATGCAACCATCTTTGATGAGAAATGAATAGCTAAAGCAATGAAAATTTACGGCTTACCCTTACTGGGATAGTGAAAATACTTAATTACGTACATTCGACATGAAACATCTAATTCGCATTTATTTTATCCTGTCATTTGCAAGCCTGTGCCAAGCCCAGCTTTCAGTATCGTTTAAAAAGCAACAGTCAGAACCTGCAAAATTCGCAAGAGACGAAAATGGGAAGATTGTTTTTTACGAAGTTGTTTCTGCCGACTCTACGGTTAGAGATACGCTGTGGAAAAACGGATTGATGTGGGTAAAAAACGCCCTAAATGGAAAAACAGATAAAATTACGTTTGAAAACCAATTGTATGGCACTATAGAGGCAGAAACGAGCTTAATGCTGTATGTGCCTTCCATCATCACGAAAATGCCCCATGGCAAGTTGACCTACAAAATAGCGTTAGACATAAAAGACAGAAAATACCGCTTTACTTTTTCTGATTTTGTGTTTCAATACTACAAACAAGATAGGAGAGACTTTACTTATAAGCCAGTAAAAGGCAGTATCAGGCCATTTGAAAAAGAGAAATATCCGGGGTACCAAACTGCCTGGAACAACCATAAATACACCGTAAAATCACACGTTGAGGCACAAATTGCCAATTTGAAAACTGAAATGGTAAATTTCAATAAACCCCCAATTATTGATATTGAGACACCAGTAATTAAAACTAAAGAATGGTAATGTTACTGTTGTGCGTTCAGTTTTTAAATATTGAATAGATGTCTTGTTTTAGGTAAAATAATTTTTTAGAACCCGATTCCTATTTACCATTCTGCTACGATTTTTACCAAAGTATAGATCGGAATGGTAAACAGAGTTGCTTGAATAAAACGACACTGGATGTTAGATCAATATTTGATCTGCCATGTACGCTGATATAAGCTTTTGATCGACTGACGTTGGTAATGAATGACAAAAAAACCCCTTCAAACAGCAATCAAACCATCAAAAAAACGATTTGTCAACTTCATTATCTTCTCTTCTGCGGTACTGATCAGCAAAGTATGATACGATTTTAAAATGCTTTTGCTACCAGTGGTTTGCAGCACCAAAAATGCTTCTACGATCTGCATTTGGGCATGTTGTTCCTAGTGGCATTGTTCCTGCCTATGTACAACACTATTTTTTCACTTTCAGAGAAATTCTATGAATCATTATAGCAAGGCCACCAAAAAAACATGAGGCACGAAATGTTGACCACTGTTCTAGGTTACATCGCGTTGCTGGTTGTGGTATTTCTACTAATGGTAAAAATGCGATTTGGAATCAATGCTTTGGATGGCCAAACTGATAGCAATGCAATTGTAAAATATGAATCTGCGAAAATAACGCCCCAGATTATCTACTCATAAATTTAGAAGAGGCGACCAATCAAATCGGGGAACAATCCCATTTGAAGGGTAATAAGAGAGCAAATCACCAAAACGGTTGCAAATAGGATACTCACGGTGATGGCCGGAAGCAACTCTTTGGTATCTTCCTTGAAGAACACAGCTATGATCACTTTGAAATAATAGTAAATTCCTATGATAGCGTTTACTATTGCAATCAAAATCAACCACAAATAACCAGCTTCAATACCTAAAGAAAGTATGAAAAATTTAGCAAAAAAGCCGCCTGTTAGCGGTATTCCTGCCAAAGAAAGCATCGCTAAAGTGATACAAATGGCAAGCAACGGATTAGACTTGGCAAGGCCATTGAAAGATTCCACACTGTCGCTTCCAGTGTTTTTCTCTACCGCCCCTATCACTGCAAAAGCAAGTATTGAGGCAATGGAATAAGCTAAACCATAAAACAGTAGGCCATTGCCTGCATTTTGGGGATTAATAATGAAAACAATTAGCATATAGCCTGCATGAGAAATACTTGAATAGGCCAATATTCGTTTTACACTGGTTTGGAAAACAGCTGAAACACTGCCAATAGTTATCGTTACTGCAGCCAGCACACTTACTATCCCAATCCATATTTCGCCAATGGGCATAAAACAAACGTGGAATAATCGGAAAAAGGCAGCAAAACCTGCCACTTTCACAGCTGTACTCATAAAACTGGTGACCCAAGTTGGAGAGCCTTGATAAACATCTGGTGCCCAAAAGTGGAAAGGGGCGACTGAAACTTTGAACGCAAGGCCAATCATTACCAACAGCAACCCGCCAATCATCAATGGGTCGTAAACCAACCCTTTGCTGGTGAAAACAATAGTGGCAATTTTTTCCAAATGAAAGCTGCTTGTGGCTCCATATATCAATGTAATGCCCATTAACAAAAGCCCAGTTGCAAAAGCACCCATCAAAAAGTATTTCAATGAAGCTTCGTTTGAAGCCAAATTCTTCTTGTCGCTCCCTGCTAAAATGTATAGCGGGATCGACATAATTTCAATGCCCACAAACAGCATGGCCAAATGATGGAAAGAAACAATGATTACCATGCCTATGAGCGAAAATATTACCAAAGCGTATTGCTCGGTAACATATTCTTTTACTTGTTGAAAATGAATTTCAGACAATAAAAAAATAATAACTGTGACTGCAATCAAGGAAATACTGAAAGCTATGGCATAATTATCGAAATAGACCATATCGTTGAAGTAACGAAACTCACCTCCCCATTCGCTGAATAGAACAGCAGCACCTGCCAGTAATGCAGCTGTTAGCAGTCCCAAAACCAGCTTTTCGTTCACTTTGAAGAGCCCAACAATCATTGAAAAAAGCCCGGCCAATGAAAGGATAATTATTGTAGTCATAGTAAAAGAAACCTATTCCGAAAAGCTGTGGCAGATTCGGAGGTGGGATGGTTGATAATTATTTTAAAATATATTTCAAAAACTAAGTATAATTTTAAGTGCTACCGTGCCAGTATATTTGCCAATTGCATAGCTGCAGGTTCACTGAATTGTAAAAGTAGATTGGGGAAAACACCCAACCCTATTACTAACAAACATATCGGCACCAATACTGCCATTTCGCCTGGTGTCAAATCTTTGAAATCGGAAGTAAGGGTATTAGCTTCGCCCAACATCACGTTTTTATACATACGGAGCATGTACACCGCACTTAAAATTATAGTAAATCCGGCTATAGCACCTAGGTACATATTAAATTTATATACCCCTAACAAAAGCAAAAACTCACCTGCAAAGCCATTAGTTAAGGGCAGTGCGACCGAACCTAATAAAATAATCACGAAACAAACAGCAAGCTTGGGTGCAGCATGTACTATTCCTCCGAGCTCGGCAATTTGTCGTGTACGCGTGCGCTGGGCAATAATCTCCAAAATGAAGAAAATACCTACCACATTTATTCCATGATTTACCATTTGAATAATTGCTCCCTGAATTCCTTCAATATTACCTGCAAAGAGACCTGCAGCTATCAAACCCACATGGGCTATAGATGAATACGCGATCAACCTTTTGGAATCTTTTTGTAGAATGGCTATTACCGAAGCATATACAATTCCTGTTACTGCCAAAATTGACAAAACCAAACTCCAATCGGTAAATGCGAATGGAGTAATAGGAATAATCCAGCGGATTATACCATAAATTCCCATCTTAAGCATAATTCCCGATAAAAGCATGGTGGCTGGTGTAGGCGAAACAGTATAAGTATCGGGCTGCCAAGTGTGGAAAGGAAATATTGGCATTTTGATAGCAAATGCGAGTAGAAATGCCAAGAACACCCACAATTCTTGGGTGGCATTTAGTTGAATAGTGGTGAGCACACTCCAGTCGAAACTATGCGGGGCTGGCGTTTGGATATACAAATAAATGATCCCAATCAACATAAACAAGCTTCCGAAAATGGTGTAAATGAAAAACTTGAAGGTAACACGCACTTTGTCTTCTCCTCCCCAAATAGCGGCAATGAAATACACTGGAATCAATGCTGCTTCCCAGAATATATAAAAAAGAAACGCATCGAGAGATGAAAAAACGCCCACCAAAGCCGATTGCATAAAAAGAATGAGGCTGTAAAATCCAGTATTGCTGCTGTACGGTCGGTTGTGGAATGAAGATAGTATGATAAGGGGTACTAAAACATTTGCCAAAAGCACTAAAAGCAAGGCGATGCCATCCAATCCTAAATGAAAACCGATGCCCAGTGAGGGTATCCAAGGCAATTGAAAATCGAAAAGAACACTGCTTGGGTCGTTGTTAAAAAACAGAATATAAATAACCAATGCCAAGGGCAACAATGACCCAATAAAAGCCACCCATTTAGCTAGATCTCCCTTGAATAGTAAAGTGATGAGAGCCAGAACAAGCGGAAATACTACTAACAGTAACGCAAACATGAATTATGAAATCAAATGAATAAACCAATTCCTAAAATAACAGCAATGCCTACTACCATTGCAAAAATATAAAAGCCAATATTGCCCGTCTGAAGCAATCGCAAAACTTTAGAGGTGCCAATGGTGGCTCCGCCCAATCCGTTTACCATTTTATCAATGCCTAATACTTCTACTACAGAATAGAAAAATGTAGAAAGAGCATCGATGGGTCTGCGAATAATGAAATTGTATATTTCATCAATATAATATTTATTGTATATAACTTTTACAAGTCCTTTTTCCTCGCCTTCCGCCACGGGCACGGTGTTGCGCACTAAATAAACTGTGTAGGCGAAACCAATTGCCAAAACCGCTACACCCACAGAAATACCCATTAAGATGTATTCCACACTGTGACTCAAATGATGACTTTCGCCCAATATCAACATTGAATCTTCGAAAATGGGAGCAAAGTAGCTTGCTAATAATGAGCTTCCACCCAATACATCTGGTACATTCAAAAACCCGCCTACAATCGACAGCAATGCCAAAACTACCAACGGGATTGTCATGGAAACAGGCGATTCATGCAAGTGATGTGCTTGCTCATGTGTGCCTCTAAACTTGCCGAAGAAAGTTAAAAAAAGCAGCCTAAACATGTAAAACGCGGTAAACGATGCCCCAAGTACACCCAAACCCCAAAGTACAGGGCTGATTTCAAAAGCCTTGGCTAGAATTTCATCTTTAGAGAAAAATCCAGAAAATGGAGGAATACCAGATATAGCAATAGTTCCAACCAAAAATGTGAAAAATGTAATAGGCAATTTTCCCCTCAAGTTCCCCATATTGCGAATGTCTTGCTCGCCCGACATAGCATGAATGACAGATCCTGCACCCAAAAATAGCAATGCTTTGAAGAAAGCATGTGTCATTACGTGAAACAAAGCTCCAGTAAACGAGCCAACACCCAATCCCAAAAACATGTAGCCCAGTTGCGAAACGGTGGAATAGGCCAGTACCTTCTTGATATCGTTTTGAAACAACCCAATGGTAGCAGCAAAAAGAGCTGTAGCAATACCCACAACGGCAATGATAGCAAGCGTAACAGGTGCTAAAGCAAATAGGACATTGGACCTGGCAATCATATAAACTCCGGCTGTCACCATGGTGGCTGCGTGGATAAGAGCCGAAACTGGGGTGGGGCCTGCCATGGCATCGGGCAGCCAAGTGAATAATGGGATTTGGGCACTTTTACCCGTGGCACCTATAAATAATAAGATAGTTATCCCAGTTAAAGCTGTAACTCCCGTTAAATCGGGGTCTAAAGTCTTGGCTTTTTCAAAAATAGTAACAAAATCGACCGAACCAAAATTTGCGACAATCAAAAATACCCCTAACAAAAAGCCCAAATCGCCAACTCTGTTAATAATGAAAGCTTTCTTGGCCGCATCGTTGTAGCTGTTATTTTTAAACCAAAACCCGATCAACAAATATGAACACAGCCCCACACCTTCCCACCCAATAAACATGATCACATAATTGGCACCCAAAACCAGCAGCAACATGAAGAACACAAAAAGATTGAGATAGGCAAAAAACTTGGTGAACCCTTCATCATCGTGCATGTAACCAGCCGAATATACATGTATGAAAAAGCCCACCCCCGTGATGATGAGCATCATAAATACAGAAAGCTCATCTATTAAAAAAGAAAATGAGATATTGAAATTGCTAACCGTGATGAAGTTGTAGAAATTGAGCGTTGTAGCAGGAATATTATTGTTGATAAGCCCCATAAAAAGTGTAACGGCTATAAAAAAAGAGCCCAACACAGCTGCACTGCCAATAAATGAAGCTACAGATTTGGGCAACGATTTGTAACCCAATCCATTGATGAGAAAACCTAACAGGGGGAGCGTTGGGATGAGCCAAACTAATTCTAACATACTTAAATAATTCTTTACAGCCTACTCCAGCCTCTCATTTGAAGAGAAAATGCGCGGATTATAGCGATTTATAAAAACAAACTTTTACTTTTCTAAAACTAAAAGAGCCAAACAATTCTTTGAAATTTACCATTTCAGCTTGCTAAGTTCATTAATGTCGATACTACGCACATTTCTGTAAATCATAACGATGATTGCTAGCCCTACAGCCACTTCAGCAGCGGCTACTGCCATGATGAAAAACACAAAGACCTGACCACCAGCATCGCCTTTGTAGGAGGAAAACGCGGTAAGCAGCAGATTTACAGAGTTTAACATTAGCTCAACGGACATGAATACAATGATGGCATTTCGCCTAATGAGCACCCCCATGATACCAATACAAAATATTGCTAAACAAAGTAAAATATAATACTGAAGGGGCAAAACCTGAATAATACTACTCATATAGGGCAAAGGCAAATTGTGGTTCAAATATAAGACAATATTCAAAAATGCAAGTCTTAGAATAATTCTAAATGCTGACATCGCAAAATGATTGCACAAGTATGGCCCTAAGCCTCGAGTGCGTGGAAATTCTTATTACAAATTGATTTGGATGAATATGTGTATTGCCTCATTTATTGACCGCAAGGTTTATATTTGCAACCACATAAAGAAGTAATAAGCTAAAGATGGAAGGCAAAAACAAACCAGTAATAGGTATTTCAATGGGCGATTTTAATGGCATTGGGCCAGAAATATTGCTTAAAATAGGAAGTGAACACAGCATTACCAAGATTTGCACACCTATAATATACGGATCGACTAAAGTATTCAACAAATACAGAAAGCTACTGAACACTGATGAGTTTCAGTTTTTGCATATCAAGGACGCGAGTCAGGTTGCCCATAGAAAAGTAAATATTATCCACTGTTGGGAAGAAGATTATGAGATAGAGCCAGGACGAGTAACCGAACAAGCAGGAAAATGTGCCTTTCTATCGCTTAAAGCCGCCACCTCTGATCTGAAAAAAGGATTATTGAATGCTTTGGTAACCGCACCCATCAATAAGCAAAATATCAAAAGCACTGAATTTAACTTCATAGGGCATACAGAATATTTGCAACAGCAATTCGAAGCCAAAGATGTGCTCATGTTTATGGTGAGCGAAGATTTGAAAGTGGCAGTGGCTACGATGCACGTGCCTTTGACAGATGTTGGCACGGACATTAGCAAAGAAAAATTGCAGTCGAAACTTGAGTTGATGATTAATTCTTTGAAAAGAGACTTCAACATCGGCAAGCCTAAAATTGCGGTTTTGGGCTTAAATCCTCATGCAGGCGAAGAAGGAGCTATCGGACGAGAAGAGTTGGAAATAATAAAACCATTAATTGCGGAGCTAAAACACAAAGGCAATTTAGTATTTGGCCCTTATTCAGCCGATGGGTTTTTTGCCGCGGAAAGCTACAAAAAATACGATGCCGTTTTGGCAATGTACCACGACCAAGGCCTGATTCCTTTCAAAATGTTGGCATTTGAAAACGGGGTAAATTTTACAGCAGGGCTGAATGTGGTGCGTACATCGCCCGACCACGGCACCGCCTACAATATAGCAGGTAAAGGATTGGCCGATGAAAGCTCGATGCGTGCGGCAATGTACATGGCCTGCGATATTTTGGCCAACAGGGCAGAAATAATCCCTAAAATGGTGTAGAAATGCAAATTTTTTATTCTATCCCTATTTCAGATCAAAAAGTGGTGCTTGTGGGCGATGAATTTAATCATTGCAAAAATGTACTTCGGCTAAAAATCGGGGACGAAGTGATGGTAGCAGATGGAAAAGGGAATTTTTATCGGACAAAAATCGAAAATTTTTCAAAAGAAAAAGCAGAGCTAACCATTCTTAATCGTTCTGAGTTGCAGCAGCGCCTCTCAAATTACACATTGCAGATTGCTATAGCCCCCACAAAAAATATAGACCGCCTTGAATGGTTTGTAGAAAAGGCCGTGGAAATAGGTGTAGATGAAATTAGCTTTTTGCTTACTAAACGTTCGGAAAGGAAAATATTAAACTTAGAAAGGCTCGAAAAAATTGCCATTTCGGCCATGAAACAGTCGGGAAAAGCATGGCTACCTAAATTGAACGCTTTGGTTTCTTTCGAAAAACACCTTCAAAACACTGCGAATAAAGCCATAAAATTGATGGCTCATTTAGTGGAAGGGGGTGAAAGGGAAGAATTGAAGGTTGTACTTAACAGGCACAAAAACCAGGCTTCAAGTTTTGAACTATTGATTGGGCCCGAAGGCGATTTCACGCCCGATGAGGTGGCTTTAGCATTTGCAAAAGGATATTTGCCCGTAAGCCTTGGTACATCGAGGCTTCGTACCGAAACTGCAGGTGTGATGGGTTGTGCTACTTTTTCAATAGTTTTGAGTTAGCTAGTATTGCATTAAGCTATCAAATTGAAGCTAAACTGCGCACAACTCCTTCAACGATGTACGCCAGCAATTACCATGATTACCCGACATCGATCAACTCGATCTCAGCAAGCAATACACCTATGCCGACTACCTCACTTGGTGGTTTCACCAAAGAGTAGAACTCATTAAAGGCTACATCAGGCTTGTGTCGCCCGCGCCTTCTAAAAAGCAACAAAAGGTAGTAGGAAACCTGTATGGTAATATGTTTGCTTTTTTGAAACAACGAAAATGTCAGGCTCGTTTTCGCACCATTTGATGTGAGACTAAAAGCCATCCGCCAACGATACAGAAGTCTTCACTGATGTAAAACCTGACATCTGCGTTATTTGCGACCCCGCAATTTTAGACGACCGCGGCTGCAACGGCCATCCCGACATAATAATCGAAATATTATTGATGGCCAACAGAAAGCATTATATCTTACAAAAGTCCAGCTGTACGGGGAGGCTGGCGCGATCGAATATTGGGTCTGATACCCTTAGGAGAGCATCATTGAGCTATCTTATTTGGGAAATGGCAAATATCAGATGTACAAAAAAAAAATTCGAAGACGATATCGTTCCTGTGAAAGTGCTTCCCGGCCTCACCATCGACATGAAAGATATAATTGAATAACAAGCACAATTTAATTTATATAAGGCAAGACTAGATAATGGTATGCGGTTACTCATTTCTAAACTTTACATCTCAATTATGTAAATCAAAGAAGATAAAGACCAAGTACGCATTTTTTCTACAAAAACATGCCTGCCATTCTTTCAAGCCAATACTTTTATCAATATTTACCTTTTGCACCTATCTCAATTAGCAGTCTGTTTTCATTTTATTGAACCTCCAAACCTACCAATATACTCTCGGTACTTGAGAAAAAATTAATAGCACACTCCCTGATCCGGGTGCACGACTTTGTGATCTTCCATATAATTTTTGGTAATTGACAGTTGATTATGCAAGAAAATCCATTACGGCCTTAAAAAATGCTGCAGGTTGTTCGGCATGAATCCAATGGCCTGAATCGGCTATGGTCACTATTGTTGAATTGGGAAATATTTGGTGTATGGAGGCTGCATCTTCTTCCTGAATATAGTAGGCAGATTTATCTCCTTTTACAAATAATATCGGCACATCGGAATGGGCATTTACGGGTGTTCCTTCCCCGATATTTTCAATTTGGTCTACCAACCCTTCAAGATTTATTTTCCAGTGAAATGCCCCGCTGTCGGCTCGATACAGGTTTTTCATTAAAAACTGGCGTTCGGCTACATTGTCCACCCCATTCTCAATAAAGGCGTTTTCAACTTCCTGCCTCGATTGCAAACTTGCAAGGTTCAAGCTTAGCATGGCTTTTGTGTAGGCTTGGTGATGTTGAGGGTAGTGGCGTGGCGAGATATCTACTACAATTGCTTTTTCTATAGGTGTTGTATACGTAGTCAGGTATTTCATTACCGTTTTGCCCCCCATCGAATGCCCTAGCAATATGGGATTTTCGATATTGTGCTGCTCTATAAAAGCTTGCAGATCGGCCGCCAGAGCCGCATAGTTATGTACTTGGGAATGAGGAGATTGCCCATGATTGCGTTGGTCAAGAATAAAAACATGGAAATACTCGGCAAACTGCTTACCAATGGTTTGCCAATTGTCGCTCGACCCAAACAGGCCGTGAAGAATAATGAGTGGCTGGCCTTGCCCAAGTATTTTGAAGTATAAATTCATTGTTGTAATAGCTCCCAAACCCTAAAGGAGGGCTTATTTAGCTAAAATTCGAGGGTTTGTTAATCGCGGTTTTCTTTTTCTTGTGTAGCATAAAAATGTATTTTTTCACATATTATTATACCTGAGCTTTATAATTTTGAATTACTTCAACCAAATATTTCACCTTGTCTGCCTCAATATCAGGGTATAAACCATGCCCCAAATTGGCAATGTATTTATCTTGTCCGAAAGCCTTCAACATTTTTTCAGTCTCCTTTTTAATGGTCGCTTTATCTGCATACAGTACACATGGGTCGAGGTTGCCTTGTAAAGTTTTGTTGGGCAAAATGGCCCGGGTTTCGGCTATATCTTGGCACCAGTCCATGCCTACCACAGCACAGTTTACTGACTGCCAAGCTTTGCGAGCGTAATAGGCATCTTTAGCAAATACAATTACAGGTACTTCGGTAATGGCATCGCAAATTTGGCCGATGTATTTGATTGCAAATTCTTGGTATTGTGTAGGCGGCAAAATGCCAGCCCAAGAATCGAATATTTGCACTATATCAGCTCCTGCTTTTATTTGTGCTTTCAGGTAGGCGATGGTGCTTAAAGTAATTTTTTCTAGTAGCTGATGCGATATTGTAGGCTCGGTGTAAAGCATTTTTCTGGCTTTGGAGAATGTTTTGGAGCCTGAGCCTTCTGTCATGTAGGCAAACAATGTCCATGGAGCACCAGCAAAACCAATTAGAGGCAGTCGGTTGTTGAGTTCTTTTTTAGTGAGGCTGATGGCATCGGTTACGTATTTTAGGTCTGCCTCCGGGTTGGCGATCCTTAGGTTGGCTACGTCTTGGGCAGTTTGTATGGTTTTTGGAAATCGAGGGCCTTTGTTTTCTAGCATTTCGTAATCCAAACCCATGGCCTCGGGTATCACCAAAATATCGGAAAATATAATTGCAGCATCTACCCCTAGAATATTTACGGGCTGCATGGTAGCTTCTACAACCGCCTCAGGTGTTTTGATGTATTGTTTGAAATCTTTGAATTTTTCTCTCAAGGCACGGTATTCGGGTAGCACCCGCCCTGCTTGTCGCATAAGCCAAATAGGCACACGGCTTGTTTTCTCTCCCTTGGCCGCAAGCAGCAATAAATTGTTTTGTATCTCCATTTGCAAAGCATTTGTATAAATGCAGCCACAAAACTAAGGCTTTTAGATTTGACAACTTTTGAAAAGTTATCAAATCTATTCATCAGATGCTGATAAATGGTTGCATTAAGCCTTTCTTTGCTGAATTCACGCACCTGTTCATCAGATTTTTTAGCGTTTGCAGCTTAGCGTTTTGCCAGCACAGATTTAAGTTATTTTTCCAACGGGTTGGTTTAGTTCTTCGAAATTTTAATACTGGTCATCATCGCACCTATTTTCTGATATCGACATAATAGGGGAAATGCAAAGATTTATGGTCGTAGTTTTCGATTAAACCGTCTTTTTCAACAGATTCTATTCTCAATTTTGATTGCAACTGTAGCAAAATTGTTTTTACCATTCTCAGGCAAAGCAAGTTTTTAAATTTGATACTGGGTACGAAAGAAAAAGGGCTATGTGTAGGTAGCTTTTCCAATTTTTTGAAAGCATAGCCTTAAATTGCAACTTAGTAATTATTTGGTGGTATTCTCAAGTCGCTCGAGGGCTTCACTAAGAGGTATTCGCTTTTTTTGTTTTACAACTTTGTCAAATGCTATTACGTGATCCTATTTGGAAGTTAAAGTCAATAACTTTTGGTGATCGCTCATGGGCTATAAAAAGGAAGTATCTTTTCCTTGAGGGTGTTTTACAAATGTATGCTGAACTGCAAACATAATTGCTAACACCTCAGTGATATACAAAGTACAAAAGGAATTTCAAATTGTTGATTAATGATGCAATACAAAATTTATCGCATTCTGATCATACAGGCTTTACAACTTTGTAACGTCAGTCAAGGCTATCGCATTTTTTCTTTCCTTCGCATCAACCCAATATACGGGTTGTATCCATTGGGTGTTTTTTGGTAATAGCCAGTACCGTCATATACTCTTTTTTCGGGGTTCGCTTGGCAGACGGCACCACAAGCTCCGTCCATTTCCCATCCGCATTTTTCGCAGATTGCTATATGGTTGTTGCAAGAAGCGTTTGCACAATTTATCATTTTATCGCTTAAAGTTCCGCATACGTGGCAGGTAGAAACCACTTTCGGGTTTACTGTATTTACCTCTACCGCCACACGATTGTCAAATACATAGCACTTGCCTTCGAAATCTTCGCCACCTTCTTCAATCCCGTATTTGATAATGCCCCCATGCAGTTGATACACATTTTCAAAGCCTTGTTCTAGTAAGTAGGCGCTGGCCTTTTCGCATTTGATGCCCCCCGTGCAATAGGCGATTATTTTTTTATCCTTCAGTTTTCGGAGTTCTTCGATCTTTTCTGGAAAAGTACGAAAGTTCTCTATCGGCAGGGTGATAGCCCCTTTGAAATGCCCTAGGGTATGTTCGTAGGTCGATCTAAAATCTACCAACACCACATCTTCATTGTCCTTGATGGCTTTAAATTCCGCTGGTTCTAAATGAGTTCCGGTGCGTTCCCAAGGCTTTAAATCGGTAAGGCCCGAATGCACAATTTCATCTTTCACCCGCACATGCATTTTTTCGAATGTATGTGCTTGGGTAGATTCAACCTTGAAATCGATGTTGGCAAAGCGGCTATCTGATTTTACATAAGCCATGTAAGCTTCGCAATCGGCTCTCAAGCCCGAAACCGTGCCATTCAAACCTTCGACTGCAATGATAATTCTACCTTTCAAGTTGTGTTGCAAGCACCAGATATGGTGTTGTTCTCTGAAAGCTTCCGGAGCTGCAATGGGCGTGAAGCAATAATAAAGTAGCACCAAAAATTGATTTTCGGGTGCAAGAAGGTCGTTTTTTTCTGTATTTTCCATGCGATTCGACTGCTTAGATTCAGGCTAAGTGTCCATTAATATGTGCAAAATTAAGCAGAATAGGCAAAAGTTTTTAGCAAGCATTCAGATTTTTAAAGGGCTGGATAATGGAACGAGTTGACAATTGCCAGACAGTATAGATCCAATATATTGTTACAGGCGTTCTCTTGGCTCTTCATTTACTGGTTGAAAATTGGTAGTTGAAATTCAGACAGGGGTGAAGCTCGAGCGGGCAAAATAATTAAATTAATTTGCCACTTTTATAGTAAAATATGCCCCAAATCCTACAACTTTATTTGATCATTTTGAACTTGTTTTATAATTAAACTCAATCGCAATGCCTTTTTCCCAAAACCAGTTCAAAACCAATCCTGTCATTTTTTCCCGCAAGAAGTTGGAGGCGGCTGCGAAGGTGTATGGGATAGATAGCATATCTGGCATTGAAGAGAAAAAACACAAATTGGCGGGTTGGATTAAAAGCATTCAAGAGGGCTCTGTAACTTCTAAAAAAGAAGAAGCCACTGACTACGATTGGAAAACATTTGGAATTATCTAAAATTCATAAGTTTAATGAGGAGAGAAAAAATTCTTTAATGACTACGGCAGTTGAGCAAAAAGTAAAATCAGAAACTCAAAAAATTATAACATTTGCTAAGGTAGAAATTACGACTAGGGAAGGCCAAAAGCCTAAAAACAAAATAGAAGAAATTTATACCAACAACAATGAGAGTTTAAGTTATGATCCAGAAATTATTGTAATTGGAAATTTAATCTACTATTTCCGATTCCCCCTTCGTTGTAAATTTGAAAAACAAGAAGGTTTCTACACTATTCAATCTGAATTATTGGATATTATTGGTACTGGAGAAAGTGAAGATGAAGCTGAAAACAACTTTGCCCAAGAGTTTGATTTTATTTATAAAAGGTATAATGGTTTAGCAGAAAGCCAGCTATCAGAAAGGATAAATTTTATTAAATCTGTTGTAAATAATATGGTAATAAAAGTAGAAGAAAAATAATGGCTGTATTAGATTCTAAAAAGGCATATAAAAATTTAAAAAAAAAGGGATTTATAGATTCTCCTAACAAAAGTGACGAACACATATATCTAGAGTTTTTCCATGAAAATAAGTTGTATTTTCACACCAAGCTAAGCCACAACCAGCAAGATTTAGGAGATTGGCACATCAAACAAATGTCTATCCAATGCAATTAGATAAAAATGATTTTATTGATTTAGTAAATTGTCCACTAACATTAGAAGCCTATATATCAAAATTGCAAGATAAATTAATCGTCTCGAGATAGCAATTCCTATCAAAGAGTGGTGCAAGTTGTACGATCTCACGCTGAGAGAAAAAAAATGTTGGAGATTCTGAAAATTGAACTGAAAGCAAATAAGATCCGCCTTTCGACAGTAGCTTTTATACGCCATTACAAATAGGTAAAATCGCATCAGCCTAGTATCTTTGGCCTAGCATGAAAGTAGGCAATTATTTCTCCAACATCACCGATACTTTTTTATCACTATTCACTGGCATGAAGCTCACTCTCAAGCATTTGAAAGATGCCAGAAGCAGCCATAGCCCTACCAATGTGCAGTCTCCCAATTATTTTTTCCAAGACAAGGGGCTCGTTACGCTTTCATATCCGTTCGAGGCCTTGCCTGTACCTGACAATGGCCGCTATAGGCTTTATAATGAAATAGACGATTGCATTGTGTGCGATAAATGTGCTGTAGTGTGCCCGGTAGATTGTATTGCTATTGAAACCATAAAATCGCCCGAGGCCATAGGCGAAACATCTGATGGCTCGGTAAAAAGATTGTGGGCAGAAAAGTTTGATATTGATATGGCAAAGTGCTGTTTCTGCGGGCTTTGCACCACCGTATGCCCCACCGAATGCCTTACGATGACCAAAGTATATGATTTCAGCGAAACTGATATTGGCAATATGAATTACCATTTTACCAACTTGGCACCCGAATTAGCTGAAGACAAGAAAAAATTGTACGACCAGTTTGTAAAAGAAAAAGAGGAGCTGAAGAAACAACAAGCAGAGCTAAAATTGCATGCGGCTAATGAAGCACTAAAAGAAACGCCTGCCGCAACAGATTCACCAAAAATGCCTTCAAAACCAGCCTTCAAACCCGTAATTAGGAAACCAGAATAGCTAAAATTTACTGCCGTGCTTTTGCAACAAGTTCTTTTCTACATTTTTTCTGCCCTCACGTTCGGTTCGGCTATCTTTTTGCTGCTTACAAAAAACATAGTGCGTGCTGCTTTTTCATTTTTGGCTGTTTTGTTGGGTGTGGCCATCCTTTTTGTGTATGCCAATGCTGAGTTTATAGCAGTAAGCCAAATAATGATTTATGTTGGTGGCGTACTAGTATTGCTGATATTTGGCGTGATGCTCACCTCGACCTATACGATAAAAGAAAATGGCGTTTTGTCGCCACAAAACCTACTTATATACGCGATGTGCCTGAGTTTTGGCGGAATTTTGCTTTATGCTTTTAAGCAAATTGTATTCGTTGCCCCCGCTTTTGTGCCCAATGTGGTGGTAGCCGATTTTTCCCTGCCGCAAAAAGTCGGTTATTTTCTCATGACCGACTTTATCGTAGCGTTTGAGGCTTCGGGCATATTGCTGATGGTGGCGTTGCTGGGTGCAGCTACAGTTGCTGGCAGAAAATGATTGTTTCCAGTCTACTACATCTGTTCAACACTCCGCCTTCTGTCGAGTTTGCCCGATGCTGTGGTCGCAAATGATGGTATAAAACAAATGCTTTTGGGAAGCCAATAGGGACTTTCGAGCATAGGTTTTAATAATTCTAAAATCAAGTTTGGCAACAAAATCTCAAATTCTCGGCCTTCAATGTATAAAACCACTTTCTCTCCTAGCAATTCATCTTTTAGTTTATACACAAAAAAGCGGTTATCAATTCGCAATTGATGGAACACTGTTTGGAGTTGATTTTCCAGTGTTTCAATATTGATTTTTACCCCTCCACTATTGATTACATTGTCTACCCTTCCTATCCAGTCGAAACCTATGGGCGTATTTTCATGATAGACTAGCTCTACCAAATCATTGGTTTTAATCCATAAATTATTGGTGGCCAAACATTTCACAAGCAAACATTTGCGTTCATCAATGGCAATTTCCACACCATCCAGTATCTCAAAATAGGGTTGTGCAGTTGAAATATTCTTAAGTGCAAAGTGAGAGAGTGTTTCCGTCATGCCGAAGCTGTGATACACTGTGCATTTCAACACTCGCAGTTTTTGCACCATAGATTCAGATAAACCCTCGCCACCAATTAGCAGAATTTTTAACTTATTTAACCTTTCAATATCTTCTTTTTTATTACGCTGATACATCTGCTTCAGTTGCAATGGCACCAATGCAAGAAAATCGACCGCTTGATTTGGGTGAAGTTTATCGAAAGGAAAAGAAGCAGGATTTGCCACCAAGGCATGCATCTGGGCTTCTAGGCTTCTGACAATCATCATTTTACCCGCTACATAGTTTACATTAAGGCAAATGAGAGCAGTATATTCGCTATTCAAACCCAATTTGGCAATCGTGGCTAGGGCTGAGTTACGAATTTGCTCCCTCGAAAATTGCATTTTCTTTGGCGAGCCTGTAGAGCCCGAAGTAGCCATTTCGAACATCTGGATTCTCGATTGGTATTTATTTATAAATTCTACGACCTCATTTTTGTAGCCTACTTCGGTGTGTATAAATTGTATTTCAACTGGCATTTCAGGGTTTTGATACATTAAAATTTGATTTTCCTATCTTACTTTGTATTTTTGCTGACATTTACATACAAAACTGATACTTAGCTACAAATGAACTACCCACCAAGCTTGCCTTTTTTTAGATCTTCATTTTTATTACTTCTCAGTATTTTTACTTATCAGTCGCAAGCCCAGAAAGTAGTGTGGGCTAACAAACTGTTTGAATATACCGACATTTACCAGTTTGAAAATAATTTCGCAGAATTGGTGCTGGGAACGCCTACCGTGTATCCCACCACTAGCTTAGATTCGAAGCACGATCCGTATTCGGAAGGCTACATCCTCAACTATTTGAAATCTAATAAAAGAAACACTATTACGGTCGGTTTTGTAAACCCTACCATTGCCAATCAAATCGTGATAGGTGGAATTTTCAATATTGGAGCTATAGAAACTATTTCAATACTCCAAAAAGACAATAAAGAGAAGGTCGTGTACAAGTTAGATAAGCCCGATTCGAAAGAGAAGTTCAGGTCGTTTGCCACTTTTATTCCTACCTCTACTGTTTATGGTGTAAAAATAGTGGTAAACCATATCAAAATCAACGAATGGAACATCATTAAAGGCATAGGGTTGCTAAATGCGCCAAAATTATATGAAATTTTGCCCGATTTGATCGAAGACACCAACCATCCGCATGTAAAAGAAGTAGTGGGCGGCCAAATAAACAGCGAAGACTGCTTTGAATTTGCCCCCAAAATAGCCCCCGATGGCAAAACATTGTATTTTGTGAAAGAATGTAAAGACGAGCCTGATCAAGACATATATTACTCCGAGCTGGATTCTACTGGCAAGTGGGGGGAAGCAAAAAACATAGGCTTACCGATCAATAACAAAGGCCATAACTTTGTAGCTTCCATAAGCCCAGATGGCAACACTTTAGTGATTGGCAATAGATACAATGAAGATGGCACAGATGCGGGTGAAGGCGTGTCGATATCTACAAAAAACGATGATGGTAAGTGGGGTAAACCCAAAACCCTAGACATTCCAAACTATAAAAATATCAACGAACACGCCAATTTTTACATGGGGCCCAATGGCGATGTGTTGGTAATGGCTTTGCAGGATGAAAATAGCTTCGGTGATTTGGATTTGTATGTGTCGCTGTACAACAAAACAAACGGCAGGTGGTCGGAAGCGCACAACCTTGGGGCTGGTATCAATACTTTATTTTCTGAAGATTATCCATACTTAGCCAACGATAACAAGACATTATATTTTAGTTCTAAAGGCTTGATTGGCTACGGTGGTCATGATATTTTCGTGTCTCGCAGGCTCGATGAAAGCTGGGAAAACTGGAGCAAGCCCCAAAACCTAGGACCATTTATTAATACCAAGGCAGACGACAAAGGATTTGTAATGGCAAGCCAAGGCGACCATGCCTATTTCAACTCGGCACCCTTTGATGACAATTTGCATCACATGGATATTTTTAAAGTAGATTTGCCAAAGATGCTACACCAAATACCCAGAGTGCTGCTTTCAGGCACGCTGTATGAGTGGGAAACCAAACTTCCTTTGCGTGGCACGGTGACAGCCAAAAACGAAAAAGACGCCACCGTAGCCTTCTGTGCTTCGAATCCAAAAACAGGAAAGTATGTGATGTCGATGGAATTTGGCAAGAGGTATAAGCTACAAGCCGAGGCATTTGCTCACTTTAAAATCAACGAACCATTGGCCTTGACAGACACCAATATGCAGCTTGAGCAAATCAGAGATTTTCCCTTCAAATCCTTTCTTGATTCAGCAACAGTACTGAGCTTAGACAACATTTTCTTCGAATCCAGATCGGCTGCAATAAAGGAGGAGTCTTATGAATCGATAGATAAAATTGTAACCATGATGAAACAGCAGCTGGCAGCAAAGATTCGGATTGAAGGCCACACCGATGCGAAAGGAACAGATGAATTTAACCAAATATTATCGGAAAAAAGAGCTAAGTCGATCAAAAACTACCTTGTTTCGAACGGCTTAAACCAAATGAGATTTGAAACCAAAGGGTATGGAGAGTCAAAGCCCTTAGCCGATAATGAGACAGAGGTGGGCAGAGCCAAAAACAGAAGGGTGGAATTTGTGGTGATAGAAAAAAGTTCGGTCAAAAAACAAATAGTAAATAAGAACAAACAGTAAAAGCGGTGGACGATAAGACTTCAAACCATTTTTTTACCTTGCATTCGACCACTAAGTTAATTCTTTTGAATCTTTGCCTTCAGTGTTATCACCGGATTGGCATTGGTGGGGTCGTTGGTGTAGAGGTTAATATGTTTATCTTGCACACCCTCTTTTCCTTGCGAATCGAACGTAATGGTCAGCTTTCCTACCTCGCCAGAAGCCAAAGTTTTTTTATCTAAATTGGTTACAGTGCATCCACAGCTAGGCTTCACCTTATAAATGATCAATTGGCCAGCCCCACTATTGGCGATATTGAATGCCGTGGTTACTTTATCGCCCTGTTTTATTAGCCCAAAATCGTAGCTCATATTGTCTAACTTAAGCTTTGGTTGTGTTCGCAGGTCTAGTTCTGTGTAGGCAGGAAAATACTTAGCGATAGTGCCGGTAACATATATTGATTTTGTGGGTTGAACTAGATCAGTGGTTGTCAATTCAATTTTATCTTGCACATAGCCAAAGTCATTTTTTTTAGCAGGGTCGTACTCGATGCTGATTTTTCCCTTCGATTTGGGCAGCATAACGGCAGGTTCGATGCTAATTTTAAGGAAAGAATAATTGTGATGGATAGGCTGTAGGGTTACAGTGGTGTCCGATTGATTGTAAAGTGTGAATGATTTATTTACGGTTTTTTCCGTACTTATGTCGCCCATGTTCATGTATCTTGACACCATTCTGAAGCTGCCGATGAGGTCAGGATAGTCGTCTGCTGGTTTTCTTGGTTTGGGTATTACCTTGCCCGTTACGTTCAATATTACAGATTCATTTACCGCATTTGTAAACACTGTCAGCGATTTGTTGAAAGGTCCGGGTTTGTTTGCAGGATTAAATTCAACTTTTATCTTGCCTTTACTTCCAGGACCAATGCCTTCTTTCGGCCATTCGGGCACCGTACAGCCGCAGGCCGCTTGTACATTTTTGATGAATAGTTGGGCGTTGCCAATATTGGAAAATTCAAATTCGTAATCTACAATTCCACCTTCTTCTTTTATGGTTCCGAAATCGTGGGTGAAATAATTAAAAGAAACAGATGTTTTTTTCTCTTGACCAAGCGTAGGGTAAAAAAGCAATAGCAAAGAAAAAATGAGATATGTTGTTGATTTTGTCATGATATTTCGTTGCAAAGTCGAAAGTACGCAAATGGGGTGTGAATAATCGGAAATCTTTTTTTATGGCTTGTCTTTACAAAATATCAGGCCTTAAATCTCGACAATTCTCTGTAAACCAGATGTATTGGCAGTCCCATTACGTTGTAAAAGGAGCCTTCAATTTTCTCCGTACCAATCATGCCTATCCATTCTTGAATGCCGTATGCTCCTGCTTTGTCTAATGGCTGGAATCGATCGATATAATAATGCAATTCCTGATCTGTAAAAGATTTGAAATACACTTTAGAGCGATCGCTGAACAGCATTTCTTGTGCTTGAAATTTGATACAAACCCCAGTAACTACATCGTGCACATTGCCAGACATTGATTTAAGCATCTCAAAAGCATGTTTGGCATCATTTGGCTTACCAAGTATTTCACTTCCCAAAATCACTACAGTATCGGCAGTGAGTACAATTTTTGACCTCGATTCTTCCTTGAATGAATGGGCTTTTAAGTTCGCCAAATAAGCTGGTACTTCGGCTAGCGGAATGTCGGCAGGGTATATTTCTTCAACACTCTTTGTATTTACCTCAAAATTGAAGCCTGCCTGCTGTAAAATCTCTTTTCTACGTGGCGAACCAGATGCCAAAAGTAAAGGTGAATGGAGTTGGATCATAGCTTTTGTGTTATTCTACCACTATGCACTTTCCATTCTTCAAATCGTCCTCCACTTTTTTATATTTCTCTTCTCTCAGCGAACCATCAAGGTATTTCACCTTTACGTTGTCGTTTCTGCCATATGTTTTTTCAGAGCGAATTGGGGCATGTTTTTCAACCGCAGGGCGGTCTTGGGTAGCAACGCCACTGTCAGCATAACCCAAAGCTGACTCGCTTTCTTCTTTGGTTTCTTTTAATCGAGGTTGGCGTTGTTGCGGGCGTTCGCGGTACTGCCCCATGTCTTCCTGCAATATGTCGCATTTGAAAAGGAAGGCAATGGTATCTTGATTCATTCTACCCATCAGTTTGTTGAACAAATCATAAGCCTCGCCTTTGTAAATCAAAAGCGGGTCTTTTTGCTCGTAAACTGCATTTTGCACACTTTGCTTCAAGTCGTCCATTTCACGCAAATGTTCTTTCCATTCTTGGTCGATGTATGACAGCACGGTGTATTTTTCAATACCTCTCGGCAGCTCAAGCCCTTTGGTATCGTAGGCTTTTTTGAGCGGCACTATTACGTGTATTTGTTTTTTACTATCTGTTATTGGTACGACTACATTTTCAATCTGACTGCCTTGGGTCACATATAACTTATTGAAAACGCTCATCGATTTTTCGGCAATCGATTTCGACTTCAATTCATAGTTTTTGAATGTTTCTTCATACAATTTTTGAATCAAAGCTTCGTCTTTCATGGCTATAAATTCCTCTTGCGCTACGGGGGGGTTAAAACCAAATGTGCCAATGAAATTATAGCGGAAATTTTCGTAGTTCTTGTCAGTTTTGGAGCCACCGACAATGGTGGAGTTCAGATCAAAAATCATATCTGCCAAGTCCATTTGCAAGCGATCGCCAAATAGGGCGTTTCTTCGCTTGGTGTATATGGCTTTACGCTGCATATTCATCACATCATCGTACTCCAATAGGCGTTTTCGCATGCCGAAGTTATTCTCTTCTACTTTTTTCTGTGCCCTTTCTATGGAGCCTGTAATCATACTATGTTGTATCACTTCGCCTTCTTCCAGCCCCATTCTGTCCATTAGTTTGGCTATCCGTTCTGATCCGAACAAACGCATCAAGTTGTCCTCCAAACAAACATAAAACTGAGAAGAACCCGGATCGCCTTGGCGACCAGCACGCCCTCTTAACTGCCTATCGACACGCCTCGATTCATGGCGTTCTGTGCCAATAATGGCCAAGCCTCCTGCGGCTTTCGATTCGGGAGTCAGCTTAATATCGGTACCACGGCCAGCCATGTTTGTTGCGATCGTTACCGCACCAGAATGCCCTGCACTAGCCACAATTTCGGCTTCGCGGGCATGTTGCTTGGCATTCAACACATTGTGTTTAATTTTCCGCATGGTGAGCATTCTGCTCAACACTTCAGATATTTCTACCGAGGTAGTACCCACCAACACCGGACGGCCAACGGCATTCAGTTCATTTATTTCTTCTGCCACTGCGTTGAATTTTTCACGCATGGTTTTATACACTTTGTCGTCAAGGTCTTTACGCACGGCTTTTACGTGGGTAGGAATACTCACCACATCTAGTTTGTAAATCTCCCAAAACTCGCCAGCTTCGGTAGATGCTGTACCCGTCATACCTGCTAACTTGTGGTACATTCTGAAATAATTTTGCAGGGTGATGGTAGCATACGTTTGTGTAGCATCTTCTACTTTCACATTTTCCTTGGCTTCTATGGCTTGGTGCAAGCCATCGGAATACCTTCGGCCATCTAGTACACGGCCTGTGTTTTCATCCACAATCTTTACTTTGCCATCTACAATGATGTATTCGGTGTCTTTCTCAAACATAGTATATGCTTTCAAAAGCTGGTTCACGGTGTGAATCCGTTCCGATTTGGCGGAATAATCTTTTATTAATATCTCGGTCTTTTCTAACCTTAACTCTTCAGAAATGGTGGGATCTTTCTCTATTTTGTGCATTTCTACACCAATATCTGGCATGATGAAGAAATGTTGGTCTTCTCCATCACTAGTAATCAAGTTTATGCCCTTGTCTGTGAGGTCAACAGAATTTTGTTTTTCTTCAATGGTAAAAAATAAAATTTCATCTGCTTTGGGCATTTCTTTTTGGCTGTCTTGCAGATAATAGTTTTCTACTTTCTGCAAAATGGCACGGATACCTTGTTCTGATAGATATTTAATTACTGGCTTGTATTTTGGCATGGCTCTGTAGGCTCTCAATAATGCCAATCCTCCAGATTTCTCGTCTGTGTCGCCTGCTTCGATTTTCTTTTTGGCTTCATTCAACAGCTCCAACACCAATTTCTTTTGGGCATCTACCAGCTTTTGCACCCTAGGTTTCAGTACATAAAATTCCTGTTCATCGCCCCTTGGCACTGGCCCAGAAATAATTAAAGGAGTACGCGCATCGTCTACCAACACCGAATCTACCTCATCTACCATGGCATAGTGATGCTTGCGTTGCACCATTTCATCGGTAGAACGCACCATATTGTCTCTGAGGTAATCAAAGCCAAATTCGTTGTTGGTGCCATATGTGATGTCGGCAGCGTAGGCATTTTTACGCTCATCAGAATGAGGTTCGTACTTATCGATGCAATCTACTTTCAGCCCATGAAATTCGAAAAGTGGGGCATTCCATTCGCTATCTCGCTTGGCTAGGTAATCGTTTACCGTCACTATATGTACGCCTCTACCTGCCAAAGCATTGAGAAAGGCGGGCAATGTAGAAACCAAAGTTTTCCCTTCACCAGTTGACATCTCTGAGATTTTGCCTTGGTGCAATACTACCCCGCCCAATAGCTGCACATCGTAGTGCACCATGTTCCAGGTGGTTTTGTTGCCTGCTACCGTCCAGGTATTATGCCAAGTGGCGGTGCTGCCATTCATCTCGATGCCATCGCCTTTCTTCTTAACGAAAAAATATTGATCTGATTCCGAGGCGGTTACAGTTAGTTTTTTGTTTTCTGCAAATCTGCGCGCTGTCTCTTTCACAATGGCAAAAGCCGTAGGGAGTACTTCTAGCAATACTTTTTCCAATTCTTCGTCCCTTTGCTTCTCCAATGCATCGAGTTGATTGAAAACAGCTTCTTTTTCAGAAAGCTCCATGCCTTCATTTTCTTCCAATTGCAGCTTTAAAGAAGATATCTCGGTGTCTATTTCCGATAGGTGTTCATTGATTCGGGCTTTTACTTGAGCTGTTTCGCCCCGCAGTTCATCGTCAGAAATAGCGTTGATGCGTGCATATTCTTCAAGTGTGGTATCAACATAGGGTTTGACAACTTTAATGTCGCGGTCAGATTTGGTTCCGAAAATCTTGGCAAGTAATCCCAGCATGGTTAATAATATCGCTAAATTGGTGTGTCAAATATAAGGGTCGCAAAGTTAGTGCTTGAGAGGCAACTTTTAATCTTTGTACTAAAATATAAGAGAAAATCGACCACAGAAAGGTTTTGGAGTAGGATTTATGATCTTTACCGCTAGTGCAATAATGGATAAAAACATAAGTACGACTACCTCAACAATGTAACTGTATTTGCTTTTTTGTAGGCTGTGTCGTCAGCAAAGTTGCATTGCACTACCCAGGTGTATACCCCCGAAGGATAGCCCTCGCCCGCCCAGCCTTCTGCTTTCATTTTTTCCAAATCGGTAGATTCAAATACTTTGTTGCCTAGCGTGCTAAAAACAGAAAACTTAAAACCCTCTGACAGCACACTTCCATCGGAGAAAAACACCCGCAAAGCTTTATTTTCATCTTTTTCAGCCCCAGGGCTAAAAATAGTAGGCACATACAAAATATTGACAGAAGCATTTCTAGCTGCTATATCTTTGGAGCTACTCGAAACACAGCCAAAACTATTAATTCCGGTAAGGCTCACAATGTAGTTGCCTTCCAGCGTAAACTTTGTAGCTAATATTTGCTCGTTTTTGATTGATGGGGTGAAATCAAAAGTGCCAGCGATGCTACTTACCAACCAAGCATATTGAAGCCCGGCTGGGCTAGCTGTAAAGCTTATATCTTGATTCAAAACCGCACGGCTTGCACCCTCAATATTTACTACGGTGGGTGCTTTAGTGGTCAATTTTAAGCTATCTGAAAATTTGCAATTATTGGCATTGGAAGTAATCGTGTATACATACAATTGAGCATCGTTAGATTCGGCAGATGCCCCTGTAAATACAGGTTGATATGATCTTATATTGTTTATTCTGAGATTGGGATTCCATACTACCTCATATTTGGCAGCAGAATCGGGGGAGAAAAGCGTAAACTGTTTATCGGTATTGAGACATAAGTTTTGGGCTTTATCGCCAAGCTGGGAAGCAGGTGGTAGCTTTACTTTTACCAATATTGAATCTTTGTCGGTGCAGCCCGACCTGTCGGTGACGGTTACTAATATCTTTTCATTTTGCCTTATGGGAAAAGTGGTTTTCAAACTATCATTTGGTTGATTGCCAAATAAGCTCGCAGGCTGCCAATTAAATATGAAAAAGCCGACTCCCCCCTTTCTAGTCACTTTCAAGTTGCTTAAAATTTCGCTAGAACAAATGGTGAGTGTTTCAAAAACCGGAGTTACAAAGTTCATGGCAAGTGTGGTGCTTCTGATAGTAACGGTATCTTTTGCAGTGCAGGCATTGAGGTCGGTTACGGTGGTAATGTAGCTAATGCCAGTAGAAGTAACGGCTTGCACCATTGGGCTCAATAAAGTGGTATTACTTAACCCAAGGCTAGGCGACCACTTGTAAGTGTAATCTGATGCTGTAACGCCCGCACCATTTTTTATACGCTCTATTGGCAGCGATACCGATACGAATTTACAAAGGGTGGTATCGTTCCTCGATATTTTTATGCTCAATTCGGCATTCTCCAACACTTTCACGGTGGAAGTATCTTTGCAACCGAAGGCATTGGTGCCCACCACAGTGAAGGAAATATTATTTACGTTGTTTTTAACTATTGCATTTTGGTTGGTGTTAATATTGTCGACCAAACTAGTTTGCGGTTTCCATTCATACGCTGTAGGCGTGCTAAGCGGATTTGTGGAAACGGCATTCAATTCAAGTGTTTCTCCAAAACACCTGTATCTAGTGCCGCCCGCTTCTATTTCAGGCTTGGCGTTGCGTGTGAAATTTATGTCGTCAATCGCATTGCAGTTTACAAACGCATAAGCAGATGTGATGGTAACGGTGTATGTACCCTGCGAGTTTACAGTAATGCCTGTTGCAGTTGAGCCTGTACTCCATTTGTAGTTTCCGCCTGTGGTACTTAGGTTTTGGATTAATTTGGTAGTGCCAGGGCATTGGTTTACATCAGGGCCAAGTTGCAATGTAGGACTTAATCGTACACCGCCAATGTTTGGGCCTGTATCAATGTTTTTCCCAAGACTATCTATAACTACATTCAATATTGAATTTTCTTGGAGCCCCCCGTAAAAGATCATGGAACTACCTACAGCAGTGACTACATTAAACACGTTAACTCCGCCTGCATCGTATGCAGATACTGTCCAATTTAGATTCGATGCTTCTGCATTGGAATAAGGCAGCGTGCTATTGAGTCTGGTTAGGTTGATAAAAAGCGAATCGTTTGTACATATTTTAAAGGCAGCATCAGAGGTAACGGCACCTGAATTAAAATTGACAGTGAGCACATAAAATTTTCTGGTAGCCATTGCCTGAAAATTGGCTACGAAAACTAGTGTGAGAAGAAATATTTTAGCTATGTGTTTATTCATTGTTATATTTATAATAAGTGTCAAAACGTGAACTGCCGGCTTGAAAAAGCTTTATTCACTGCAAGTAAATATCATGGCAAAATTGGGCGTCAATCAGTTAATTTTATCAAAATAAGTAATGTAAAACTAATTAAAAAAATGCAGACAACTGGCCAATATGTGGTACTTTTCGATGGAGTTTGCAATTTTTGCAATGCTAGCATCAATTTTATAATCGATCACGACCCCAAGTTTAGGTTCAGATTTGGGGCTTTGCAATCTGAAGAAGGGAAAAAACTGATGGCCGATTATGGGCTCGACTCGCAATATTTCGATTCGGTGGTGCTGTTTCACAATGGCAAATATTTCACCAAATCTACCGCAGCGCTAAATATTTCGAAGCGTTTGAGTGGGGCTTGGCCTGTTGTTTACTATCTTTTTATCTGGTGGCCACCATTTGTGCGAAATCTATTTTACGACCTTATTGCCAAGTACCGCTATCGCCTATTCGGCAAGTCTGATTCGTGCCGAATGCCTACACCTGAGCTGAAAGAGCGGTTTTTGTAAAGTATTTAATTATCGATCAGCCATTTCATTCATACAAAGTTTCTCACTCGCAAAATCGTATCATGCCCAGCGTCTTCTTTTTCTTTAATTCAACAGTATAAAAGCAAGCAACAACCCGGCAGCAGCACGGCAATTCCATAGCAAAAGCAAGCACAAACGAGGCTTACTTAGGAACTCTAAAATACATGATAAGCCCAATGAAAGAGAAGATAATATTGGGCACCCAGGCAGTGATAATAGGGTCAATGCTGCCGTCTTTGCTTATGCTTTGCCCAATAATCATAAATATAATATATAAAAAAGCCAAAGCAAAGCCTAGCGCGATTTGCAGCCCCACACCCTCTCTCGATTTTCTGGATGAAACAATTACCCCAATAATGGTAAGGATGATGATGGAAAACGGATAGGTGATGCGCGTGTATTTTTCAATTAAATAAGGCTCTACCCCCTCTGCACCCCGAGCGGTAAGCAACGCTACATGGTCATTGAGTTCGTCTATTGTCATTTGTTCGTATAGCATATGCTGGGTTTCAAAGTCTTTGGGACTTAGGTTAATGGCGGTGTCGAGAATGTCGCCTCTGCTTTCTAGCTCGTGTATGCCATTGAATGTGTGTTTTTTCCAAAACTCAATTCTCCACTTTTGCTTATCGGGCACCCAAAGTATGCGGCTAGCCGACAGCTTGTCTATTACCTTGCCATTGTCGATAGTTTCGATGGTAAACTGGTAGCCGCAATTGATGGTATTGTTATAGCTTTCCATATACACATAAGATGTTGGCGATACTTTGATGTGCACATTGCGCTTGTCGAAAAAGTATTGCCCGCGCACATATACATTTTCAAACCCGTGTCTGATGCGGCTTGCCCGTGGAATAACCCAGCCGTACATGTAAAATGTGAGTATGGCGATGATCAACGAGCCCATCAAATAAGGTCTGAGAATTCGCAAAAAGCTTGTGCCCGAACTCAAAATGGCAATAATCTCAGTGCGGCTAGCTAGGCGTGCGGTTACGAACACCGTAGCTATAAATACCAAAAGCGGAGATAGAATATTGACTAAATAAGGAATAAAATTGAGGTAATAGGAAACGAAAATCTCCCTGAGTGGCACATTTTTGGTTAGAAAGTCTTCATTCTTTTCGGTGTAGTCTATTACCAAGATGACAGTAATGATTATAACCACCACAAAAACAAATGTGGTGAGGTATTTCTTTAAAATATAGCCGTCAATGATGGTAAATTTAAACATATACTGGGTTGGAAAACAGGCTTGGTTTGATGGGTTTGGTGCTAATTGCTTACCGTCTTAATTAGTGCTAATTTTTGTTGTCAGTGGCACACTTACAAGCAAGCTAATTTGGTTTGGCAAATGGCTTTTGAAATACAAATAGATTATTCAAGCCCAGTTGAAACGACTCTTTTGTGAGGAGTGCAAACCCTGCTTTTTCAAACAAAGGTACGGTTTGTTTTACATCGAAACCATGGTGCTCTTCTACCGACATACCATCTAAAATACCGAATTTGATAAGCAGATCTAGTATTTTATCTACTTTGGGGTCGGGTACGGTAATGGCAACAACGCCTCCGAACCGCAAGTGCAAATAGCAATTGGTTATAAACGGTTCTAGAGTAGTTTCGGGAATATGTTCAATCACGGCCGTAAGCGTGATGGCATCGAAATGCTGGTTTGTATCGCTCAAATCGTGCGGGAAAAGGCCTTTTCTGAGTTCATAATTGGTTTCCTGAGAGGGCTCAATGAGCGGATCGATACCTACCCCATATTTCAGCTTTTTTCCCATCTTCTGAAATACTATGGCATCGTAGCAGCCTATATCTAGCACTTCTGCATTCGTTGGAATATGTTTAATTGCTTTGGAGGTACGCCAATGCTGCAGTACGCGATCAAAAAATTTCATTTTTCATTCAGTTGAGAAAACACCTAGCAAATTAAGGCAAAAGGCTTGATTTTATGAAGTGAAAAGGATTTTAACAAATAGAAATGTCGATAAAGTGTGTTCGGTTCGTGTGAAGCATAAGCTGTAAGGTGGCAAACTAATGCTGTCTGTTGTGGTAGTTTGTATTGTGGGCTTGGCAACAGATCTGTAATGGAAAATGGGCAACAAGCCGAGTTTTTCAAACTAAACTTAATTTTGTAGATTTGATTTGTTAAATGCTGCAGCAAAAAATGAAGCCGAAATACATCAATCCCTTTACTGACTACGGATTTAAAAAGCTGTTTGGCGAAGAAGCAAGCAAGCCACTTTTGATCGACTTTTTAAACAGCCTATTGCCTGAAAATGTGCAAATTAAAGATTTGTCTTTTAAAAATACACAACAACTGGGACAGACCATTGCGGATAGAAAATCTCTTTTTGATATCTACTGCGAGTCAGTTTCTGGAGAAAAGTTTATTGTAGAATTACAGAAAGCAAAACAGAATTTCTTCAAAGAAAGAACGGTTTACTACGCTACGTTCCCAATTAGAGAGCAGGCCGAAAAAGGAGAATGGAACTATAAATTGCAGGCAGTTTTTTGTATTGGAATACTAGATTTCACTTTTGACGACTATGAAACCGAGCCAGAAAAAAGCGAAGTGCTGCACACCATTAAGCTCAAAAATCAACACGGGAAAGTTTTTTATGAAAAATTGACCTATGTATATCTTGAGATGCCCAATTTTAAGAAACTAGAAAATGAATTAGAAACAAGGCTCGACAAGTGGTTGTACTTCATAAAAAACTTAGAAGATTTTCAGTCAATACCCATCATTTTCAAAGATGAATTCATATTTGAAAAGGCATTTGAAAAGGCAGAATTAGCTAACTTGGACAATGTGCAGTGGGAGAGCTATGAAAGCAGCCTGAAAGAGTATAGAGATATAAAAGGATATATAGACACTGCTTTTGACGATGGAAAGCTTGAAGGCAAAATAGAAGGCAAAATAGAAGGCAAAATAGAAGGCAAAATGGAAGTTGCGAAATCTTTAAAAGATGCAGGAGTTTCAAATGAGATCATTGCAAAGACCACAGGGCTTTCGATACCACAAATAGAAAAATTGTAGGCTCAAAATACAGATCTGCCACGGTAATAAATATCAAAAAATGGTGCTCTTCGATGGATTTTAGTTTCTTTGAATAGGCACTTAATCTCGTGTCGCATTCTCTTTGGCCTAAACCCAAATAAAGCTTAACACTCTCAAATGAAGCGTTGTATTTGAATACATTCAAATGAGCATTCTTGAAAATACAACGCTGGGCTTAGAAATATGACAGTAGAATTGTTTTATTTGGGTTAATTTTGAAATATGGCAGAAAAAATCGTGTTGAAGCAGTTCAAATACCCTTTTTTATTCATTTTTCTCTCCATTTACTTTATTTCTGGTTTTTCTTCGCTATACGCACAGCGCAAAAGCCGAAGGATAGAAATGCAGAAGCTCCATGACTCTACCATCAACCATCGGATTCCCTCGGGAGATTATCAATTGTTTTTTAAGAATATCAATACCCTCGATGAATATGTAAATGAAGGCTTAAAGGCTGAAATAAAAAGAGCGGAAACCAAAGAAGATTTCAAAAAAGCCTTGGCACTAATCGAGGAATATGTGAGCAATTTTGGAATTAAGAATTTTTATAAAGACACTTACTATATATGGCATCTGGGTCAGCTATATGAGCGATTTGGCAACATGAGCAAGGCCAAGGCATTGTATAAACTTGTATTAAAGCACCACAGAGGCGACACAAAAAAAGTATTGCTTTACTATGATTCGCTCACCTTTCTTGAAAAAGACTATTGGGTGCCGCTAGAGCATTATTATGAACTCGTAGATTTTCGGAAAGACATTGATACTTTGTACCCGCCTCACAGTGTACTGCTCAACATGGGGCCGGAGGTAAATAGCAAAGATGCCGACTATGGCCCAAGTATTTCGGCAGACAAAAAACTCCTATTATTTACCTCAAGAAGGAACAAAACAGGCATAGAAAAAAAATCAAACGAAGATTTATTCTACACCGAATGTGACGAAGCTGGCTATTTTTATCCTGCCAAGGCATTTTCCACCATTAATACCGAATACAATGAAGGCTCGCCTTGTCTTAGTAAAAACGGAGAAAGACTCTATTTTGTGAGGTGCAATGCCCCCGATGGCAATGGAAATTGCGATATTTACGCTGCCGACAAAATAATCAATGAACTCACCAACGAAGCGGAATGGAGCAACGTAAAAAACCTGGGTTCAAGAATCAACGGCAGAGCGTGGGACTCCCAACCCTCACTTTCCCATACCGAAGACACTTTGTTTTTTGCCTCCGACAGATTAGGCGGCTTCGGAATGTCGGATATATGGTTCACCTACAAACAAAAAGATGGCCAATGGGCTATTCCAGAAAACCTCGGCCCTATTATCAATACAAGAGGTAGTGAAGTGAGCCCCTATTACCATCCGAAATACGATGTGTTGTACTACAGTTCAAATGGCCATCCGCTTTCTTTTGGCGATTTCGACATTTTTAAAGTGCGAAGAATGCGCGGCAAGTGGGAAGAGCCTCGAAACATTGGCCCTTTGGTAAATGGAAAAGGGAGCGAATATTATTTTACTATCGATGCCATGTCGAAAGATTTATTCTATGCTCGTTCCGAACAAGACGATATCCTAAATCTCGACCTGTATTCCTTCCCCTTACCCATGGAGGCACAACCCACTTCGTACACCAAGTTGGCAGGCACTTTAGCCGATTCAACTACCAATCAGGCACTTAAAGGCATTGTCTCGATCATAGATTTAGACCACGGCATTGAAGTGGCACCTAAATTTCTAAGACCCGATGGCAGTTTTGAATTTGATTTGATAAATAACAATCGCTACTTAATTATTATTAAAGGCGATGATTTTTTTAGCCTAGAGGAAGAACTAATCATAAAAAACGATACTTTAATAAGGTTTGTGACCAAAATTATTGACATCAAGAAACCCTTGGTGTTAGACAGGATAGAATTTGAAAATGGCAGAGCTGAAATATTAGAAGGAATGAATAAATCGCTAAATCTGGTGATGAAATTCTTAATAGACAACCCCACGTTCAAACTCACTATTTCAGGACATACCGATTCGGACGGAAATCATTCTGACAACATGGCACTTTCACAAAAAAGAGCCGATGCCATAAAGCAGTACTTGATTAACAAAGGTAAGCTCGAATCTAAGCGAATTGAAGCCAGTGGATTTGGCGATACCAAACCACTAAGAATAGAAATAAAGCAAGAGGACAAGCGCATCAATCGCAGGGTTGAATTTGAAGTAAAAAAGCCAAACGACTACTGAAAGTGGCAAACACTTTTGGGCAGCACTTGATCTGCATGAAGTGTAAAACTTTATAGATTTTCAGCCTTCATTCATTACTTTTGCCCACCTCACCATCAAGCCAATTATTTGCATGCGACAAACGGAAATAAAATTTGTAATTGAACTAGACGAACAAAACGTTCCCGACAAATTATTTTGGGAAGCTACCGATAAAAGCCCCAAGGGGTTGGAAGAAGTTAAAGCTTTTTGCATATCGCTGTGGGATACCAAACAAAATAATACGCTAAAAATAGACCTTTGGGGCAAAGAAATGCCCGCACTTGACATGAAGCGTTTTTATGTAGAAACTATTGGTGGGCTAGCCGAAAGCCTGCGAAATGCCACTGGAGATGAAACCATGTACACCGAGATAGACGACCTTTGCCAAAGGCTTGGGAAATATATTGAGAAAGAAAGTAAAGATCAAGGTTTGTAAACTTGATGACGGGAAAATGAGCACTGGTTGTTGCCAATTTCTTTGACAAGGAAGGCGATGTTTTTTTGTATTCTACTTCAACTCTGTAAATGAATTTCCTGAAGTATTTTTTACTTTTAATTCCCCTTATTCTCTGCAATATTTTTTCCACAGACCCCATCGTTTCGTATTTTATGGCATGGGCGGGAAGCCTCTGGGTTCTTTACTTTAGTTTAAGCGGAAGTTTGAAGCCGCTGCCAATTGACAAAACTTTATTTGAACAAGGCATGAGGCCGATAGTGTTGCCTCAAATTATTTTTGGGGGATATATGGCCGTGACCTCTATATTCTTTTTCTTCGACCAACTTGGCTACACTTTTTTCGATGTAGATCCATTCTTTACTATTAATTGGAAACAAATAGAACTTCTAGCTGAGTCGCAGCGCTATTATCTTACTGCTCACAGTTTTTACGTACTGGGCATCGTCACATTTATGAATTATCAGAATCCAATTTACAAATTCAACCTAAGCAATCTTTCCCAATTTACACTTTATCTATCTCTTGTGCTCACAGGGGTGGCATTTATCATTAGGTTTATTCCCGGCATGTCACAAATTGTGCTGATTATGTCGGGCATTTCCATTGTAGCCTCCATACAAAGTTTGGCATTTTCGCTTCCCAGCGGGCAATTTGTACCCATTGCTATTTCTGGTCTTATTTTTTTATCAAACTACATCAATGCACTTACATCTGGCTGGAAGGAAGCTATTATTGTGCCGCTGATCTTACTGGGAACTTATTTGTACCAAAATTATAGAAAAGTGGTAATTATAACCGCTCCCCTAGTGCTTGGCTTTTATTTTACATACGTACCGACCTACAATAGCATAGTTCGATCAAAAGCATGGTCTGGTGATATGGCTGGGCAATCATTGATTCAGTACGCGATAGATGAAATACAGTCTGGTAATATAGATATAAAGCAAAATAATTGGGAGTTTCTAACAGGTAGGCTTTCTGAGATCAGCATGTTTGCCAAATATATTGACCAAGTGCCTGTTTACAGAGATTTTTATGAGTTTGCCATAGTCAATCAAGCCTTGGAAAGCATTGTGCCCAGATTATTTTATCCAGATAAGCCGATTACAGAAGTTGTAGTAATGAAAAGGGTAATTGAGCTAGGCATTGTGAGCGAGTTATCTGTTGTTTCTGCCAAGCCTGCCTATATTGTAGATTGCTATTTGAGCTATGGCATGTTGGGAATTATATTAGGTAGCTTTTTATTGGGATCATTTTTATCATTCGCATCGGTAAAAGCCGAATCATTATTTGGTGGGTACAACTTCGGAAGCGGGTTGTTTTTTACTGGTTTATTTATGCAAATGTGGCGATCCAATTGTTTTGAGTTTATGGCAAACAATGCTTTTTGGGGCTACATTTTTATTTTCGTGTTTTTCGAAGTGTTCAAAAGTTTGAAAATTCTGCAGAAGGTTACCTAATCAAGTCATACAAAGACCACTATTTTACTTTTGTACCAAGCAAAAGATTAAAAAAATCAGCCTGCTTTCTCGACATTTCCTGTGCAGAATAGGGCAAAAATGCATCCCAATTGGTAGCAGGCGTAAATGGCATCGATTGCAAAATATCTGCCCATTTTTTGTAAATAATCTGAGGCATTTCTTCAATTTCCAGCAGGTCTAACGGATTAAAAGCAACATATTTGCCCGCATTAGTGGCCTCCAAAATTGAAATTACACTGCTAGTATTAGAAAAAACGGCCAACAGCGGTCTTTTAGCCAAAACGTATGGATACAATTTGGAAGCCGTGTAATTTGGGTCGTCAGAACCTGGAATAAGCAACATATCAGCTTGTTGCAGCAGGCGCAGGGATTCGAAATACGGAATTCTTGCTGGCTGTTCGTTCACAAACTCTGTTAATGAATAAGCCTCAGCTACCGGTGCAATGGTTTTCTTGCCTGTAGTGCCTGGTGCATAAGAAGTACCGATAAAATTAAGCCTTACTTTCGAAAAAACGCTAGGTTTTTCTTGCAAACCTATGGTAAATGCTTTGAAAATTAAGCGTAAAGAAAGGTGCATATCGTGCCCTCCCCTGCCAATGTATGTGCAATTTATTGTATCAAGTGCTGAATTAATAGTGATGGCCTTCGTAGATTGATCTATAGAATTAAGTATCTGAAAATCTTTTTCGAATGCTCCAAAAGGAATTACGCAGCAATTTTGCTTACTAATATTCGGGTATCTGCTTTGCAAAAGTGTGCAGTACCCTTCGGAGACGGAAATGATACCCAAAACGCCTTTCATTGCGATGGGCTCTAAAAATTTATTTAATCTGTAAGAAAACCAGTATTTGGGCGGCCGCTCGCTTTTGGGTTTGTCGACATAATACTCCGAGTGCCACGGATCTTGCATATCGATGATGTATGGCACTGTATACCGCCATTGCCAATACCTGCCCAAAACTAAAACAGGAAACTGAGTAGTGGAGAAATAAATTAAGTCGAACTTTTTTGATTTTAACAACTGATTGCCTTGACAAAAAAAATACCAAAGCGAACGCAGAGCTAATGCACCTAAACCCAATTTTCTGGTCCAGTTAGTGCTAAAAGCTTTTATCCAGTAAATAGCAATCTTGTTTGGCAATGTGAGAGTGAGCAGGTCATCTTTACCAGTTTCTACAAATACCGGATCTACCGCAATTACCGTGGGTTCGAAACCAAATTGCGGGTAAAAACTGATGCTTTGCCTTATTCTGTGCATGTCGGCAGCATTTACAGGCGGAAAGTGCGGAGAGATGATAAGGAGATTTTTCAAGCTACATTAATTACAACTACTAATTTAATGGGGCAAGACCTTTAATAATCAAGCATAAATTTGTTACTCAAAAAGCAGGCCTCTCAATATGTAAATGTCGCAAAAAGAGATACGCTTGGCATTAATTATTTTTTGCGAAGCACCAATAGCTGCCAATTCCTTTTTTTTAACCTCATTACAACCTCCTGCAGATATTCGAGCCCAAACTTCGTTTTGCTGTGAAAAGGGGATGGGCTCTTTTGCAGACAATGCAGCGATCTGGGCTTTTCTAATTATTTAGAAATGCACAATCAACTTTATCGCCAATACCAAAGGGAATCTCTATTAACACATATTTCGCCAATTATTTCCCCTTAAAGAAACTACAAAGGGGTTTCTAAATACAAGTTTAGAGTTTACAGAGCCGCCCTGAGATATAAAAGCATTTAGGAAGGCTTTTATATCTTTAGTATGGTCTGATTTAAACCAACTTTTTGGCGATCAAGTACTGTGCTATTTGAACTGCATTCGTGGCAGCCCCTTTTCTCAAATTATCAGATACTATCCACATATTCAGGGTGTTAGGCTGGGTGTCGTCTCTGCGAATACGACCTACAAATGTTTCATCCTTACCGTGAGCATTTTTGGGCATAGGGTAAATATGGTTTGCTGGGTCGTCTTGCAAAATCACATTTTCGGTATTTGCCACAATATCCCTTACTTCTGCCAGATCAAAATCATTGTAAAATTCAATATTTACGCTTTCCGAATGGCCGCCAATTACCGGAACGCGCACCGCAGTAGCACTTACTTGTACAGAGTCGTCACCTAGAATTTTTTTGGTTTCGTTCACCATTTTCATTTCCTCTTTGGTGTATCCATTATCTAAAAACACATCTATTTGAGGTATTAGATTCAAGTCAATCTCATATTTGTATGCTTTTTCGCCATCGATACCGTTTCTCTCGTTAAAAAGTTGGTCAACTGCCTTTTTGCCCGTTCCGGTTACCGATTGGTAAGTAGAAACTACTACCCTTTTTATTTTAAATCTTTTGTGCAGAGGATTCAAAACCAATACCATCTGAATGGTGGAGCAATTCGGATTGGCCAATATTTTATCCTCTTTTCCAATCACATGGGCATTCACTTCGGGTACTATTAGTTTTTTTGTCGGATCCATTCTCCATGCCGAAGAGTTGTCGATCACAAAAGTTCCCACTTCTGCAAAGCGTGGGGCGAGTGCCAACGAAGTGCTTCCCCCAGCTGAAAATATGGCAATATGCGGCTTTTGAGCTATTGCATCGTCAACACTTATAATTTTGTAAGGCTTTCCCTTAAATAAAATCTCCTTACCAATAGATCTTTCAGATGCTACAGGGTAAAATTCTGTAATTGGAATATTTCTTTCTTCCAATACTTTCAACATTTCTCCGCCTACCAAACCAGTAGCGCCTACGAGTGCTATTTTCATCTTATTAAATGCCCCAAACCCATGAAGGAGGCCTATTTTTTGGTTTAATATTCAAGGGTTATTCCCGTACTTACGGGCTGAATATTTGTTTTTTTGGAAAATTCCTTGACCCCCAGCGGAGTCATTTTAGCAATAATTGTCGATTAGACAGCAGTCCAATTCAAACTTTCAAATAATAAAAAAGAGTTAGGTCATTAATTTACCATTTCCTTTACTTACCTTATTCATTATTTTCCTATTTTTAAAGCTCTGTTCAAAAAAGGAGTGCAAAGTAAATAAATTATTTTCGAAGGTGCATTTTATAAAATCAATTGCTTGCCTTACTGCAACATTTTTAGTTTTGGGAATAAATGCCCAGCTTATTGACGATTTTTCAGATCGAGATTTAGATTCAAATCCTGCATGGACTGGCAATGTAGGGGCATATACAGTGAATGGTATGGGGCAGTTGCAATTGAATGCCACCGGTGCTAGTTCGAGCTTCTTAGCTTCGGCATTGCAGCTTTCATCATTAGATAATGTGGAGTGGAATTTTTCAGTTAGGCAAAATTACGCTCCATCTAATAGCAATTTCTGTAAAATATATTTGGTGGCAAACACCGAATTTTTAAATGCCACCTCGATCAACGGCTACTATTTACGGCTAGGTCGCGATTTGGCTGCCGATGTGGTAGACTTCTATCGCCAAAATGGCACTATAAATACCTCTCTTGCAGGCACTTCAACAAATATAGCTTTGGCTCACAATGTCGAAATTAAAGTGAAAAGAAGTGATGCAGGTGCATGGTCAATATTTGTAAAAACGGTTACAAATTCCAACTTTGGTGCCCCTCAGGCTGTTTTTACCGACAATACCTATGTGCAAAGTGCCTATTTTGGCATTCAAAATATTGTTACAAGTTCAAATAGCAAGAATTTCTATCTAGATAATGTTTATATCCATACTCCGTTCGACACTGTAATGCCCAGCATTGTTGGATATAATCTTCAGAATGATAACACAATAATGGTTCAGTTTGATGAATACTTAAAATTGCCCATATTAGGAAAATATGGCGATTTCGAACTGCAAAACAATAGTTTGCTGAGCAACAGTTTGTCTAATACTACATTGACACTTCAGTTCCAAAATCCGTTCAAAACCAATAATTCACTTTCAATTTCGGGTGTTGCTGATTTTTCAGGAAATAGCATGCCCATAATTACCTTAGATTTCATTTCCACTGTAGTTTCTGCTCCCAATACCGGTATTGGCAATTTATTGGATTATAGAGACATAACCATCAATGAGCTGATGGCAGATATAAATCCAGTTCCAGTTGGCCTGCCTGCTGTAGAATACATCGAAATATTCAACAACACGAGCAAAATCATTAATTTAATGGGCGACACGTTAATAGATGGTGCTACCAAACGGCCTTTCACTCGAAGTTTTACATTAGCAGGCGGTAGTTTTGGATTAATTGTGAGCTCCGAAGGCGGCAAAAGTCAACTGCTTTCACAATTCCCGACTTTAAATGTTTACACCCTTTCGGGTTTCGGACTCACTGACGGTGGCGAATCGCTAACCCTAAAAGATAGAACAGGCAAATTAATTGACTTTGTAAGCTACAAAACCGCTTGGTACAAAGACTCCGATAAAAACGATGGCGGGTTTGCTTTGGAACAAATTAACCCCAAAAATCCATGTTCGGGCGCGGCCAACTGGAAGGTATCGGTCGATGAAAAAGGCGGCTCACCAGGCTACCAAAACACAGTTTACAGCTTGGAAAATGAAGCTCCTCAAATAAAAAGTGTAGTTAGCAAATCTGCATTCCAACTGGAGGTTATCTTCAATCAACCCATGGATACTGTTACTTTCAAAGCAGCAAGCTACACAATCGAAAATGGGCTAACAGCCTATCTGCCAGTTCCTTACAATTATAAACAAGATACTTTAAAATTATTTACTTCACAGAACTTGGCGGTGGGCAAGGCCTACCAATTTACGATAACTGGTATAAAAAACTGCCAAGGCTTGCCTATTGCAAACAATGTTTTCACCATTGGCTTACCACGACTTCCAAATTTGGGTGAAATAATACTCAACGAAGTAATGGCCGAACCAGAGCCGCAAGTGCAGCTTCCAATGGCCGAGTTTATAGAATTGTATAACACTACCAATGATTTACTAGATGTTTCACATTTCACTGTAAAAGATGCTAGTGTCACATCTAATGGCAAAATTGCGGCCAATGCCATCGTGAGACCTAAAAACTATTTGATTTTGGCTTCCGAATCGTCTGCAAATTATTTTAAGGAATTTGGCGATGTTGCCATTGTTTCCAACTTTCCGTCACTGAACAAAACAGGCGATCACATTTCAATTACTGACCTCAATACCGTTATCGTAAACCAAATAATCTACAAACCCGATTGGTATCAAAGCGAAATTAAAGCCGAAGGCGGCTGGACTTTAGAGCGAATAAATCCTGCCCAAAATTGCGGTGGCAAACACAATTGGTCAAGCTCGGTAGATGTAAAAGGCGGAACCCCTGGCAAAGCAAATTCAATATTCAACACTTTGCCTGACGCTACCAAACCATTGTTGAGCAATATTTTAGTGATTTCAAATCAGCAGCTCTCTCTTGCATTTTCAGAAGGATTAAAACCTGACAATTTGCAATCGGCATTCAGCATTGCTGGAATCGGCATTGCGTCTGCCACGCTTTCTGCCCAAAATTCAGATACGGTATTCGTTAAGCTAGCGCAACCCTTAGATTCAGGAAAGGTATTGAGCTTGCGGATAAAAAATTTATATGATTGCTCAGGAAATAAAATTGACTATTCCACACAAAATATAGGTATAGGTAGAAAACCGAAGCCCTTTGAAGTAGTGATAAATGAAATAATGGCAGATGAAAACCCAGCCCAATCCCTGCCTGAAGCCGAATTTGTAGAATTGTACAACACCACAAAAGATGTACTTGATTTAAGCAATTTTAGGCTCTTCGATGCCACCACTATTCCCGGAAAATTTCCCTCAAGTGTTGTCATTGAGCCATTTAGCTACTTGATTATATGTGGCACTTCGCGTGTAAACGATTTTAAATCTTATGGCAATACCGTTGGCATTACCTCATTCCCCTCTTTAAATTCATCGGGCGATATAGTGGATTTGCGCAACTCGCTTGGCACTAGCATCTCGAAAATTAAGTATTCTGACACTTGGTACCGAGATGAAATAAAAAAAGACGGTGGCTGGAGTTTGGAGCGCATTGATCCGCTCAATCCTTGTGGCACAGCCAATAATTGGCTGGCAGCTGCCAACGAATCTTTTGGTGGCACACCAGGCAAAATCAATTCCAATTTTGCCGCAAACCCCGACAACGAAGCCCCGAAACTAAGCTCAGCCTTTGCCACAAATACCGATAGCCTATGGCTCTATTTCAACGAGCCCATCGATAGCTTATCGTCCGCTTCTGCCACCGCTAATATTAGTTCAGGTGTAAATGCCACCATAGCTTCCATTCAAACCGACCGAATACTTTTACTTCTAAACCCTTCATTATCACCTAGTCAGCAGTATTTAGTTGCTATTTCTCAATTGAAAGATTGTGTGGGCAATGTTATTGATGGCACTATTTCCACGCCATTCTACCTGACTGAAAAAGCCGATTCTTTTGATGTGGTTATCAATGAAATCTTATTCAACCCCCGAACGGGAGGTAGCGATTTTGTAGAAGTCTATAACCGTTCTTCAAAATATATCAATCTTAAAAACTGGCAATTGGCCAATATAGATAAAGGTGTAATTGCCAATTTCAAGCCTATTACCATAGAAAACAGCTTACTATTGCCCAAGAGTTATAGAATATTCACCGATAATGAAGCAAATATCAAAAATAATTATCCTAATGCAATAGATTCCAATTTCCTACAAGTGAGAAGCCTGCCAGCCTACAATGACGGTGAAGGAACAGTGGTGTTGACCAATCATTTCAAAAAAACAATAGATTTATTCAATTACAAAGATGACTTTCACCTCAAATTGATCGACAACAAAGAAGGCATTTCGCTAGAAAGGGTTAATTTTAATTTGGCCACAAATACACCTGAAAACTGGGCCTCCGCATCGCAAAACAGCAAATTTGCTACGCCCGGGTACAAAAACTCTCAACAATCTAACTTCGAGATTAGCGACAAAACAGTAGATATTTCACCCCAAGTATTTTCGCCCGACCAAGACGGCTACTTAGATTTTACCACTATCACCTTTAATGCAGCGAGTAGCGATTATGTTGCCAACATCACCATATTTGATTTGGAAGGGAGTATTGTAAAAAGGCTTGTGAAAAATCAAAATATAGGAAACCAAAATTTTTTCCAATGGGACGGGCTAGACGACACAGGCAGAAAAACACGTGTTGGCAGTTATATGGTGTATATAGAAATTTTCAATTTGCAGGGCGAGATTAAAAGCTATAAGGAAAATGTGGTAGTGGCTGCCAAATTTTAATTGATTTGCGATCCATCTGTTTTTGTGGGGCCTCCACGAAAAAAGCCCCAGATCGAACATCAATATTGAGTTCTATTGGGGCAAAGCCAGTTGCATTACTCCTATCTGGTGATCATTTTCAAAAGCTTAGTAAGCCTTTCTTTTACCTCTTTGCGGTCTATTATAAAGTCTAAAAATCCATGTTCTAATAAAAATTCGGCACTCTGAAAGCCTTCTGGTAGGTCTTTGCCTATGGTTTCACGAATTACCCTTGGCCCTGCAAAGCCAATCAAAGCACCTGGTTCTGAAATGTTGAAATCGCCCAGCATGGCATAAGAAGCCGTAACCCCACCCGTTGTTGGGTCGGTCATCAAAGAAATATACGGCACTTTTCGCTTGTCCATCAAGGCGATTTTGGCAGCTGTTTTAGCCATTTGCATTAACGAATAGCCCGCTTCCATCATTCGAGCTCCACCCGATTTCGATATCATAAGGAAAGGAACGTTAAGCTCCATAGCTTTATCCATTCCTCTGGCAATTTTTTCTCCCACTACCGAACCCATCGATCCACCAATAAAACTAAAATCCATGCATGAAATTACGATCAGGCTTCCATTCATTTGCCCGTAGGCTGTGCGACAAGCATCTTTAAGGCCCGTTTTTTTTATTGTAGCTTTTATTCTTTCAGGGTATTTTTTGGTGTCGATAAATTCTAACGGATCACCTGAAGTCATATCGGCATCTAGCTCTTTAAACTCATTGTTGTCGAATAGCAGCTCAAAATAGCGAGCCGCATCAATTCTTTCGTGGTAATTGCAACCGATACAAGTAAAAGAATTATTCCTGTGTTCGCGGATATGCTGTACTTTCTTGCAACTCGGGCACTGATACCAGAGTCCGTCTGGGGCCTCTTTTTTCGATTCCGTAGGGGTACTAATGCCTTTATCTTCTCTCTTAAACCAAGCCATTTTTTTCCAATTCGTAATTATTAATTTTGTAATGCGCAATGAAAAGAAAACTTCAAATTCGAAGCTTCCAGCATTCATCACTACGCATTACGCACTCGTTTTAAGCGTTTCTATTCAGGGCATTCAAATCTTTAAATCCTTCTTCGAGGCGTTTTACAAAATTTTCTTGCCCTTTGCGAAGCCAAACTCTAGGGTCATAATATTTCTTGTTGGGTGAGTCTGGCCCCTCTGGGCTGCCCAATTGCGACTGTAAAAAGCCTTCTTTACCTTGATAATAATGCAAAATTCCTTCCCAAAATGCCCACTGCATATCGGTATCTATATTCATTTTGATAACCCCATAATGAAGCGATTCGGAAATTTTTTCCTTTTCAGAACCACTTCCGCCATGGAATACAAAATACAGCGGCTTTTCCGAAGCTATTCCCAACTGCTTCTGCACATATTCTTGCGAGTTTTTTAAAATGATAGGCCTTAATTCTACGTTTCCAGCTTTGTACACCCCATGCACATTGCCAAAAGCAGCAGCAATTGAAAACCTAGAACCTATTTTTAACAAACTTTGATACGTTTGCCATACATGGTCTGGCTGCGTATATAGTTTGTCGTTGTCGATCTCAGTATTATCTACGCCATCTTCTTCTCCGCCAGTCACACCCAATTCTACTTCAATAGCCATACCCAATGCGTTGATTTTTTTGAAGTATTCAGTAGATATTTCTACATTTTCGTGCAACGGCTCTTCGCTAAGATCGAGCATGTGTGAGCTAAAAAGGGGCACTCCATTGGCTTTTTTAAAGTCTTCACCTGCTTTCAACAGACCGTCAATCCAAGGAAGCCATTTTTTCGAAGCATGGTCGGTATGCAATATTACCGGCACACCATAATGCTTGGCTACTTCATGCACATGTTTCGCTCCGCTTACCGCCCCTACAATGTTGGCTTGCAATTTGTCGTTGGGCATTCCTTTGCCTGCATAAAATTGAGCTCCACCATTCGAAAACTGAATAATAACAGGGGAATTTACTTTTGCAGCTGTTTCAAGCACAGCGTTCACACTATCTGTTCCTATCACATTTACAGCAGGAAGAGCAAAATTATTGTTCTTAGCATCGTCATACAATGCTTGTAATTCATCACCAAATAGCACACCGGCTTTATATTTCGACATAATTTTTAAGGTTTTGTTAATAATGCAATATTAGTAGTATCAAATCTACTATGCTAATGAATTCAGTGTTTTGAGCATATTCTCTAGGCCATTAATACTCGAAAAGATAATCAAATTCAGGATTGCTGTTCAATAGCACAGGCGTTTGATCTATTCCATGCACTTTCTTTGATATGTGGCTAATGCCCATCCTTTTATCATCGACATAGCGCATAATTTCAGCAAATTCAACTTTTCTATTCTTGTTTGCATCTGTATCCTTGTAACTATGAAAAGATTTTAGTAGAAAATAGGTAAAAAGTCCATGCTGCTTTTCATTGTACCAAGTTGATAATTGGGTATCGGATGAGGAAGCGATCACTGAAATGTTAACTGGTATTTTTTGCAATGCGTTTTGAGATTTTATCCAAATAGGGCTCATGTTTTTAAATATGTTGGCACCCGAAAAGCAGGCATCCATAAAAACACATATCTTAGGCGACTTCAACCTTCCTAAATTTTGGTAAAAAGTGGCTAGCGAATATCCCCCCAAGTGTATATAATTTGGCTCGCATTCTACGGGCACAAAATAGGGCTTCCTTTCCGTTAGGCTAGGTGCCCCATGGCCCGAATAAAATATATATACTTCAGTCTCGCCCTCTATTATGCTATTTGCTAGTTTTCCTTGTGGGTTATTTTCATCGCCAAATAAGGTCTCGAAGTCGCCTTTTGCTGCATTCTCAATATATATGATATTACCCTCTGCTATTCCAAAGCTTTGTGTGAAATAATTTCTTATGCTTCTTGCATCATTAATTGCAAAATCTACATCATCTGCATATTTGTAATCTCGATTACCTATAATAATGGCCAGCTTACTTTTGGCATTACGTTTAAAAACAGGCAGGTTAGTTTCTAACTCTGAAAATTGAATCGAAGTGTAATCTTTTTTTTCTTTCTGTGCTGTTAACTCTGCATTTTTCATCACTATTTCCTTGGTTTGCAACAGTGAGGAGTTCAAAGGCAATGCAATGGAAAGTTTTTGAGGCTCAAGCATCAATTCTTCTTCTATCGCTATCGCTATCTCCAATTTGGAAGTGTACATATTTGAATATGCTGTAAAAGAAATGTCTACATATTTATTGGGTTCAATATTTTGGTAGTGAAATACCGTATCGCTGTACGAGGAAAAATAAGTATTCGGTTTGTTGCTGATTTTTACTTTCGGGTTCATTGCTTTAGTGTTGCTTACGTTTGTAAGCCGAACTTCGATCTCTGCCATTTCCTTTGGCTCTATCTGGCTATTTCCAGATTGATCTTTGATTACAATATCAGAAATGGCGAAAACTGGCGTTTCTGCTGGTTTGCATTTTAATTTTAGGATATAATTCTCAGAAGCATCAAATCCATTGGATTCAAGTACTTGAATCAATAAACTAACCTCTTTTTCATTTATTTTTCTCGCTGCCGACAATACCAAAGAAAGTTCTACAGTCTGATTTGGCATTATGGAAGATACGGGTGCTGGGCAAACAACTTTTATTCCCTCAAAATTTCCCGTTGGTGATGTTGAAATGGAAACTTCACCAGTTTGTGAATTGCCGCCATTTGTAACCTTCACCTTTACAAGCTGCTCTTCCATACCATTCAAAAAGCCATCTCGGTTAGGGTCTTCTACCGCTATGGATGCAGATATCAGTATTGGATGCGCTAATTTTAAATCGGTAGTAGTTAACTTTTTAGGTGATACATCCCTCGGTTTGGCATTAATGCGGAAACTACCTGATTTTCCTCTCAGCACTTGGGCATCCGAGGTCGTTGTCACCATTGCTACAAAGGCAATCGCAAAGCACAATTTATTTGTATCCTTCCAATTCATTTTGTTTCCTGTTTTTAGATCCTTTTCGTAATACAGTAATAAAATCGTATATATTGAATGCCAGAGCAGCCCCATACAAACCGTGAGAAGCTCTTGCATAAGTAACAGATTTGTCGAAATACGAATAGGCTTCTTCGCTGGAATTGGCTTGTTTATATTTTTCATAATTGTCGTAGGCCAATATTTGAGTGCCCAAGGCCGATGTCCACAAAAGACCTGCTACAATGCTGTAAATGACGGGGTATTTTTCCCTTGTGTCTAATTTATACCTTCCCCAGCCTGGCAATAGCAATGAATATATTGCTACAGATTCAGATGCCTTCCTGTAAGCAGGGATAGCCGTAAACTCCGCTGAGTAATTCCCTTTTAGTGGAATGTTGTCGGCAGTCAAGTCGTAGTATATCGCTTGATTTCTTTTATTTGGCATAAACCACTTTCCTACCGAGCCACTCAACGCCCCAAATGAGGGCTTTATTACTTCATGTTCCGATGAAATCAATCTTATCCGCATGGGGTCGATGTAAAACCATTCGTGCGGTGTACTTCGATTTTTAATTCTAAAATTAATTATCAAGCTATCATTTCTGCCCTCAAGAAAAATGCGTTCCAGTGTAGCTTTCGATACAAATGGCTCAACTTGACTGTAACAACAGAGCGAAACGACAATAAAAAAGAGTAATAACAGGGAGTGGTTACGGTTCATTTCTCATTTTTTTATAGTGTAGCTACTCGTATTGCTAGAGCAGCTCCCTTGGGCGGTAGCAGTAAAAGTAACAGATTGTCCAGGGTAAATTAAAGCAGAAAAACTTGTAGAATTACCACTTCCAGAGCTTACTTGAGAATAATCTAAAGTGACTGAATTTGCTCCCTGAGGCTTCGTTACGTTTACAGTACAGAAATAAAAACTTGCTGCACTGCTGGTGTAAGTCTCTTGGCAATAACTGCTGATACCAGGTGCATTTATCTGCTTTGTTCCTTGTCGGATTTCTGAATAACTACCAAATTTGGCGCTGTTTTTAGCTCTAACCCTCCAAAAGAAGCAGTCGGATGGGATCGAAGAGGCGAAAATTTTGTTTGAACTGCCAGTAACACTTACCACTCCCTCAACAAAATTGTAATCTTTAGAAAGTTGAATTTCATATTCAATTGCACCAGCCACAGCATTCCACTCAAAATTGTAGCCCGATTCGGTAATTAAAAAATTTGAAGCTGGCGACTTTAAATACACCTGTCCCGGCTTATCGGTGAGGGTGAAATTTACAGCATCAGACCAAATGCTGGTCATCAATTCGTTTACCACCTTATATTTGATGTGATAATTGTGGTTTTCGACTAAATTTTTCAACAGCAAAGTATCGCTTGAATTCTCCATTTCCACTTTTGTACCTGATGTTTTATCTGTCAGTTCAATATTGTATTTAGACGCATAATCAAATGCCGCTAGCTCAATCGGTTGCTCTATTCCATCAAGCACCGAACCATTTAATGGGAAAGCAATTACGGGTTTAGCAAATTTTACTATCACTACGTCTGCATCTGATAATTTCCCAAAGCCAAAGTTTTCATATTTTGGCACAACTAGAGCTGTAAGAGCTACTCCTGTTTTTTTATTTTCAAGCTTCAACTCGATAGATTTTGCGTAGCTTACATCATCGAAAATGGTTTTTTTCAAGTGATCTAATACCACTACCTCATAACCTAGGCCTTTTTTATCCTTTAAGGTCCAAGTCCATTTCACCATATTTACCTGCTGTGCCGTGTCGGGATGCGCTTCGAAGTTAACTTTGTAAAAAATATCTGTGGCATCATAAGCTGGGTTCGTAGCTTGCTGGTGCGTAAAAGTGGTATCAAAATCATTTATTGCATACCCCCAAAGATGATACCTTGCACTAGGCAGCACTTTTATTTCAAAGCTAAATCTGCCAGTGTTATTTATTTCAGAGGCAATTTCCTTGGTGTTATTGTAAGTGTGCTTTGTACCATTGAGACCATATAAGATTGCCAACTTCTTTATTTTATCTTTAAATCCGAGATCTGACACTTCAAATGTTAGTTTTTGCAAACTATCAGAAAACAGCTCTTGCACGATCAAACTCATTTTAGGGTTTTGAATTGGGTTAGATTTTTCAGGATCAAAAGGCACACATTGCCACATTGCAAAAATGATTGCAAAAAAAGTAACTGTATTTTGCCCTACCTTTCCCATGACAGTATTTTCATTATAAGTATTGCCAATCTATCAAAAATTTAACTAGAAATTTACATATTAGAAAAATACTTTCTAAAAGTAGTTTGTCAACAATTTAATTGCATAGTTTCTTATAATTTATAAATTCGCATTTGAAAAGCACTTAGCACTGTGGCATACCAATCATTGAAATTTTCCATTTATTGTTGTCTCCTAATGCTGTTTTTTTTGCTAGGCTGTGTAAATAGTGCCACTAAATACTACACCAACGCCTTAAAAAAGCAATCTTTGGGCTTCAATGACGATGCAATAGCTCTATTTAAAAAGTCGATAGAGAAAGGTGGGAGTAAGGCAAAACTAAATTACTTGATCGCTGAAAATTACCGCACCACCAACAGATTTCCTCTAGCCACATCTTTTTATGCGCAAGCAATAAAAGCGAAATCCAAAGAAGATAAGCTTAACTTTTACTATGCTCAGGCCCTGAAATCGCAAGGAAATTATGAAGAATCGAGAGTTGCATTCGAAAAATATGCTAAAAACGGCTTGAATACCGCTTTTAAGAAACAGGCAGCAACCGAGGCTACGTTTATGAAAGAGGTTAGGCCGCTTTTAAATAAAAAGACCTATTATAATGTAAAAAATGCCGGAGCCTATATCAATACAGAAGGCCCAGAGTACGGCCCATCGATAGCTATGGATGGGCAAATAATTTACACTGCATCCAATACGCAGACAACTTACAAAGCCACTGGTACTGGCTTCACAGATATCTACACTTTCAAACCTGACAACAACTTGGAGGGAACTGGTTTAAAAAAAGAATTTGAAGCTAAAATCAATAACAAGAACACCCATGAAGCTTGCCCTGCCGTGTCGCCCGATGGTACGCTGATTGTTTTTGTCCGCTCAAACGATGGAAGTCGAAAGGGGGCTATTGATACCGATCTGTACTTTACAGAAATGAGAGACGGTGAATGGACAAAACCAGCCATAATGCCCATCTCAGAAAGTAGAGCTTGGGAATCTACCCCCGCGTTTTCCCCCGATGGGAAAACTTTGTATTTCTCTTCTACCAAGAAAGGAGGCTTCGGTGGTATCGACTTATACAAGTCTACTCTGTCTGATAGCGGTTGGGTAAAGCCTGAAAATTTGGGGCAGAAAATTAATACCTATGGAAATGAAATGTTTCCCTACATGAGAAATGACGGAAAGTTGTTTTTCGCTTCAGACGGCCATCCCGGATTAGGCGGGCTCGATATTTTTGTGGCTATAGAAGATAGCACGGTTTTCGACTCTACCAAAACAGAAGAAGGAATTATTAATCTGGGTCCTCCAGTAAACACAAGTGCAGACGATTTTGGCATTGTTTACAAACAAGATTTGAAAGGCGGGTATTTTGCCTCCAACCGAGCAGGTGGCAAAGGTGACGATGATATTTATGAATTTTGGCTGGGTGCCAAACCAAGCAAACCTATAGAAAAAGAGGTGATCGCATTTTTAAAAATAAACATAACCTCAAAGGCCAACGATAGAGAGCAGCCCACAGCACTTGACAGTGCTTACGTAGAACTTGAGTTTGAATCGGGAGAAGATTTTGAAGACAGCATTTCAGCCAATGGAGGGCTGGTTGCATTTCTGATTGATACAAATTCTACTTATATTATTAAGTCACAGAAAAAAGGCTACTTTACGAGCAACGTAACATTTAGTACCAAAGCAAGTAAATTTGCTGAAATTGTGGTTGCAGATACGCTCACGGAAAGATTTTATGAGGCTACCGTAGAACTGGAAAAAATAGAAGTGGGTAAAGAAATTGTGTTGAAAAACATCTTTTACGATTACAACAAAGCCAATATCAGGCCTGAAGCCGAACCAGATTTGTTGCTCTTGATCGACTTTCTTAGAAGTAATCCGGAAGTGGTGGTAGAACTGGGTTCGCATACCGATTCGCGAGGAAACGATGAGTATAATTTCAAGCTTTCACAAGCAAGAGCGCAGTCGGCAGTGAACTATATTTTAGCCACTGGCATAAAAACCGATCGGATAAAAGCGGTGGGTTATGGCGAAACCCGGCATATTATTGAAGAAGCTGTGGCAGAAGAGGAACATCAGCAAAACCGCAGAACAGAGTTCAAAATCATTAAAATAAATTAGGGTTACCGTTCAATGTCGTTTGGTTTGAGATTCAATTACTCTTTTCTATACGCGAGAAAGGGTTGGGATAAGGGTTTTAAAATAAATATTTCCTCATCTAAATAACATTGCATAAAAATTGCTCATAATTTTTGGTTTTTAATTCAAATTTTTTTATTAATTTCAAATTCCCGTTTCACTTTTAGAATCGGCTCGCACTGAGTGTACAATTCAAACAGGGAATTAATATTTTAAGCAATAGAAGGAGATGTTTTTAGAACAAGAAGTAGATCAAGATCTACTAAAATTAAAGCTCAAAGAGGTATTCGGATTCGATCATTTTCGAGGCAATCAAGAGGCAGTAATCCATTCATTGATGGAAGGCAAGAACACTTTTGTGATCATGCCCACAGGAGCAGGAAAGTCGCTATGCTACCAACTGCCCGCTATAGTTAGAGATGGTGTAGCTGTAGTGGTATCGCCACTGATCGCCCTAATGAAAAATCAAGTAGATCAGCTGACTGCATTTGGTGTAAATGCCCAATTTATGAACTCTACGCTTACCAAAGCGGAGATTAATAGAGTGAAAAAAGATGTAATCAATGGCGAATGTAAGCTGTTGTATGTGGCACCAGAATCATTGACTAAAGAAGATAATTTGGCGTTTTTGCAAACTGCCAATATAGCATTTGTAGCCATAGACGAAGCCCATTGCATATCGGAATGGGGTCACGATTTTCGCCCAGAATACCGTAAAATTAAATTGGTAGTAGAGCAATTGGGTAACCCCCCAGTAATTGCACTTACTGCTACTGCCACGCCAAAGGTTCAGATCGATATACAGAAAAACCTGCAGATGGAAGAAGCTCAGGTTTTCAAGTCTTCCTTCAACAGGAAAAACTTATATTATGAAATCCGCCCCAAAACAGGAGCAAAAAAACAGCTTATCAAATACATCAAGCATCATAAAGGGAAGTCGGGGATTATTTACTGCCTTAGCCGTAAAAAAGTAGAAGAAATAGCCGATTTACTGAAAGTAAATGACATCAAAGCTGTGCCTTATCATGCCGGCCTAGAGCCAGATGTGAGAATGGGCAATCAAGATGCATTCCTTAATGAAGACGTAGATGTGGTGGTGGCCACAATCGCTTTTGGCATGGGAATCGACAAGCCTGATGTTCGGTTTGTGATCCATTACGATGCTCCAAAATCGCTTGAAGGATATTACCAAGAAACCGGTAGAGCTGGCAGAGATGGCTTGGAAGGCAATTGCCTCATGTTCTATAGTTATGACGATATAGAGAAGCTGGAGAAGTTTAATAAAGACAAATCCGTTGCCGAAAGAGACAACGCTAGAATGCTATTGGCAGAAATGACTTCGTATGCGGAGTCGTCAGTGTGCAGGAGAAGGCACTTGTTAAATTATTTTGGGGAAACGCTTGACAAAGATTGCGGATTCTGCGATAATTGCCTGAAACCTAAGGAAAAGTTTTCAGCCATGGATGAATTGTTACTCGCTTTACAAACCGTTGATGAGACCGAAGAAACATTTGGTATTGAACACCTCACAGATGTAATTCGTGGCGTTGAAAATGAGTACGTTAAAAGTTACAATCACAGCAAATTAGAGGTCTATGGTAAAGGCAAAGACAAACCTGCTGATTTTTGGAATTCAATATTCCGCCAAGCATTAGTATATCAATTTTTAGAAAAAGATATTGATAGTGTGGGCGTGCTGAAGCTGTCAGATAAAGGCTCAGATTTCATTGAGCACCCTACGGAAATTGATCTTTCAAAAGATCACGACTTTTCAGATTCAAATGATGAAGATGCTGAAGTGCCTGAGCCCGCTGGTGGAGTGGTAAAATCATTCGATCCAATACTACTTGACCTGCTTAAAAACCTTCGCAAAAAAATAGCAAAGGAGAAAAATGTGCCTCCGTATGTTATTTTTCAAGATACTTCCTTGGAGGAAATGTCAACCACATATCCGCTAACTATTGAAGACTTAGGGCATGTAAATGGCGTAGGGCTTGGTAAAGCAACCAAGTTTGGAAAACCATTTATTGACCACATCAAAAAGTATATCACAGAAAATGACATAGCTACAGCCACCGATGTGGTGGTAAAATCGGCTATAAACAAGTCAAAAACAAAGATTTTCATTATTCAGCAAATAGATAGAAAAGTAGATTTGGAAGAAGTGGCCGAAGCAAAAGTGCTCACTATGGACGAGCTGCTCGATGAGGTGGAGCATATATGCTTTTCAGGTACTAAATTGAATATTGACTATTATATAGATCAAGTAATCGACCCCGACAAACAGGATGAAATATACGATTACTTCATGAGCTCAGAAACCGATAACGTTGAAAAAGCGTTGAGCGATATGGGAGAGGAAAATTTCTCGATCGAAGAAATTCGATTGGTTCGAATTAAATTTATGAGCGAAATGGCTCTTTAAGCGCAGGTAAAGTAAAAACAAAGTCTATCACATTTGCAATCAAACAAAAAAAATGCACTCAAATTGGGTGCATTTTTTTTGTGTTTTATCTTTGTTTCCTATCGGCTTTTCAAATAGGCTAGAAGCCCCTGTACCGCTTTTGCCCGGTGGCTAATTTTGTTTTTTATATCGGCCGCTATCTCCGCAAAGGTTTCACTGTAGCCAAATGGAATGAAAATAGGATCATATCCAAATCCGTTTGAGCCAAAGGGCTTTTCAGCTATTGAACCATCAATTACCCCTTCAAAAAAAAGTGATTGACCATCTACCCCAATGTAGGTAACTACCGTTTTGAAATTCGCATTTCTATTTTTTATACCCGATAGTTTTTCAAGTACTTTAGCAATGTTGGCTTTATCATCACCGTGCTCTCCCGAGTACCTTGCCGAATATATGCCAGGTTCGCCATTAAGTGCAGCTATTTGTAGACCCGAATCGTCTGCAATACAAGGTATTTTGAAGTTATCGAACACGTATTGGGCTTTTTGAAGTGAATTTTCCTGAAAGGTGTGGCCAGTTTCTGGCAAATCTATTAAGCATCCTATCTCCTTCAACCCCACGATCTGGATAGCCAAATTAGACAAGAGTGACTTAAGCTCGTTGATTTTGCCTTGGTTATTGGTGGCTAGGCATAATATCATTGTAGCATTCTTTTATATTTTGAATGTAAATGCAAGAGATTAACAAAAAGGAGCAGAATGCCCTACTCCTTTTTAATTTATTTATTCGAAGCAAACTATTTCCAGAGATTCAGTGGATATTTGCCACTATCAACCAGATTTTTGATACTAGCTGCCGCTTTGTCTTTGTCGGCTGCGTAGGTAATTCCTATCCATTCTTCTTTTACATCTAGCACTTTAATTTTCGATGCGCCTGTTTTCACCAAATGATTTAAAAGCAGGGGAATGAAAAACTCTTTTTTAGGATCATTACCAATTTCGACCAAAAAACTCCTAAAATACGTCTCCATTTGGGCAAAAATAGTTGGAGTAAACCCCATAAAATTCATCGATACAGGTTCTTCTCCAGTGAACACGATTTTGCTTCCGCTCGATTCAGAGTAGATTTCAGTTGCTGTGGTGAAAATATCCGTCCTTTCCACAATCCCAACCAGATTGCCGTCTTTGTCGGTTTCGCACACGCCCCGGTTTACCGAACCTTCCTCACTCATGGTGTACTTCATTTGATATCCAGCTATGGAATAAGTGTCTTCTTCCTTGTTTTCCACCAAAAAATCGGCTACTTGCTTGAAGGCAGAATACCCATAAAAATCATCGGCATTGATGATGGCAAATGGCTCATTGATTACGTTTCTTGCACACCATACGGCATGGGCGGTGCCCCAAGGTTTCAATCTGTAAGTAATGTCGCGTTCCATACCTGTAGGAATCATATCCATTTCTTGGTAAGCATAAGCTACTTCTATGCCTTTGTATTTATTGCCAATAGCTTCTTTGAAAGCCTGATCGATACTATGGCGAATCACAAAAACCACTTTGCCAAACCCAGCTTCTATGGCATCATAAATGGAATAATCTATAATTATTTCGCCTGTAGGGCCGATAGGATCTATTTGCTTTAAGCCCCCGCCATAGCGGCTGCTCATACCCGCTGCAAGTACCAATAAGGTTGGTTTCATTTGTTGTGTGTGTTAAAAATTAAATTAGCGAATGAAAGTATATTTACTTCAAATCTAACAGCCTAAATTGTATTCTGAAATAACTTTTGAAATAACTTCGCCTAATCAACGTAAAGGAGCTATAAAGACAAGCCAATGAGTAATCACACCGAGAAAATTTCGACCAAAATATTTGATTCATCCGAACTCGCCTCTGTACATGTGGCCAATGAAATAGCCGACCTTGTCAAAACAAAAGCAAATAGAGGTGAGCATTGTGTGCTTGGTTTGGCTACTGGCTCTACGCCAACCCGGCTTTACGAGGAACTTGTGAAAATGCACCAAAATCAACACCTGAGCTTTGCCAATGTATATACTTTTAATTTAGATGAATATTTTCCCATACAACCAGATGCCTTTCAAAGCTATGTGCGGTTTATGAATGAGCATCTATTCAATTACATCGATATTCCCCGATCGCAAATCTTTATTCCAGATGGCACTATTGGCAAAGAATCTGTTCTCGAATTTTGCAAAGACTACGAAAAGAAAATACAAAGTTTGGGTGGAATAGATTTGCAAATACTGGGCATAGGCCGCACCGGCCACATCGGATTCAATGAACCAGGCTCGAGCGACCATTCGGTTACGCGACTCATAACCCTCGACCAAGTAACCAGAATAGATGCTGCAAGCGATTTCTTTGGAGAAGAGAATGTGCCTAAAAAAGCCATTACAATGGGTGTTGGATCGATATTGAAATCGAAGCGAATTATAATGATGGCTTGGGGCGAAGGCAAGGCCAATGTGGTAAATAAAGCGGTGGAGGGCACAATTACAGACCAGATTCCTTCTTCATTTCTACAACACCACGCCAACGCAACTGTGATTTTGGACGATGCTTCGGCTTCAAAACTCACCCGCATAAATACCCCCTGGCTGGTTGATAATTGCGATTGGGCAAGCGATAAAATGATACGAAAAGCAGTGGTATGGCTTTGTCAAAAAACAGAAAAACCGATATTGAAGCTCACCAACCACGATTACATGGAGCATGGCATGGCCGATTTGGTTACCGAATATGGCAATGCCTATAAAGTAAATATCAAAGTTTTCAATGAATTGCAACATACCATTACAGGCTGGCCGGGCGGCAAACCCAAAGCAAACGATACCAATAGGCCCGAACGGGCTTCTCCTTTCCCAAAGAAAGTATTGATTTTCAGCCCTCATCCCGATGATGATGTGATTTCGATGGGCGGCACTTTTATTCGCTTGGCCGATCAAGGTCATAATGTACATGTGGCCTATCAAACTTCTGGTAATATTGCAGTATTCGATGCGGATGCTATCAGATTTGCCGATTTTGTAAATGATTATAATGAGTTGTTTGGTATCAACAAAGCAGAGAGTGCGGTGCTGTATAAAAATGTGCTGAAATCGCTAAAAGACAAAAAGCCTGGGCAGATAGATAGTGAATCGGTGCTGGCCATCAAAGGGCTGATACGCAGAGGTGAAGCAAAAGCAGGGTGTAGGTATGTGGGCATACCAGACACAAATATTCATTTTTTGGACATGCCTTTCTACGAAACTGGAGCGGTGAAGAAAAAACCAATTTCCCAGGCAGATATTCAGCTTATTGTTAGCTTGCTGCAAGAGCAACAACCGCATCAAATATATGCAGCAGGCGATTTATCTGACCCTCATGGCACTCACAGGGTTTGCTTGGCAGCCATTTTCAAAGCCTTGGAAAGCTTGAAAAATGAGGCATGGATGAAAGACTGTTTTGTGTGGCTTTATCGGGGGGCTTGGCAAGAATGGGATATCGACCAGATAGAAATGGCGGTACCGCTGAGTCCTGATGAGCTGAGCCGCAAACGAGCTGCGGTATTTAAACATCAATCGCAAAAAGACAGTGCTATGTTCCCAGGAGCAGATAAACGTGAGTTTTGGATGCGTGCCGAAGACCGCAACCGAGATACTGCGGCACAATATGATATGCTAGGGCTAGCCGAATATGAAGCAATGGAGGCTTTTGTGCGATACGTGGTTTAAGATTTAGCCGTAAAGTCCATGCCAAATGGGCTCAAAACGCGTGCTAGAAAATTTACCAAATCATATTTTATGATATACCTCATCACCTACACTACCTCAGCGATCATAGGTTCGTCTTTTTCTACAATTAGATTGTCGATGATAAAATTTTGCCTGTCGAGTGTATTTTTGCCCATATAATAAGTCAAAATCTTGGGGATGGAGTTGTCTTTTTGCAGAATAACAGGTTTCAGCCTGATGTCTTCACCGATAAACCCACCAAATTCATCGGGAGATATTTCACCCAGTCCTTTGAAACGAGTTATTTCGGGTTTGTTCCCCAATTTGGCTATGGCTTTTTGCTTTTCATCTTCGCTGTAGCAATAAATAGTCTCTTTTTTATTTCTAACTCTAAATAAAGGGGTTTCCAGAATATACACATGTCCGTTTCGAACCAAATCGGGAAAAAACTGTAGAAAAAATGTGAGCATCAGCAAGCGAATGTGCATACCATCTACATCGGCATCGGTGGCTATCACTACTTTATTGTAACGAAGTGCATCTAGCCCATCTTCGATATCAAGCGCATGTTGCAGCAAGTTAAATTCTTCATTTTCATATACTATTTTCTTTGTTAATGAAAAGCAATTCAAAGGCTTGCCTCTAAGGCTAAAAACGGCTTGCGTTTGCACATCGCGGGCTTTGGTGATCGAGCCGCTTGCCGAGTCGCCCTCCGTTATGAATAATGTACTCTCAAATCGCCTCTCGTCTTTTGGATTTGAATAATGCAGGCGGCAATCCCTAAGTTTCTTGTTGTGTACAGCCGCTTTCTTAGCTCGTTCGTTGGCTAATTTTTTTATGCCCGCGATGTCTTTGCGTTCTCGCTCCGATTGCAATATTCTCTTTAGCAAAGCATCGGCAGTAGCAGGGTTTTTGTGCAAATAATTATCAAGTTCTTTGCCTAGAAAATCGTTAACAAATGTGCGAACCGTTGGCCCTTCAAGGGCTATATTCTGAGAACCCAACTTTGTTTTGGTCTGGCTTTCAAACACAGGCTCTTGCACCCGCACCGATATCGCCCCCACTACCGACATGCGGATGTCGGCTGCATCGAAGTCTTTTTTGTAAAACTCTCGCACTGTTTTTACGATGGCCTCGCGAAAAGCTGCTAAATGGGTGCCGCCTTGGGTGGTATATTGTCCATTTACATAAGAATAATGCTCTTCGCCATATTGGTCGTTGTGAGTCAGAGCCATTTCAATATCTTTTCCTCTGATGTGGATAATAGGGTATCGCAGCGTTTCTTCATCTGTTTTGCTACGCAATAGATCCAAAAGCCCATTTTCAGAATGATATTTTTTGCCGTTGTAACTTACCGTAAGGCCCGAATTGAGATAGGCATAGTTCCATATTTGGTTTTCAAGGTATTCGGGAATGAACCTGTAATGCTTAAATATAGTGTCATCGGGCTGAAACTGAATGTGGGTGCCATTTCGTTCGTTAGTGGTAGTTTCGGCATGGTCTTTCACCAGTTCGCCTTTTGAAAACTCAGCCACTTTAGCTCTACCATCTCTGAATGATTGCACTTTGAAATAGCTTGACAAAGCATTGACCGCCTTCGTACCTACCCCATTTAGCCCTACCGACTTTTGGAAAGCCCCCGAATCGTATTTGCCTCCTGTATTTATTTTCGACACACAATCAATTACTTTACCCAACGGTATACCACGCCCATAATCACGCACTTCTACATTGTGGTCAGTAATTTTGATCTCGATCTGCTTGCCATTGCCCATCACGTGTTCATCGATGCTGTTGTCCACTATCTCTTTCACTAATATATAAATGCCATCATCGGCAGCAGCACCATCACCCAGCTTGCCTATGTACATGCCTGGCCTCAACCTAATGTGTTCCTTCCAATCTAGAGATTTAATGCTGTCGTCTTCGTAGCGAACTTTTATTTCTTCCATAGAGCCACCACCCCGCTGGGCTGTTAATGTTTTAGTGATCAATTTTTCAAAATTAATGGATTTAACAATGGTTTAATCCACAGTGGTAATTTGATTTTTTTACAGAACAATGTATTGTTTTAAACCCAAAATTCAGATTAATTTGGTAAAATAATAGAATAGCGTAAATTATTTAACAGTATTTTAATAATTATTTAACATTTCCTTTGCTTTTGTGTCACAAAATTTATTATTTCGTTCTAGTTCAAACCATTTAACACTTATTCACGTATGATGAAAGTTTAGTTTCTGGCGATGGCCATTGCGATGGCATCGTTTTTTGCCCACGGGCAAACCCCTGTAAAAGGGAAAATCACCGACAAAAAAGGTGAGCCAATGCCTGGCGTGAGCATAGTAGTACAAGGTACTACAGTTGCTACAGTTACCGATGAAAACGGAGAGTTCGAAATTACTCCGCCTGCCACTGAAGCCGAAACTGGTAAAAAACCAAAGTTGATTATCTCCTTCATTGGAATGAAAACCCTGGTCGTAAATGCTGACTCAGACCTCAGCAAACTGGTAGTGGAGGAGGATAGCCAACTGATAGACGAAGTGATAGTGTCTGGTATGGCTATTGAAAAAGACAAGGCTCGATTGGGATACGCAGCCCAAGTGGTGTCGGGCGAGGAATTGTCACTTTCCAAGGAGGCTAACCTTGTCAACGCCTTGAATGGAAAAGTAGCAGGTGTGCAAGTGGTTTCGTCTTCTGGAACTCCGGGAGCGGCATCAACCATTCGAATTAGGGGAACTAACACTCTGGGAGCTAATTTTCAGCCCCTATTTGTAGTAGACGGTATCCCAATAGATAATTCAGAAACTGGCTCTTCACAAGAAAGAGATGGTAACACGCCATTTCTCCAAGGGGTAAATAACTCTAATAGAGCTGTAGATTTATCGTCTGATGACATTGAAAGTGTGACTGTGTTAAAAGGGCCTGCTGCTACAGCTCTTTATGGTATTCGCGCTGCTAATGGTGCAAATTTGTTACCTCGAAAAAAGGTAAATATGGTTCAGGTAAACCACAATTCAGTTTTAATGCTGGCTATTCAGTAGATGAAGTAAATAAACTACCTGAGTTTCAAACCAAATATTCGCAAGGTCGGGGTGGCACGTACAGAGCGGGAAACACAAGTACCTCATGGGGCGCTCTTGTCGATACCTTAAGATATGTGCCTGGTAGTTCCGATCCATATACTGGCCAAAGCATAGTTGGGCAAACAGCTGCACCGACAGGAGGCAGAATAAATACTTTCGATAATCCGAAGAACTTTTTTGTGCAAGGTTCTACAAGAACTCTAGGATTTTCTGCCGCTGCCGGAAACGAATTGGCTACTTACAGATTTTCGGTTAATAACTTGTCGCAAGAAGGGGTGATACCTTTGTCAACTTTCGAAAGAACCAATCTGAAATTAGTTGCCTCTTACAAATTAACCAAACAATTGGAGCTTGAGGGGTCTGTAAGCTATATAAACTCAGGCGGTACTCGTCTGCAACAAGGCTCGAATCTTTCGGGTCTGATGTTAAGCTTATTCAGAACACCGGTCACTTTTGACAACTCAGGAGGATTTGATAAGCCTTGGCAAAACGAGGGCGCTTTCCTGCTGCCCGATGGATCCCAAAGAGCTTATAGATCTTTAGGAACGTATGATAATCCTTATTTCTCAGTTGCTAGAAACCAAGTAAGGGATAATGTAAATCGTATCATTACTTATGGTCAGGCTAAGTATAAATTTACAGATTATCTTGCTGCTACCTATCGAATTGGTATAGATTACTACAGCGAAACCAGAAGAGGTGGATTTGATAGAAGAGCAGCTGCTTTTCCAGCAGGTAGAACTTATGAAGACAGAATCAGCAATGCTGACATCACTTCAGATTTAATTCTCTCTTTCAACAAGAAATTTGGCGATTTTGATATTGTAGCTGTTGCAGGTCACAATTATTTTGATTCGCAATATGGAAGGGTTTATTCCCAAGGCGATGGTTTGACTGTGCCCAACTATCAGTCTTTATCAAATGCTTCGAGCTACTTAGCATATCAGTCTAACGCATGGGTGAGAAGATTTGGTGTGTATGCCGATGTCAATGTAGGATTCAAGAATAGGTATTATTTGAATGCGACTGTAAGAAATGACTGGACTTCGACATTAGCTAGAGGGAATAATTCGTTCTTCTATCCTTCCGTTGGTCTTAGTTATATAGTATCTGAAGACTTGAAAGACTTAGGTATTCTTCCAGATGATAACATCCTATCCTTTTGGAAATTGAAAGGATCTTGGGCGCAGGTTGGTCGTGATGCACCTGCATATTCTACGTACAATATTTACGGTCAACCATTGGCTGGTGATGGTTACACCAACGGTATTCCTTTCCCGTATTCAGGTATCAACGGCTTGCAATCAGGCACCTCAGGTGGATCTAGTCAACCACAATTAGGTAATCCAAAATTAAAGCCAGAGCAGAATACTACTTGGGAAGTTGGAACAGAGCTATCATTTTTCAAGAAAAGATTTGGTATTGACTTTACTTACTTCAATACGCTAAATCAAAATTTGATTGTAAATGCACAAATCGCTTCATCTAGTGGCTACCAGTTTCAGTTTGTGAATACTGGAAAGATAGAGACTAAAGGTATTGAGATTGTAATTTCCGCTACTCCAGTCCAGGTCGCTGATTTTGAATGGCAAACTTCGGTGAACTTTACAAGGATCAGGAATAAAGTATTGGAATTAGGCCCAGGAATTGATAATTTATTTAGAAATGGGTTTAGTGGTTCTGGTTCATTTGCTATTCCGGGTCAAGCCTATGGCGTATTTTATGGCACCGCCTACCAAAAAGAAGGTGATCAGTATGTAATCGGTCCCGATGGACTCCCACTCATAGCTGCAGAAAATAAAATTCTGGGAGACCCAAATCCAAATTGGACTGCCGGCTGGAGAAACAGATTTTCATATAAAGGAGTGTATCTGACTGGATTGTTAGATTTCAGAACCGGTGGAGATGTCTGGAATGGAACCAAAGGGGCTTTGCAATTTTTCGGAACACATAAGGATACCGAAGACAGAACTGCTGTAACAACATTGGAAGGCGTGAAAGCAGATGCCAACGGAGTTCTACTTAAGGATGGTGATGGAAATTTGGTTAAAAACGATGTTGAAATTGTTAAAAATCAAACGTTTTGGCAATCTTACAGCTCATTTGGAGGTGCAAACGACCCTTCCATGGAAAAAGTAAATTGGGTGAGATTGAGAGATGTATCATTAGGCTATACATTTCCTAAATCATTTGTCTCAATGATCAAACTTTCTGGTTTAGATTTTTCAATCTTTGCTAGAAACGCCATTTTAATAACTAATTATAGCGGTATTGATCCCGAGACCAATTTAACTGGTAGTTCTTCAGGTTCAGGTTTAGATTATTTCAATATGCCTAACACGAGAAGTTTTGGAGCAAACCTTAGAGTAACGTTTTAATCATTTTAATTAAAGAAATCAATATTATCATGAGATTAAATAAATTAATAAATAAATCCTTGCTGTGTGTAGGCTTAATTGCCATCACTATGCAAAACTGTACGTTCAAGGACGAGATTAATAGAGATCCAAACAATCCTACTACTGCTCCTCTTAATTCTTTGTTGACTCCTTCTGAAATCCTTTTTGCATACACTTGGGGTGGAAATCTGTCGCGTTACAATGGCATGTTCACCCAACAACTGTTTGGATTTGATAGGCAAGCACTGAACATCTATAGCTATACATTTACAAGGCCAGACACAGACGATCCTTGGGATAATTTGTACAGGGTACTTTTGAGCAGCAGAGACATGATTAAGTTTGCGGGCAGTACCGCTCCTTATTACGCAGGCATTGCTAAAGTATTGACCGCCAATACCTTAGGAACTTTGTCATCTCTCTACGGTGATATCCCCTATTCCGAGGCAGTAAAAGGTGACGATGGGAAAACACAACCCAAGTACGACAGCCAACAAAGCATCTATGCTTCTATTCAAGCTCTTCTTGACGCTGCCATAGTAGATTTCACTGCTACCAACACTGGCCTAAAACCAGGTGCAGATGATATTATATTTGGTGGTGACATGGTTGCTTGGAATGCTACTGCACTAGCTTTGAAAGCAAGGTATTACTTGCACACGGCAAAAGTAGATCCTGCAGCTTACGCAAACGCCAAGGCAAGTGCTCAGGCTGCAATTGACGCAGGTTTTACTACTTACAAGATCACCTTTGCCGGGTCATCTGCTACTTCTGAAGCCCCTTGGTATCAATGGAGAACTCAGAGAGACGATATCATACCAAATGTTCTAATGTTCGATAAGATGAAAGCCATAGCCGACCCTAGACTGTCGGAATATTTTGACGTAACCACAGCTGGGGGCTTCAATGAAGGTTTTGGATCTTATTTGCAAAGTGAACAGGGACCAGTAGTAATGATGTACCCGTCCGAGCTACAATTTATTCTCGCTGAGGCCAATCTGGGCTTGCTTGATGCTGCTACAGCGGAAACTAACTTGGTTGCAGCGGTAAATGCTTCCTACAGCGAAATTGGAGTTACTGGCTCATATTCAGTTTCAGGAGTCACCTTAGAGAGCGTTATGGAACAGAAATACTACTCAACCTATTTGAGCCCTGAATCTTTAATAGATTGGAGAAGGACGGGATTTCCAGCCATTGTACCTGTGGATGGAAATGCGGTTCCTAGAAAATATCCATATCCAGTGAAGGAAAAAAACTACAATGGTGCAAATGTACCAGTGGAAAATACAGTTCCATTTCTGACCAGAATGTATATCGATCCATAGAGATAATTAATTATCATTTTTTTCCAAAAACCTTCCGAGCCTCAAAAACTTGGAAGGTTTTTTTATTT